>Ga0075437_11131_pt1 | contig 21403 bp, 17 predicted proteins | sample MintriMetagenome_FD_74266 | JGI IMG/M metagenome (GOLD analysis project Ga0075437, IMG submission 74266) | Marine eukaryotic communities from Monterey Bay, USA to study complex ecological interactions - Minidiscus trioculatus and... | ecosystem: Environmental > Aquatic > Marine > Unclassified...
CAACTACCTCCTCCGTCTTCTTCTTAGCATCCTTGCCAATATTCCTATCATACAACTTTAAACAAGCATTTAAATCCTTAAATTCCATTTCCTCATAATCGTCATCATCATAATTAATACACCAGAACTTTTGGTCGGTGTTGTAATTTGTTATTGTACCGAAGTATAATTGTTTGTCAAAATATTTGGCTATACGTTTGTTTACTAGTTGTGGGCCGGATGATGCTGTGTATTTGTTAGATTTTTTAGTACGTGCCATGGTTGGTTTGGTTGGTTTGGTCTGTGATGTATGAAGGTGTATCGGCCGCCGTATATTTGGTCTGCATTGAGTGGTTGGTATGGTAGTCGGTAGTTAGTATTTGAAGTCGGTTCACTTGCAATTGTGTGCAACTGCGCGAGAGGTAAATCAAAGGCTCACATGTAACAAACTAATCGTAAAAGGCTTAGTAGTAGTACGAGACGCTGTTGTCGATATAGAATATGGCAAGATAGTGTTTGTTGTAGAGTATATTGGATATAATATCAGCGTTGTGGCGGCGTCTTAGAAATTTAGACCATATCAAAAATCTTTTGATTAACATCATGAGAAGACTTCAGCTAATACACGGCAAAGAGGGTGAAGAATTAGACGCAGACGCAATAGAAACAGTAACACCAAACAATAATGTAGTTAATCAACCAGGTGTGATACAACAACCGGGTGTTATCGTTGTTGATATTCCACCTGAAGAAGAAGAACAAAATAATGAAGGCAGCACATCATCACAACAACAACAACAACAAGATGATTCTACGACTAACTCGATATGGGAGAATGGTACGCCTACCACTTTAGATAACGGTGATTCTAGTCAACAACAAGGTCAAACAACACAAACTACACCACAACAGCAAATATCACAAGAGGCATACGAAGCATCCTTCCCAACTCAACCTGAAACAATTTTTAAAAATCAACCACCCCGTGCAGCCACTACCTTTGCCTTATTCTCTTCACCCACACGCTTTAACCCTACCACTATCCATACACAAAATACACATTATTTAAATAATGCATTAGAAGGTATGATATATTTAGATGTTAATGGTGATGGTATTAGAGGATCAACATTAGATAGAACAGTTAATGCTTTAGAGTTTGATACTGGTGTTGGTGGTGTAGAAAGTTCATTGGTACATTGTCAATCAAACGAAATTGTCATGGGAGGATATCCTTTAAACTCTATATCGGATGTTAGTAGACCTAATCTTGGTGAAAGTGTGGTGGCAACTGAGGCATTACAAAGTGATCGTTCAGACGCTGGATTGTACTCCTGGGATACCAGCTCTATAAAACCGGGAAGGTATTATATAATGTATAAATCACCTCAAGATTATAGATTAAATGCAAATATATTACCATTGGACAGAAAGGAGGGTAGTGGAGAATGTATACCAAAAGGAGGGGAGGGTAATGGATATATTCAAGATGTGTATGATAAGGGAGACTTGGATTGGAATGGATATTGTGGACGTACTGTTGGTTGCTTTGAGGTTGGACCTAAGGTACGTTTGTTTATATATGTTTTGTCTGTTTAAGTAGGGAAGTTGGGGCGCTGGGTTTAAAGGGTTGTCTTATTCAACAAGTCTAAATGCTCACTCTTTCTTCATCCTATATCTCAACACACACATACACAAACAGTTTGATCTAAAGAAGGACTTTGCCAACTTACAATTAAATGAAGAACAAGATAATCAATTCGAAGGCACAATTGAAAATCTAGTTGCCTTACCTGCCAAGAATATGCTAAACATTGGCGTCACAAGTGATCCATGGCCATTAAACACAAATCAATTTGCCGATGGTAAGGTTACCTTCTCATTCCCGGAACGATATTCATCACAAGATTTAGAAGATGCCGTACCTCAAGACTTTGAATCAAGTTCCATCAAGAAGAGTTTAGAGGTTACCATGGCAACATTATTTGCCAAGAGTAATAATAAGATTGGTGATTTTGATGTGAAGGGGATTAACTTTATTGGTGGTGAGATATTTACCAAGTCACGAAGAAGAAGGATGTTGCGTGGTGGATCACGGGATTTACAACGTGATAATATTGGCGGAGCCGTGGGTGTTACCTACACCTTCACCACACGAGGCAAGTATAGTCCTCCACCATATGAACAACTTGGCACTCTCGTTTCAGATAGCATCAATGCCGACCCAGTCGGTTTGGTCAAGTCGCTCAAGGATAGGGAGAACCCTGATGTACAACTACCACCCGCTTTTGATGAAGTTGATGATGCGAATGTACGTCACTTGACCCTCAAGAATAATGAACAGCTATTAACAGCAGCTGGAGGCATGGGTCTGTATGGTTCATTACAAGTTCAAGCAGCCAACGAGGGTGTTGGCGCATTGGCCAGTTGGACGACTGTTCCCATTGCAATACTATCTGTCATGATTGCCTCGCTCGTGGGTGTACTATTGTTCCGACGAGTATTTACCCGACGTCAGAAGCAAGTCAGTAATGACCATCCATTGACAATGTACATGAAGAAGGGATCGGTAGGATTTGGGGCCTCAATGCGACGATCTGAAGATTCTGATATGAAAAAGAAGAAGTCTGGCAGAGGCAAGAGTAAGAGAGGATTTGCCGTTGCAAGACGTGGATCAGACGATGACAAGAAGAAGAGGGGATATCGTGATGATGACGATGATGACGAGTATCGTGCAGCCATTGCCGAGTCATCTCGTTCACGGCAGCGGGAGAGTGAAAGTCGTGGCCGACGACGTACTGAGGGTAGTGATAATGGCAGAACTATCAGTAGTTCAAGCCGTAGCTCTTCTGAGGATCGGAGCAGATATAGTGCCCCGGTCAATGGTAGAAGGAATAATAACAACAGGCACTCCTCAAGGAGGCGAGGGACGATTGATTGAGTGTCGCATGTTGGGGGGGGCTGCACGCTTGTACTTTTGGGGAGTATTGTTAGGGATGGAGATCAATGTCAATACTTGTGAAATGTAAATAGGTAATGTTTAAATATCAATCAATAGTATGTGAGTTAATGGCTCACTCAGTTATAGTGTACACTGATAATACAACATCTAACTTTAATCCTACTTTCCTCCCTCTACACTTCCCTTTCACATCATTCACCCATTACAACTTCTTGAAAGATTCATTCAATGTATATATCTGTCTATCCCAAAAGTTCACATCCTTATCATTCAATGATGTATTCCTCATGTTGGTTGCTGCACTTATTTCCTTGAGGATTTGATATCGTGCTTGTGACTTTTTTCGTTCAACTTCTGCATTCAATTGAATGCGCTTACTGCTACTATTGGTTATGGTGGAGGTTGCAACCGCTATTGGTTGGGAGTTATTATTGTGTGGAGGTGGTCTACCCCTTGGTGTGTAATGCTGTGTAGGATGTGATTGGGAGGAGGGTACGACATCCACTCTCAACTCGTTATTATGATGACTATGAGAGTGGTAGTGTGGAGAAGAATGTCTACTTTGTATCTCTTGGTTGGTACTAGTACCACCACCCCGATACTGCTGATACCTACTCTGTGGTGGACTAGGCGTATATGCCGTAGAAGGCAAGGTAGCAGGAGTATATATCGTTGATGAATCATCTCGTTTCTCTGTTACATAATGTTCTTGATTTCGTACTACCGATACCTGACTTGGTATATACTTTTCTTGCCTTCTAACCTCATGATGGTATGGAGAAGAAGGAGGATGCCTTTGATACTGGTGGTGGTAATCATTACTATATCCATTTGAAGGAGGATGATTCTCACGTTGTTCATATCCCGAGCACGCTGCTTCTGTATTCTGCGGACTTATCACCTCTATATCTCTATTATTATCATATTGAGGAGTTGGTCCACCTACTACTGTTGGTATTGACAATGGTGACAAAGGAGGCTCTACTGGACTTGGAGAGGAATGATCACGGCGATAACTCGGAGACGAATGATGTCTAGAAGTAGGAGGAGATTGATACTCCAATCTACTACTCATTCCCCCTGTAGAATGTCTCCCACCACTTCCTGAATGTCTCCTTGGTGAACCTCGTTTATACCGTTCATACTCACCTCTCAGCATGTCATCATTCCTTCCATAATAACGTTGAGGAGGAGCCTGAACTCTTTTATTCTCCCTTTCCGACCTGTGTTCACCTCCATAACTATGACGTGATCTACCACCAATCCTCTCTCCTCTACTACTAGTATGTCTACCCCGAAATGCATTCTCAATCATACTTTCAGTATCATTTACATAATTCCTATATTCCTCATCACCACAACATAATGTATCTATGTTATATGGTTCATTATATCTTTCTCTATCTCTATTTGATTCATTACTTCGTTGCATGCCACTCTTGTCATTATGCTGTTGATACTGCTGAATTGTATATTGAAGAGGTTCACTTCGTGTAGTTGGAATGAATGATCGATCTGATGCATACTGTCTAGGTGGTGATGTGTGGGAAGGTGGAGGGTGAGTTTCGTTACTTCTTGAATAATAATCGGGATGACGTGTAGGTGGTTGATTATGTGAATCAGATTGACTACGATGATATGGTGACCTTCTAACTTCCTGTGGTACATGCTGATATGATTCTTCATTGTATTGACTTGGAGGTGGACTATTTGTATATTGCTGTTGAGTGTTCGATTGTTGTTGTTGTAAGTGAAGTTGCATAGGCGATGGAGGTATCGAATCTCCGCTGCTATATTGCTGTGACTGTGATCGGGGTGGGCTCATATGTTGATTATACTCTCTACCACTCACATCATGTGGTGGTGGCATACTATGCTGCCGATTATATTGACTCTCCAACTGCTGCTGACTAATATCTAATTGCTGCTTCTGCTGATTATATTGATGTTGTGAATACTGCTGCAGCTGCATAGGAGCATTCTCTAATCGGCTACCCTCAAATGCAGCATCTGGAAACATCGGCCCGTTATTAACAGCCTGTACACGGAATGATGTATCGCGTTGAGGAGGAGGTGGTGGGGGAAGTTGTTTGGGACCTCGTCCTAGTGGATCATCTGTGTAGTTGTTCATTTTTTGTGTTGTATTTGTGGGTTTATTCTACAAACATATCCCTATATATAATAATATTTATTGACCGCATCTTCTCTATTGCAATGATATATATCTATTCACAGGGGGCTTGGTCTATTCTCTATTAACCGCGCATTGTTGAGGTAGTTATCGATGAAGCATCGATATCAAGAGTATTTTGGCAAACTCGCCAGTGGTGTGAAAGTACGTCTAGGGAGAGATTCAGTACGTCTAGGGGAGAGATATAAGAAAGAATTGGATCGACAGAAAGTCATATTGTGTCACATCTAAATAATGAATTTATCCTAAACAATTTCTAGGTTGAGTCCCTAGATATAATACAAGTCATTGATTGTTCGAGTTGTCATTGAAATGACGGGCTTATCAACCGTCAACTATTTAATGTATGGTAATGCAATTCAATAGCAATATCCATTAATATAAGGTAAGAGGATGTGTTCAAACTATATTATTGACGGCTAGGTTAGCGGTATTATAAAAAATGAGCACAAGATGTGCACAAAAAAATTGGGATTGATATCTAGCTCTTACCAAGGTCATTGCAATCTATGTCGAAACTATTGCAATTATCAGAGTCTAGTTTGTATGTATATAGAGTTGACTTTTATTATCAATCTGCAATGGTCTAAACATATCTTATCTACGTATCAATCTCTTTACAGGTATCCTATAAACATCGATAATAAATTATAACATTATATCATAGAAGAACATAAAAGAAATGGGCAAATTGACAGGACCATCGTCCAAACCTAAAGCTGCTGATCCAATCACCCCCGGTACTGCTAATAATAATGATAACAATAACAATATCGAAGCTGCTACGCCTAAAACACCAGCAGAAATTGTAGCAGACTCCAAAAAACTCACTACCACTACTCCAAACAACAAATCTGATAACAAAAAGAATGGTCATCCAACACGAAGACTATCATTCTCTAAACGATTAAAATCACGTCATACACGTACTTCTAGTAGTGGTGATGGCACAGCTAATAACAATAATAATCCATATGGATCATCAATTAATAAAATTAGTAATTCAATGGTAGCAGCTGTGAATAATGCAGCACAAACTGCACGATTGGTATTGGAATCTCCTGGTTTAATTGATACTGACCAGTTAGACATTGGTGGTAGTAGTCACGGTATACGAAGGAGTGATAGCTTAGGTGGTAATAGTAGTCATGGTATAAGAAGATCAGATAGTTTAGGTAGAGATTCGAATCATGGTGGTACAAACAGTTCACAAGGCGGCAATAGTTTAAGGAATTCATTAAGTAATACATCTGAATATTCAATACCATTAATGGGTGATGATGGTGATGGAATATTATCATCTCCTGACAATACTAATCCAGATAGAAGGAATGAATTAAGTGATGAGATTATGAACTCATTACAATCAAAGTTTAGTGATGTTACCTCAGATAGCGGTGGCACTTTGGGGATGAGACAGGAGGGTTTGTTAAAGAACAATTCAAACATCAGTGATAACAATTCAGTGGAAAGTGATGATGATTTCATAAGACCATCACGATCAAATTCAAATGTTGGTATGAAAAAGTCACGATCGGGTAGTGCATTGTATAGTAGTACAACGCCTCAACGGAGTGGTACGGCGCCCCCTATGAATGAAGAATGGAATTTAGCGCCCCCGGCACCTCCTCCGGGGGTTGTTCAATCGTTTCATAGGTAAGTTTCCTCTAGAGTAGCTATGTTTATGTGAGATGTTTGGCGGCGGACTTAGACTGGAGCAGATTGAAATTTACTGTGCACATCTTGTGTGTAGGGGAGTGTTTTGTCAAAAGTGTCTTCTGCCAAGAGAACTCCACTAGAAGGGAGCAGATTGAACATATCTTGTGACAAGGGGATAGTAACTTTACTCCGCTAAGGGGGAGAAGACGATACAGAAGATTATGTAAACTTTTGGCCTTGCTTTGCATATACACTCAATCTATCTGTTCTCCTCTGCCCTTATTAGTCCCCCGCCAGCATTTGCCGGTCCGCCAATGAATGCGTTTCAAAATCTACCAATGACTAGGAATGGCTTATTCTCTCATATTGTCTCACCTGGCAATACCTCAAATTCCAACACCAACACAAACAATAACAGCAGTAACAATAATAATGATGACACAGCAACTGATAAAGAAGAGATTACATCACCCCAGGGAATCGAGGTAACCAATCACTTTGATGCCGCGGCGGCTATATCAGCAGCATTAAGTAGATCGCATCTAGCCGATGCTGGTACACATCCATATACGAATCATCATACAACACTGCAATTACACAATCCATGGGGGAATACGCCCACCGCTACTAATATGCCAAAGGGTACAATGCCAAAACCTATTAGGAGGAAGAACTCCAAAGGTGCTAGTGGTGATAATGTCTATCGTAAATCATTCTCGGGTGGTTCCGATGAAAAACGGAGTGGTATACCCAAACCCCGACGTGCACGACGAAGCTCTACTGATAATGAAGGAGTAGATTACTACAACAACACAACAAATGAGAGTAAGTCATCAAAAAGAGAAAGGAAGCGAGGTAGTAGCTTTGATATTGGCGAGGTTGTAATGACAAACTTTGATTCTAAGACTGCACTAAATGATCATGCAGATCAGATTGATACAAGTCAAAGAAGAAGACGGACATTACCAACACCTGAGGAAGCCGCGGCTGAAATGTTAGTTAATCGGACATCATTTGTTAGTGCCGACGAACTATCATTTGGTAGTGATAGTGATGCTAATGATTTAGAAAAGTTGTTGTTGGGTAGAAGTACTAGCAAAAGGAAGAAACAGAAGGATGAATGGGAAGAAGAGAATGAGTTTATGAATGATTTGGAAATCATTTTAAAGAAGAAGCAAAGAGAGTCGGGTAGTGGAGATGTGAACAAGAGCGAGGTGGATAAGGCAAGGGACATGAAGGATGAAAATGATAATGACAAGAAGGCATCCGATATAAGTATTGGATCCGTCTCGGCCTGTAGTAATGAATCCAATACAAGTTCATTCGACTATGGCAACTCCAATGCAAACTCGTCTTTTACATCCGAAATGTCACCCATATCCATGTCGTCAGATAGTAAACAGAACTCTACTGATGGCAGAGGAGGATCGAATAACATCAACATTATTAACAGCACAAACAGTAATGTCAAACCAACTAACAAGAAGGGAATGCTGGGTAATCTCGCTAATACTCGTCGTGCTACATTGGGATTAGGCGAATCGGCTGGAGATAATAGTTATGATGTGGCTGATGATGAATATTCAACGAATAGCGAGGCAAGTCCAATAACTTTGCCTCGACCTGCTACGAAGAAGATTGCTTCGACTTCTGCTACTGTAAAGAAGGATGCAAGTGATAATATCCAAACAAAAGTTGTACCCAAGCCGAGTAGTAGTCATGGATTATTCGATGAAAGTAGCACTGCCAGTGTAATAAGTGCCCAAACGAATGATGAGGCGGCGTCAGTACTGGCTACTTCATCCAAAGATGCTGCCGATGGAGAGTATATGGCTCCTTCTGCACCGATATCATCAACCTATGATGAGTTGATATCATCAACCGTATACAAAAACGGGGATTATAAACAACAAGCTCATGTTTTGACAAAGATTCCACAATCTTGTCAAACCATATCCTCTGCAGAATATGCACCACCTCATCGTGTTTCGTTATTTGATAGCTTTGATCGGAATTGGGAACAGGCGGTGTTGACAGCCTGTTCCAACAATCACCAGCAGTCTCTAAGCAGTAGTATTGGATCAAATAATAGTTCTACTTTTCATGATTGTAGATCATATGAAAGTGATAAACAGCATCCATCTCAAAGTCTAGATGTGGGGAAGGTACTTGACTTGGGTAAGAAATGCTTTGCAGCATTTGCTATTGTGTTTGGTCCATGCAGTCTTAACGCCGTGGACACAAATGAGGAGACAAAAAGTATGGTAGGTGGAGAAGATAAATCACCTCCATTCCAGTGGTGGGTAGATGATCATGCACTGACACCTGGCGACAAGAAGGATTCTGAGCAGACTCCAGTTCACCAAGAAATACCAATTGTGATAATCCGGTCATTATGGAAGACATGTTTCTTTACCGAAGAAGAGGAGGATGCTAATACCATTCTTGACTTGATTGAGCATATATTGGTGAAGGACTTGTGCTATCTTGAAAAGGGACCAGCTTCCAACTCGCCCACTGTGTCATGTTTACGTATATCACTTGACGTGTATGCAGAGTTTGGGTGGTATATAGTACGACGATATGGAATGGAAGATGAGCTTGCTGGATGGCATTACAAATTTGCTGTTCTACTCCGTCGGTTACTGTTGAGTGGCGGTGGTGCTAGATCTGATTCTGATAGTGAGTCCTTCATCATTAAAAGATATGCCGCCCAATCTCTACCAAGGCATACCGCCATTGGATTAATAGGTGTTGAATGCAATGGCAGTTTCCAAAAGTTGGATGTTTCAGCTATCAAGGATGATACAAAACTTGCCGAGCTGCGTACCCACCTTTTTGAGAATCTACTTTGTCACAAAGGATACAACAAGGCAAGAATTGAATTGCTTAGCAGGGGAAATACTAGACCAGTTGATTTAGATAATTCACTTGATGCAGATGATTCGGTAGATGCTCATTGTATTACTCTGATCAAGCAACATCGGGACAATGATAGTAATTTGCTCACAGTTGTGATCCGTCATATGAAAGACATTGAATGGTGCTCTTCGTTTTGCCGTATTTCAGATGGCAAGGACGATGAAGAAAGTAAAGAGCAGCAAGAAGAGGACGAAGATACTGATGATTCCTCATCGTCATCTCTCCCATTTTGTCTAGATGCAATCGATCAACTAAAGGAGGAATTAGTTGAAACATATCAGCAGCTGTATGATAGTGGGAAGTTGACAGTCTGTGATGACGATACAACCAAGGAAGACTCAAGTCCTGGCCCATCCCAGTCAAAAGAAGAAAAAGAAGAAGAAGATTATGGTGAATCCTCAATAGAGGAAAGCTGCGTTGAAGCTGTCAAGAAGTTGCTAGAAAAAGAAGATGCTTGGACAATGAAGGACGATAGTAAACAAGTTTTCAAAGACGACCCTACGGCTGAGATATCGTCACCAAGACCACCAAGGAAGGGGCAGAAGAAGAAGGATGTCATCGTCCCTACAACACCATTAGCTCGTGTACTTAGTATTGATATCAACGACCTCCGGACTGCAGTCTCAATAGGACGCTCTCTTCTGACACTTGTTGAATTCTCCCGAGTTTTGCCAGGTAAAGAGGCAAGTAAAGAAGTGGCAAAAGATCTATCATCACGTCTACAGGGAATACAGTGCTCCTGCCTCAAGGCTGCTATAGAGATTCTATCCTGTTCAGCTACCACTCTTGGCTATATCTTGTGCAACACTCTTCAAAACATTGATGAGGATGATGTTGATTCGGCCTCTGGCGGAGGTCCACTTGCTATTCTACAGACATTTGCAATGACACGAGAGGCATCTAAACCTCTCCTTTCCATTGCAGGTATCTTGTCTGTCGATGCATGGTTTGCACTTGGCAGGCTTGTCAACAGAGTATGCACACGCGATGATATGCTCATATACAGTTTGGAACGATCATTACTTATTTTGAACTCGCCCAAGTCAACCTTTCTTGCCAAGGCTGCTGGACTCGATACCGGCATATCTGAATTCACACTTCTATCTCCACTTATGCAGTACAAGTGCTTTCTACAATCGAATATCAATAACTCAGTCGGAGTATATTTGTATGAACAGGGCGATTTTGAACGAGGAGGTGAATATCTGGATAAAGCCTTGACTTTCCGTAGAGAAATGCTTGAAAAAGTTCGTGGCCAGGGCAACGTGTATGCTGCTCAGGGTGTTGATACATCCGAGCTTTTCCTGTCAACATTTGGTGGTGCCACGAAGAATAACTTCTTGGTCTCGGCAGCACCAATGTCACGGGAAGTATTTGAGAATATATCGGTATATTCTATCACTCATTCCTGCACTCTGATACCAAGAGCAGCATTCAAAATCGATGAGCTTGAGCTAAGTCTTTCTCTAACATTGGAGTATTCTGCACTTACCCATCACGCTGATCAAAAGTATCAACTGGCACTCTCACTCTTTCAAGAGTCGTTGATACTGAGAACGTAAGTCAATGTTGCTCTTTATGTCACACTTGTGCATGAGATGTGCTCAAACTCAGAGGCTAACCATACTTCTTTTCTTCCCTTCTGTATACAGTATCCATGTCGGAAAGCATTCGCTTGATGTTGCCTCGCTCCACTTTAATATGGGGGTAGTCTATGACGACCTTGAACAATATCAGCAAGCGATAAGCCGATATCATGAGAGTCTAAGAATAAGACTCGAACAAAAGGGCAAAGCCACTTCACCCAGTGTCATATCAGAACTAGAAGACAGTGTTCTTTTGACGTAAGTGTCTCAGCTTGTTATCTTTTGTGTCTTTCTGCCTACCCTTGCCTAACCATGATACACCTCTCTATATATACTCAGACTAAAATGTATGGGTCAAGTTTACAAACTCTTAGATGACATCGACAATGCCATTTGCTGTTATGTCAAAGCCCTAGAGATGGTCAACAAGAAGTTCCAGGCATACCAACAACCTGCTTGTGATTGGACAAGGATGGGTCTCAGGCTAGGAGTAGCTGTGCCCGTCCCCACTATCATATTTGATGAGATGAGAACATCAACAAGTTCAAACTGGAAGACTCATTTCCAAACAATGAATAAGAAAGAACTTTGTCACATGTTTGAGCCTAGGTTACATAAACGTCGTTCCCGATCAACCATCTCCAGATTAAAACGAGAACTGGTCAAGATTCATTTAACAGTGATTGATCTTGTCAATGAGAGGAAGCAAGCAATCTGGGATCGAGATAATGACTCAGGGTCCCAATCAACTAGTAGGTCGAGGTCAAAGTTGCCTGGCTTATCGTTGCTACTAGCATCACTGTCATCCTCGTTCAAGAATGGACGTGACGATGCATTCGAGGCTGCTCTAATGAGGTCTTCATTCAGCCTTGGTAGAATACGGTTAGAGGAGACACGATATGAAGAAGCCGCTGACCACCTAGAAACTGCACTACGAAGCAAGTGGGTGCTTGATCCGGCATCGTCCTCAGATTCCGATTCAACTTCAGACTTTAGCCGAAAGTCTACCATTTCGTCTCGGAAGCAGATGGTGAAAGGCAAGAGTATGGATGAAGACGATCCCGAAGAAGGTCAAATCTATTATGCCCTCGGAATCACAAATGCTGCACTTGATGATCATGAGCGAGCTGTCCGCTGCTTTCTAACTTCACTGAGATATCTCCGGAGAAGTCTCCGAAAGGTTGACTCTCTCGAAGTGGCCCGTGTCTTATTTGACTGTGCAACATCATACTACTACCTTTGTAACTTTGATCAATCGGTCTCTCTTTATGACGAATGTTTAAGGATACTCAAGAGCCATGATCTTCCTGCCAAGGAGGGTAACGATGAAATGAAACCCCCCTCAACAGATGAGACCCCCCAAAGTATAGCATTCCGTCGAGGTATTGTGTTGTACAGCTTGGTGTTATCAAAGTCAGCCATTGAGTTTGACTCGGAAGCATCCAACTTGCTCAACGAAGCACAGACTCTTCTATCAAGCTGTAACGATAGCATCACCCTAGCCTACTTGGAATTCTTAACCGGTCTGTTCTTATACCATGCCTCATCTCAAGTCCCTTTGCGTTTGAGGTCCATTACAAGAATTAGTCAGAATGGACTGAGTTTGAACGATGGACTGTCATGGAACGAAATGTGTCAGAGTGCTCTTAATTTGTTTGAACAGGTTAAAAACGAATGCTGGTTTGATCCTACTGATGGAGTCGAGGACTCGGAAGAAGTCAAGCACTTGCCTTTGTCGGGACATATCTGCTTTAAGAAGGGTCAAGTGTATGAACTTATGGGATCTGTTGACCAAGCTCTGAACTCGTATGTTGATGCTGCCAACTTCTACCGTATTGCATGTGGTGATGAGAACATGTACGTTGCATCAGTGCTTCATCGTATGGGGATAATAAGCTCCCAAAAGACCGAGTATCACTCAATCGGTTACTTCAACGAGGCTCTCTCGATAAGGAAGAACCTCCTTGGGTCAAATGATCACTTGGTTGCTGAGACACTATATGCCAGTGCTGTAGTTCTTGCCAAGTTAAATCGATATGAAGCCTCAATGGAAAGATATCATGAAGCCTTGTAAGTAATAGTTGTCCAACTTGTCTTTTCCATAAAAGGATCCAACAACATGTTGTTGTGGTATCCTTTTCGTGTTCGTGCATAAGATGTGCATCTTTTCTGACTAATATGTTGTGTCTTTATTCACAAATGAACACAGGCGCATCCAAATGAATGATAGTCAAGACTCCAATGAAGTTGCTACCACACTTAGTGGGATGGGAATCTGTCATTACGATCATCAGGCGTATGACCTTGCCTTAACTTGTTTAGAAGGAGCGGTGAAGATTAGAAAGTATCGAGTATCTAGACTAACTGATTCAAGTGAGCTTGTCGAACTGTATGGGGAAGAGGTGGCTCTTGGGACAGAGTTCTTCAATCTTGGTAATATCCACATGCAAATGGGAGACTACGCTCAAGCTATGCAGTGTTTTGTTCAGTCTCGTGACTTGAGATGGTGCCATGTTGGCAGTGGCACTGTGGACAAGATCCTTGACAAGTATTACACTGAAGGCACAGTGGACGAGGATGAGCTACTTGGTCTTGCCCATTGTTTACACAACATTGGTGTTATGTTTGACCTCAAGAAGGAATATCAACGTTCACTGCCACATTATGAAGAGGCACTTGCGATTAAGAATGCCATTTCTGGCTTCTCTGCTCAAGATTCAATGTCTCTTGTAGATCAAGCTAAGCCAGGTGATAATCGAGCACTTGTATTCCAGTCATTATACGAGGACTACGAATTTCCTCGGTGTAACAAGGCTACCTTATCTGCTGCTCACACGAGACAGAAGATTGCCATGGTCTATGTTAAGCGAAAGATGTATGATCATGCCCTCTTCCACTTTAGTCACTCACTCCGTATTCAGAGGCAGGTACTAGGTAAAGATCATTTCCGAGTTGGAAGCATCTTATCAAGTATGGGAAATGCCCTACGACGTACATCTACTCATTCAGAAACAGCCATTATCTGCTACAATGAATCACTAAGGATCTCTAAACTCCGCTTCGGAGAAAACCATGCCACGGTAGCGTCTGCAATGTTTCAGATGGGTAGCTTGTATGACTACAATAAAAACTTTTCCAAGGCAATGCATTACTACCAACGTGCATTATCTGTTTATAAACGACGATACTCTCAAGATTTGAGACAGAGATTATGTTCAGGCATGGACAGGCCAAGGTCTATGGTGATGAATGGTGACGACAATGTGGGTACTGAGATACTAAGCACGGGTGATGAAGTATACGTCACATCAGATGGTGGTCCTCATCCTGAGATACAAATAAGAGAACAGTATGCACTTGTAACAGAGGCATTACGCAAGGCAAAGCTTCAAGATGCATTGAATAGAGGAGAGAGGATAAGTTGTGTAGGAGACTCACATGATGCTTGGATGACATTTGAGGCACTCCTATTTCGATTTGTAGAAATGCTTACTGTCTATATTGTCGATCCGGCGAGTCAGATGATGAGGAATACGATTGATACGACAAGACAAAGGATCGAATCAGTCGCTCATGACGCCATTATCAATGCATCAGATACGGTCGATTTTAACTTTTTATTACTCATGCAAGATAAATGATTATAATCAATACTTAATGACTGTTACTATGCTAAAACTACATTGATACCTTGTAACAGATAGCTACTAGAGCAACGGCGGCTACCAACTTTGGAATTGTCAGATGAAACTTTAGTGTTGTGGCATCCTTGCTATACTCAAATCTAACCCCATCTGACCAAGTCTTTTGACGTTCAACTAGCCAAGTCTTAAAGTCCATCGCATTAGGAACTAGAGCTTTGAAATCATCTGATAGATTGTCATGACTGTTTTGGACCGATGCTGCATTTACTGTAACCATATAATATAAACGTGGGAGAAATAACCGCAAGACCAAAAGAGGAGGAGATTGTTGATAAACGACAGGTATTCCAGAAACTGAGGACAACACATTTGCTAAATCATTTCCACTGTCCACAGATGAAATACATGTGATAACCTTCCCATGCCACTGCTCTTTGTTGTTAGAGATTGCAACTGAAGCCCTGCTTGCCCGTTGACAATAGAACTAGAACATTGCGTTGTTTATTATCAGTAACCGCCATTTGCTTGATGATCTTCTTTTTATGAGTGAATCATCAAGCCTATGCTTGATGATTGCATGCTGGAGAATACTTCATACAGGATACCTCAAACACTGCATGCACGCATATGCATACAAGGATACCAAAAAAAGATATCCAGGTGTTCTCATCACACTCAACCTGCCCATAATCTCACTACAATCACCATGAAACCTTTCAATAAGTATATGGTCAATCGATCCATCAACGGAGCACATACGATGACTCCATCCCAGCTGAATGCTGCAGGTTGTGGAAGTCGTCAGCTCAATGAAAAATTAGGGATGAAATGTCGTTGGCTTAATTCATTTGTCGTTAAAGATGGAACATTCTGTGTCTATGCAGCTGCAAATAAGGAGGATGTAGAATGTCATGCTCGTTGTCTAACACCAGATGCACCCTTTGAGATCTATGAGATTGCTGGTGAGTTGAATATGAGGTCTCTTTTATGATAGGATACCCCTGTGACTTTTATTTGTGTAACTGTAGCTATCACTTTCTCACTTTCACTACTGATGATGATATCAATAATATCCAGGAACACTTGATGTTACGGGAGCATATCTACGGAATGATGAATGTTTTCAAGAAGAACAGCAACCAAAAGAAGTGGAGATTGCTACTAACACCCCAGTCACAAGTGCTACACAAGTCCAATAATCTCGTATTCAAATGACTGTAAATGTGATACTACTGCCTTGGTTACATTTCGAAGATACGAGTGACTTTGTTCAAATTATCTTGTTTGTAATGTAAAGTAACACTGCCATTATTCTAGGAACAAGAGTCTCATATCATATGCACTTTTTATGTCAACTTTCTATTCTCATTCGAATTCATACATTGTCTACTACCTGCATTGATATCATCCTTAACCTTTTCTCAATCAAGTCAGCTTTGTCAAGATATGTAGCAAAGATGGCTGTCAAAAACCATAATGCAGATGCCACAATAGCTAGTTTAGAGCCATTGTCCAACTTACAAGTTGAAAAGACCACAGCAGGAAAGCCTGACAGTATATCATCGCTACATATTGGTGAAGGGAGATAGATGAAAATCATTGATTGGCAGAATGTAATGACAAAAAGTGCAATTGCAACTCTCCGAAGCACCTTTCGGCTTAACATCATGCAGTTGGCAAGAATAAGAAAGCACATCACGAAAAAACCTATAATCAAAGCTAGAGCAGTAAAACCGCGTGCAACCTTGATGTGTGTATCATTCACTGCATTTTCAGGCACGTTCGGTGAGCATTGAAGTACATACTCATCATTCTCTGGATGATATAACTCTATCCCATACGAGTATAAACCTAAAGTCACACCAGCAACATCTTTAATAGTTCCATTTTCCTCTGGCATCCAGCTTAAAACAACAGATCCCGATACAACTTCTCTGAAGAATAGAGAACAAGTATTGTTTCCTAGGGCGGAGCAGCAAAACGCCGCAAATGAAAGGAATGTTGGAATAATATTGATACATCCATGCGGTTGACTACAGAGGATAAACCATCTGTCATCTGCAGTCGAGTAGTCGTTGTTACCTCCATAATATCCTTCCTCAGCATGTACCGGTTCTGGCGATTCCAGAGAAGTAAACTCGGTATTATCAGCTCCAGCTGTAGCAGTACTCTCATATGCATCGACAAGTGCATTTAGATTCTTAACGAGATTCAACATGCTATGGTCTTTCTGTAAATGGAAAGTAGTAATAATGGGATGAGAATGATGAGCAAACATAGCACAAACTCATGTCAAATAGAAAAGAGAATGGACTTACAAGCACTGCTAAGCTCAAATCTATTTCACGTAACGAGCTCAGGCCTTCCCAGTACTGGAAGATGCACGTTTCCAAGTTATGAAGATGAAGAGAGGAGATAGTAGCTTTTGTTAGTGCAAGCAGTTGTAAAGGCAATCAAATAAAGGTAAACTAAGTTCAAATGAAGTAGCAAAATCAATAAGACTCGGACTTACCGGAGCATACTTGTCCACATAATTGCCTTGAGCGTCCTGGCATGAACGAGATGAATGATTCGTCCTGGTATGTTAAGTCTAGTTGATACTGGAGACAAATCATCAAATATCTTCTTTCTCTTAACCTTGAACTCTTCCAACTCTTTTGAATAATCACTCAAAGGGATATCATCCTTCGAATATAGGAGTCTTTTGTTTCTTCTTTCCAATTCACTATTCTGACAAGGCTTTCTAATATCTCTCCATGCCTCAATCTTTGGTACCTTGACTCGAGCCAATACCTCAAGGAACTCAAACCGAAGAATCTCAAAGTTTGAGCCTCGTATTCGGGGTATTACATCGCTCCCGACCACAATTGATATTACATATTCTTCGCATTGCATAGCCAGATTCAACGATACACTACAGCCGGGTGGACAATAGATGTAACACTTTAAGTCTGGATAAGTAGGTCTATACATGGTACCCAGTATCGCCGCAATAGAAGCACCAAGAGAGTGCCCTGTGAATATGAGTTTGAACCCACGACACGGGTGGCTGTTGTTGATATCACGACTTTTAGGCAGTAGCCGAGATAGAATCTTTCTCCTAAAGATAATGTGACAATGCAGAGATGTGTTAGAATTGAGTTATATATCCTTATATATCGAAGAGCAAATATCAATCTGTGCATGACATACTTACTTTGTCAAGTCATTATATATCCACTTGCATTTGGCCAGCATACCTCTGTGGCAGTACATATCACTACCATTTTCGATTCCACATACTTCTGCTACTCTATCCATCTTGGATGAAGAGAATTGCAAATCGGTAACCATATCTTCTAGTGTTGCACTACCAACGATTGCCACTATCACAGTTCTTTCCTTCTCGTCAACCAATATACAATATGGAGTCGTGATGATATCATTATCAAAAGTTCCATACACTATAGAAGTATCAGGGAAGCCAAATTCACTCAGCTGAAAACAAGAGGAGAGATCTATGCTGTCTGAGGTTGCTAGTGGGTTGTATAAACCATCATCAATTAAGCCCTCGGCTGCCAAGGCATTGCGGTATACATCATACACTCCTTGGGCATAGTGTGAATACCAAGCAGCAAGCCGAAGATGTTCCATATCTGATACATCATTGTGTTTCAGTAATGTCTTGGTCACTGGCCTATAGGAGTCAAATTCGTCGTGCAGATTATCAATCGCCGACCGACGTCGTGCGTGCTCTTCCTGCCGATATCTATCTTCTTCAGCAAAGATTTCATTTAATGCATTGTATCTCGGTGTAGCTGCTTCATTATTATCATAAGATACCACTTGTCCATCTTCATCTCGTTCCAAGTTCCTCTCTTTATCTTGTCTTGCTTGTTCACTCAGTTCGAACTTCTTCTCTCGGTGTATCCTACCAAGCATCTTCATTGCCAACCATACATCTGACAGAACAATGTCAAAGTTAGCCGCATCAAGGTTAAAGAAATCCATGAATGCAATCGCTGCATCTTTCAAATCATTCTGTGCCGTTATCTTACTACCTCCCATCCGATTACAGCTACAAATCTGCATAGTCTTGACGCAACATCCCAAACAAGCCGCAACGTTCTCATGTCGCCGCTGTTTGTTCACTAAATGACCAAATAGTCGACTCTTCTGTGATGTTTTTGTTAATGATCTACCAGTTTGATTTATGGTAATGCACGGCCAGAACAACAACTCGAAGGCATATGTAAACATGACAACGCAATACATTACATACCAAGGCGAATTTTCAAATTGTTCTACTGCGTTTGTGTTCTGCTGTGTATCATTATTATGATCAACTGATCCACATCCATAATTGGTACGTCGTCCTTCTGCTACAAAGTATAGCCCAGAGGCTAATACAATAATCAATAGAAAGTTCATACAGATTAATTTGATCCATATTATAGTTCGTAGGGCCTTATCTCTCCCTCTTGGTTCTGTAGGTGTGCCGACACTAGCAGCACTCCATATACCTAATGATAATGCAATATCCACTATTGTATATATAACACTAACAATCAAGTAGAATGTGAAGGGTATGACCATATCCTTCGGTGCACCGTGTGTCCGTCCGTCTTTTGTTGCTTCATATGAAATGTTTTGCCATATTTGTGATCCTGTTTCATCTATGATAATCTGATCTGTAATTGTATTATTAATATTGTTCGTTGTTGATAGGAATATAGTATTTAATGGATCGATAACATCATCAGAACACCATGATGGCTGTCCATTTGGACCGACAAACTGAGTATAATGTAAGTAGGATGGATAGAATACGGCGAGAACCATAAAGTGAGAGAGGTATACAGAGGAAAGAGTAGGATAGAATGAGAACCATAAAGTGAACACAAGATATGCACATACTTATGATAAACAGCTTTTGCAAACAAGATATAAGCATAATACATATAAAATAACGAACTTACATTCCTACCATGTAATCTAAATAGAAACAATCGTACCCAAAATGGTATAATACATGCCATTTGTATTATACGGTATAAGAATGATACAATACAAACAACTTGTAAATCATCTCCTGCAAAGGGTCTTGTTGTTAATCGACCGTGCTTGCAACAGTTTACTATTTTCAATGCTGGCATTTTAATGTTACATATAGTATCATATAATGTAAGAGGTGATTATGTATGTAATATGTTGTCAAGTTCCTATATAATAGGAATAAAAAATTAAACGGGCCTTACTTTACAAAGTTATCATAGTTGTGTAATAAGAGTTTAGCCGCTAACATTGTACTCTAATATGCTCGGATTATGTTATTCGTCCTCTATAGGGCGGTATGGATATCGTCTTTTTTTCATAGTTGCAATAATTTACATTCTATCAATATCCATTCCCTCCTCTGTTGATGGCTTCTCCCCGTCATCCAAATCGTCATCTAACCTAGAAGCAATCAGATGGTATGCAAAGAATGGTATCAATAAACAGCAGTCATATAATAGTGTACCACTATTAACCTCATCGATATATAACAATGATGATTATACTACCTCAATAAGAAGTTATAAAAAACAATTAACAACAAAGACAATACTCTATGCAAAGAAGAAATCTCCATCTTCCTCTGATGACGATTCTTCTTCTTCCAACAAATGGACGAATCCAGGTAATCTACTAATAGCACCATTTGTATTAATATTCGGATTAGATTTAATATTAAACATATTGGCTATAACAAGACGAACTATCGAATATCTCTTGACGGGGGATGTTAGTTGTGTTGGTTCGTGGTGCTGAAAGAGAGAGTGGGATGTGATATGTTGGTGTACTGTTTCTTAGTTAGAGTTAATGAATAAATGCTGAATTTGGTTAGGAGTAGGGTAGTGTTGCTTTAGTATAAAGAACTGAACGGTCGGTTCAGCATAAGGAAATAGAGTATGACTTTGAGGATTTATGGGGGGAGGAAACTACATGGGGGAGAGGGAAGTAACCCCTCCCCCGCCCCCCATCAGTAAGCGAGACAAGATGTGTTACCATAAGTGTGGGGTTGTATGATGGTGTGAGAAAGATGATGGAGAGAACGATGAGACTGTTGACACACTCAATTTGTTCAAAGAAACTTCTAACTTAAAATGCGCAGCAACTAAGTAATGTATGGTGATTAATACACTAAGAAGAAGTACCTACACACCTACTGACCTCTTTCCAAAAATCCTAGGATACCACTAGTGGTATCCTTTAAGGCGCTCTCGCGACTCGCGAGGCGCTCTGCTCTAGAGTCTAGAAGACCCTTTTGTACCACACTTTACTCGCCTTTTTACGTACACAAAACGGGGTTATTTAGCAGCTCAAACGGTAAAATGTACGTAAAGTGACGAGTGTTGAGTTTCGCCTCCCTACACAATTTGGTCAATTCCTATGTAGAAATGGCAGGTGTGACAAATATCCCAACTCATTTTACGTACAA
>Ga0075437_14019_pt1 | contig 21213 bp, 17 predicted proteins | sample MintriMetagenome_FD_74266 | JGI IMG/M metagenome (GOLD analysis project Ga0075437, IMG submission 74266) | Marine eukaryotic communities from Monterey Bay, USA to study complex ecological interactions - Minidiscus trioculatus and... | ecosystem: Environmental > Aquatic > Marine > Unclassified...
CTAAATACTCGGTCTAATCTGTTCTAATGAATCCAATGTACTCGAAACATGCTCGATTCCGACTCCCATTGCTATACTTGATGAGATAAGTGTTGTTGATGTAGCCGAGGTATAATTTGCACATTCCTCACTCATTTATGATTGCAACCCATGATATTGCCAATCTAACGCCAATACTATGATCCTACATACGTTTGATAACATACTAATCGTCTAGGCATTGCTGCATTACTCTAATACACTTCAAATATATTGCAATCTTCCAAATTGTGATTTTGTACACAATCCGCACATTCGCGAGAGGTGATCAATTATACTATGTTAAACGTAGTATCGAAGACCCCAAGCAGCTATATTCATTCAATACCATTAGATGAAGGATAGGAATCGAGTGGAGGACGTCGAGAGGCGTTGAGAGTCATTGATAATCAACATTACAACAACTCATCGCATATTTGGCACACTCACCGATCAACCGTATATAAATCATAAATTTGAGATAGTGGGAGTGGGAATCGATACATCTACTGATTCATCATGTTATATAGAATTGATAGATGTATCGATTAGTTCTCCTTCTACTTAATTGACGTCATATGGAGGTGATGCGTCTGATGGGTGCAATTTTGACGCTCTTGCTTTAGGGTAAAATTAATACTACTAAACAAATCGTAGGTATGATAATAATGCATTCATTAGAAAGAGGAGTTGATGATGTTTCTATAGAACCTCTGCACGGCTTCCATCGACAGTTGGTTATTGAGATATACCCCATCATAATGACAACCCATCATAATTACTAAAATTCTAGAAATTTCGAGCTTCGTGGGAGTCCACGAGCAAAAGTAGATGGTCTGGAGGACGTGGTTAATGAAGGAGGATGGAGGTTGGAGCGGAGGTAATGATGTGGAGGGAGCACTGGTGGTGAGAAGGATGACACATAGCCGCCGATTGTCGATTTTTTTATATTTGAGAGAGGTGAAATTTCAACCTAATATTTAATTGATGACAATGTTTTGGAGGATTGGGCCATATATTCATTTGCAATTCGACAATCAACCACTTCTAGATGGTATTGGTGGTGTGGCTATGGTGTATGTAGGTGGTTGGGGATGCAGGTATTAAATATTAGTTCTGTTTTGTGTAAAAGTTGAGATGAGGGTTGAGTGATAAAATTGATGTTTGTTTTTAGGCACCATGAGATAGATATACCAGAATAGTCACCATTGTCTCCTCCTTTAGTTATCATTCTATCATATTATGGTGGTTGGTGTGGTCAGATATTATATTTGGAGACTATTCTACCAGTTTTATGTTAGCAACAAAAAAAACTAGAATAGCATATGTTAATATGTAGCTGTCTAGAACTAATGTTATGCAATGTTTCAGTATATATACATTGGATATATTCTAGTTTATGTTGTTAAGTAATGTTCCTCCTCCTCAGATACTACTCCACTATCATTTTACACCTCAAGGCTGCCTCTGACACATCATGTGTATTATTAGAGCATATGATATGTCTAATATCAATATTGTTGTAGATATCCAATCACAAACATATCTGCAGCAGAAAAACTCATATGCTCCCATTCTATACTATTAGTACCACCTGCCTTTCATAGGATATGACCATAACTGATGTATAGGAGGAGATATCATCAGGAGTTGTAGGTGGAGGTGAGGTAGAGTCCAACTTTATGGTGTATCAAGACTATTGTCTATTCTATGTGGTATAACACCTTCTGATGCCGAAATCAGTTGCAATATCCAATCTAATACTACCAATGGCAAATATCAGTGGTGGGATATCGCGGATGTAGACGTAAGGCCGGAGTTATGGGAGGTGATATGTGTATGATGTGTAATAACACATATCATGTGGGCTGGTACATCCACCTCTATATTGACGCCAACTATGCCTTATTCACCACCTGCCCACCTGTTATTATCAAGTCCTATAATATACCCAAGTGGCATACCGACTCCCTTGGCAGATGGAGGGTTGTGGCCTTCATATCGGATGCACTTAGATGGCCGGGTGAGGACGTCAAGGTGAAACCATTATTATCGACGGCGATTGTGAATATGGAGAAGACTACCCGGCGGACCGCGGCAAATGATGCATCATTCTATCGGTAATAAATAATAGAAGAGTGCTATCCTGGTGATTTAGCTGGATAGGCCACCATCGGTCCATAGGAGACGCCGCTATGTCTGCGGTTTGTTAGTGGGTTTGTTAGTAAATGTGAGGATACCAGTCCCGTAAAGGGCCAAATACGACTGTAAGCAATCGCCTTTTTTTTGTTAGTGGCTTCTACGGTGTCGCAGGAAGCAATCTTTGGGAGTCTCTACGCTACGCGCAGACAGTATCGTTGAGGATACCAGGGGAGAAAACAGTTGGCAGTTTTTGTGGATTTTTCACTGACTTTCTAGAAAGTTAGGAAGATACCGCTCTAGAAAGTTCTAGAAAGCCGTTTGGACTATTTTAATCTATCCCAAGGTGGTTCTAATTGGGAGTCCAATTGACTAACTGGCACTACTTTAATTTTCACCATGACGCTACTCGTCAGCTATCTTGCGCACGCCAATACTCCTAAACCACAATGATTGGTATTTCAAAAATGTAGGATCGCATGCCTTATATATTAAACTACAATATCCCCCGAGATCCTTCACAGAAACATGTTAGTTACTACAATAACTATACATGTCAAAAATTGATGGATTATGATACACCAAGCGGTCTATGCTATTTATAAAGCTCAATCACCCTCTAAATACTTGTCAAATCGCGGTTCATATAAGAATATATATTATTTAAGCGATGGGTGGTATTAGAATGCCTAACTCAATCGACATGAGGCTAAATTGATGTCGTACGCTACCTTCTCATTTTGTTTGAAAAATAGAAGCTATATCGATGTCTCTACACGGAACAATAATGGCGTAACAACAAAGACAATAGATGGCAATCAACTACGGATATATGAGAAGATATTATGCCGCATATATCGTTTAGTTTGGCCGTATGGAGCTTTTTTACGGTGATAATGATCGGTGATGCAAAATACTTTACAAATACGCAAAATTCACTGTTTTGCTGCTGCCCAGACGCCCCAATAATGATAGAATATCGTTGGATTGGTATTCCTATGAAATATATCGGCCGCCAGGCCGAAATTTTGGCGCATTGATACCAGTATTTAGTATAAAATACATACATTTCCATTGGTTATTCATTGGCAAAATCTACTCAATATTAATCAATTTCGTACCCAAACCGAGCCTACATATTGCATTCAATACAAGAAATCATACCTTGGCTTGTATATATTCGGACTGTATACTCAGAGTACATATGTATACGATTTGAAGGGGTATAGAAGCAAAGTTACCCATATATGACATGATTTTTTATATGCGTAACATAAAGCGTAAAAGAGGTAAAACAAGGCATTATTTACCATAAAAACAAAGTAGAATACTCTATGGAACGTATATAGTTGTAGAACAAGTTCCATTTACTATCATCATCCTTGGGAGGACTCGTAAACCAAACACATACATTCCTACGATACTTATCATCTACATACAACTTGTGTTTCATCTAGCGATCAAACGGATAATATTCTAGAAAGTTGGCTGGGCGAGTTCGATTCCTCGCGCTGCGCGCTTGTAAAACTTTCTAGAAAGCGCCTGACGGCGCGAAAGTCAGAATTTTTTGGGCATTTAGGATACCGGCCCTTGAAGCTCATAATTGTTTCTGTTGCTATCGTACGTAGTATGACAAAAAATAATATTGAGTAATATATAAGTATGGATCCAGACGGAGACATCTCATTATATACCACCCCATCGCTATATACCGGTGGTAGTGATGATTATAATTATGATGGTGGTAGTAGCAATAGAAATTACAATGAAGCAGATAATAATATTGAGAGGAGGACTATTATGCTCTCCTCCATTGGTAGTACTAACAATAATAGTCCGTCGTTTTTGCAATATTTAGTACATGATGATGATGATCCATCACAAAGAACATCCAATGCTAAACAAAGGAAAAACAAACCATCATCATCTAACACTGCTGTTAAACCATGTAATACAGTCTCACAAAAGACCGATGACAATAGAAGAAGAAGATTTAAATCTTCTACATCTAAACAAAAGAAAAGTAATAGCAGTAGTAGATGTAGTCGAGGTAGGGCAACAATTATTGAATCAAAGCCAACTCCTCAAACAGCAACAACAAGGAGGAGGAGGGGTAGATCAAGGTCATTATTAAAAGATAGATCCTTCCCTAGATCATTATCGCGCTCTAAATCCGGGAATAAGGCAGCACCTACCAAAAATATCATGCTGATGAAATTTAGTAGTAAAAAGTTGAGTCAAAGGGCATTTAAATCTTCTTCTACAACATTTGGTTCTACATTTGGTGATATTACATCTTCATTAAGAAAGGGTAGAGATAATAATGCCAATACAACAAATAATGGCAACAATAATAATAGTAGAGATGGGAATGATAATAATGTAGGAGCAGAGGTAGTTGAAATCGATCGACCTGAAATGATGAGATCAACATCCATTAGAGTTATTAGACGTGATGAACAGAGTGGTCAAAATGATGATAATGATAATGGCAGTAGTTGTGATAGTAGCCATTCACATCCATTACAAACTAATTCAGACCATGGTAAATGGGGAAGAAGGACTAATTCGCCACCATTTAGAAGAAGCAGGAGTTCAACTGATTTATTAGATTATCAACAGTATCAAAATCGTATGCAATATTCATCACGTCATACATCATCATCATTTCACAGTAATAATATATCACCACCTTCAAGCGGGAGGAGGAGGAATTATAGTTTCTCATCACAATCACCATCTACTAGAAACAATTACTATGATAATGATGATGATGTATCTCCCAGTTTATCACCTAACAATTATCATCGTTGGGGTAGACGACGGTCACATTCATTTGATAATAGATCTCATTCATCGTCTTTTAGCCGTTCTTCATCACCTCAATATGAGCGTCACGATCGAAGAAGAAATTCTCTATCACCATATTCACGCTGTTCATCATCATATCAAAGAAGCCGTAATAGTAGAACACGTCAACGGGGGAGGAGTAATACTAGGTTAAATCAGCCACAGAGGAAACAACGACAATATGGCATGTTAAATAATGAAATGTCTTTAAGTCGAGAAGATAGAATAAGGTCAATACCAGGGAATAGAAGTAGATCTCAAAGTCGAGGAAGAGGTCAAACTCCCTCCAACAACGCTGCTGATGATTCGTATGCTTTGGTAATACGAGAACGTACATCATCACCAACCAATAGCCAGAGGCGACATTCATTTAGTAGTTGTAGTCAATCTCCCCATCAACAAAGAGGAAGAAGACGACGACAAGATAATGATATTAAATCTCAATCTCCTCCACCACCAATGGATACTAGATCACAATATTCATCCTCACCTGAAATTTGGATAGATGTTCCTAATGAGGATCCATTTGAGAATTCATATACTACATTCGAAGAGTGGAGTTCGCCACCACCTCCTCCAGCTCAATCATCTTCTCCGCAACGAAGTTCATCTATGAAACGGTCATCGAATCACCCTCGTCGTGGATCGTCGCCATTTCATATGGGTAATTCAATTGAACGACGGAGGTACAGTGATAACAACTCTTTGAATGATAGTTCACCTTCAAGGGCACGACATCAGCCAAGTTACTCATTTGATATGCGCCGAAGAACGTCAATCAACTCTTTTGATCATGATGACTTACCGCAGCGGTCATTTCGAGGCAATTCATTAGAAAGACGACTGTCCCACAAAAGAAAAGTAATAGCTCCTAAATGGCCAGATCATAATACACAAACACGTTCAAAGGCGTCTGATCTCTCCCCATTATCACAGCAGATATCAACATCAACCTCACGGAGTAATTCTCGTCCTCGGAGTAGTAGTCGATATACAAAGTCTTTGGATATGTCCAACGTTGAACTGGCCTTGAAAATTATACAGAAACATAAGAGTAAGAAATTACCAAAAGAAGGTCGTCGACGGAGGAAGTCTAAGTCAACAGAGTCGTACGACTCTACTCCCGGACCTCCGCCACCACAAAGACTTGAGAGAAACACACCTTCACCTCCTCCGATACGTGTGCAGTCAAATCAATATGATGAAGGTAATGATGATTCGTTTCGACGCTCCAGCACACCCCCAGAACGGCGAGGGTATAACAATTTTTTCAACGACTGTCGACGATTATCCCAGCAAAGCGTTCGTAGATGTGGGTCTGATATTTGCTACAATATTTTCCCAACCACAGAGTTTGCGCCGCCTTCATCAAATTCACAGTCTCAGCTACATTTGTATAATCTTTCACAATCTACCGTCGCAACATCACAACAAGATTATACTAGTCGACATCAGCAACATCAGGAGTATGAAATGCCAATGAAGAATGAACCGACAACTACTGGGAAAGAGGATTGGCGTAAATATCAAGTAAAAGGAAATAAGAAAAGAGGGTCACAGCAACAACAACGCTCTATTGACGACCAGAGTGGTTGGTCAATGTATGAGGTGGGCGGAAGCAACCAACAGCAAGAACAACGAAGTGCCAGCGTCGGGCGAAAAGGAGGAAGAAGTGTCTCTGCTGAACGAAAGAGTAAAATGTTTGGTCGAGAACCAAGGAATAAACAGGGGATTGAGCGTAATGTACGCAGCGTGAAGCAAATGCCATACACCGATCAATTTGGTGATTTCGGTGAGTTTACTGGACATGTGAATGAGGATGGCCGACCCGATGGCAAGGGAAGTATGAAGTATGACAATGGTGTATTTTATGAAGGCACATGGACAGATGGATGTCAAGATCAAAAGGCCGCTGCCAACTATGAACGCATCCGGGGTGGCTTTACGAGTTGGAGTGGTAAAGGCAAACAGGCATCTAAGAGCGGTATGGTCTTACCCTGGAATGCTCGAAAGAATGATGCTCATGATACGAGTGAGAAAACAAATGTTCGTGGAATGGAATGGACTGATCTAAATGGTGATACGGGTAGATATACTGGTGAAGTGAATAATGACAGACTCCCACACGGTCGTGGAATTATGAAATATAGTTATGGACTGATTGCAGAGGGAGAATGGGTCACTGGGATACTGAAGGAGGGGCCTAACGATCGTATGATGAGTGCCTCAGTATCAATGGGGGGAACTGGCCCAATCAGTTCCGGTGTGTCTATTGCCAGTAGACAAATGTCGGTGGGACCACTATCTGTTGGCCCAATGTCTGTGGCTTCATCTCTTCAATATGGTGGAGGTATGAATCCAATGATTTGTGCCAACCAGACTGGTTCTATTGGGGCTCATCAATACGCCTTCATAGCCCAACATAATGCCAATATGAAGAGCATTATGGTGCAGCCACAAGTTCAACAGCCACAAATGATGATGCAGCCACAGGCACAACAGCCACAAATGATGCAGCCACAAGTGATTATGATGCCTCAACGACAGATGATGGCGATGCAGCAACAGCAACAGATGGTGCCTCAGCCAAAAAACAAATCATCGACAAATAAGCCTCCGATTAAAGAGATTAATTTGGCAAGTAACAAGAGTTATCCTTCACGGTAGACTGTTTGTTGGGACACAGGCTTATAATTGGCAGTGCGGTGATCAATGTGGGGTGTGTGTGGAAGCCACTACCTTTGGGGCCTAGTTGGAGGGGGCGCACTGAGTTGACTCGAAATGGCATAGGATCTCCCCTAGATCGAAGCGCCATCATTGGCCAAATATGGCTGGTGTCCTTAGGGATACGATATGAACTAGATGTCTAGGCGCGAGTTGTTTATTAGCTTTAAAACTCTACCTAAAGTGCCTCAATTTCATACACATAGAAATATTACTTTACTTAAGCTTGACACAAGCTTACATTTCAAGTTCAATCTCTGGAGGAGGCAGATTATTTTGTTGAGTTTGTAGCTGTTGTTGTGACTGTTGAGGCATCATAATCATTTGTTGCTGTTGTACTTGTGGATGTATCATCATCTGCGTCGGAGTGCCACCATAAACCATTCCTCCACCATACATACTTTTCATGGTGGCATTCTGTTGAGACATAATGGCATGTTGTTGAGCGCCGACTGCACCTGTCTGATTTGCCATTTGTGCCAACATGGGATTCATATTCATGCCGCCGCCACCGTATTGCTGCATGGCTGGTTGATGAGAATGAGCCAGGCCGATTTGTTGTCGCGGAGCAACTGATATACCACCACCACCTAGTATGGAGACGGCACCACTTGCAAATCCATTAGCTCCAGGTCCAATGGACATACCTGAACTAATTGGTTGTATTCCATCAGTAGCCCCACCACCGTTCATGGCAGCTGCAACTCCTAACATACGATCTGTAGGTCTCTCCTTAAGCACACCGTTGACCCATTCTCCCTCTGCAATCAAACCAAAGTCATATTTCATTATACCATTACCATGCGGCAGTTGATCATTGTTCACTTCACCAGTATATCTACCCGTATCACCATTTAGATCAGTCCATTCCATTCCACGAACATTTGTTTTCTCACTCGTATCATGAGCATCATTCTTTCGAGCATTCCAGGGTAAGACCATACCGCTCTTGACACCACTCTTACCCTTGCCTCCCCAACTCGTAAAGCCACCCCGGATGCGTTCATAGTTGGCAGCGGCCTTTTGATCTTGACATCCAGAAGTCCATGCACCTTCATAAAATACACCATTGTCATACTTCATACTTCCCTTGCCATCGGGTCGGCCATCCTCATCAACTTGGCCTGTGTAATATCCAAAGTCACCAAATTGATCGGTGCATGGCATCTGCCTGACATGTTGTGTTATCTGTCTATCGGCATGTCTCGATTGGGCACGACCCTTGATCTTACTCTTCCTCTTGTCATTAACATTATCGCCTCCGTCTCTACGTGTGGCTCCAGTAGAGTACTTCATCCAGTCGTTACTCTTCTTTTCCAATTGCTGTTCTTGTTGATCATATACTTGGAGTTGTTCAGTTCGTACTCGCTCTGGTTGTTGCTGAATGAACATTGGCGGCGCTTGCTGCTGCTGTTGATACAGATGATATGTATCATGCTGAATTGGCGGTTGTTGACTAATTTCCATCACAGGGATTGGAACCGCAGCCGCAGTCTTGTCATAGTTGACAAAACTTATGGCATTCTCGATCGTTGCCGGTGGTCTTCTAGGTGGTGGGGGTGGTGGATGTCGTTTGCAGGCTTTCGGTTTGGGTGAGGACTTCGTCTTCTTCTTGTTTAATTGCGTTGTCTTTTTCTTAGAGAGTGACGAGAATTTTTGCTGTGAAGAGGAACCACCCGATGATACAGTTTCACTCATCCTTTCCATTGATTTGATCTTGTTCAATGCTGTATTGACACGAGTCATATCAATTACTTGTGTGGGCTGCTCCTGATTTTTCTTCTCCTTGTCATCGTTTGGTATATAGGTAATCTCAATTGGCATTTTATCCTCGGCATATTGATGGTGTTGTTGTTCCTCCTTCGTTTTGTTTTTTCTTCGGCCAACTGCAGATCTATGACTTCGACGAGACTTGTAACTAACTACCGACTTGGAAGCGATTTGTTCATTCATCGAGTCATTCGCATTGTCATCATCTTCAATTGAATCAGCACGAGACAATAAAACCTCCGATTGAGTTTCATCATCAGACGATTCAAGAAATGAAGGTGTTATTGAATTTTCGTCATCGCCTTCTTCTTCTTTTACGCCATCTTCATCATCTGAACGACATGATGATGATGATGACATATCTACTAAATGAAGTCGTTGGCCGCTTGTGGTGTTAAGTTTGGAATGCTGCCGTTCTAATGGTTGGATACTAGGCTTGCTTTCGTCGTTGTTCCTTTCTCCTAAAGTACTACTCTCGTCAGAGTATGTCGAAGATGATGATGTCGTATGTGCTGGAGACTTGACCACACTACGAGATGTTTGAGACGTTATTGTAGCAGCAGACTCCCATCGTCTACTTTCGTTTGTCTTGGATACTACATCTTTAACAGCCTGGGCAACAGATGGTGACATACGTCTCCTTGATTGATCAGTATAATTCGACATAATGGTCACATTGCCACCAGGTCCATTAGTGTCACCCCTATGCGATGGTGTAGAGTAGGGCGATTTACTCCGTAATCTCGTTGTTGGTTCATCGTCATTATATTGTCGTTGTGACCGACGACCACGTGATGATGACCTTGTTGATTGACTAGATGATCTTTGCAGCCTACTCGGTGGAGAGGTTCCTCTACGAATGTAATTATAAAAATCAATCTCAGAAGTACTGCCATTCTTGGAGAATGGATCATTCCTAGTAGAACGGGCAATACTGCGACCAGGTGTACCAGATCGATGAAGTTGCTGATATGGACGTCTCCTACTACGTCGTATTATATTCGGCCGTGTCGGACTTCGTGAACAACGACGTTCGGGATCGAATAATGATCGTGGCTGTGATTGAGAACGACGGTTATTATTATATCGACGTGGTGGTTGTGAGTGTGATCTTCTCTGTACACCTTCTTCCTCATGACGAACTAATCTCCTTTCCTGCTCCTCTTCACCACTGCTTTTATCGTCACTTCTTTCTTCTTCTTCACTACAACAACTACTACTACTACTCCTTTTCTTTCTTCGTCGTATACCGATACCTCCTCTACGTCGTCTACCACCGGGTGGTAATGATTTACTCCTTGAACGTAAGTTAGTACGTATCTTATCTGTTATACCACCAATTGTTGTTGGTCTTGAACTATATGATGTTACACTTTGTGTTCCTCCTCCTCCTGTGGGACTTTTACTACAATGATTTCTTCTTGACCTTGAGTTGGAACGTATGCGATTTAATAATATTTTCTTATTATTATGCTTGTCTTCTTCTTCTTCCAACAAAAGTGGTTTTTGTGGTGATTTACTTGTTCGTCCTGCTAAGCGCTCTATACTTGGACTACGTGGTTCACCACAACGCTGGTTTGGCGATGAATGGGGTGATAAACTTCGACTACTAAATCGTCGTCTTGGTATTGATGGACTACTCCCGTTGTTGTTACACTTATTATTCAATGGTTCATTTGCTCGAGTTGAGTTTCTCCTATTATTATTAGGATGACGTCCTTCTCTACCGCCACTCGGAAGCCTTCCCCTGCTCATATCATCTCTACTAACATTACTCTCCTTACTCACATCTCTCCTCGTTCTTCTTCCCCTACTCAGACTTCTTTTCTGCTGAGTATCTTTTAGCCGCCTAGGTCTACTTACACTACGTCCCCGGTTGCCACTGCCATTACCACCCGATGATGATGATGATAAAGATTGGTTAATATTATTATTCACCCTTGGTCTACTTGAACTACGCTGTTTACCACCATCCACGGCCACCCTTCGTCTAGAATTTGACCTATCCCTACTGCTACGGGACTGCGGCTGCATACCTTGTTGTCGACGATGATGATGAGGTCCATTCACGCGAGAACTTCGTCCCCTATTCAGCATCTCCTTTTTCCCATCATTTCTGTTATTACTACCGTTTCTGTTATTATTATTAGTAGTTGTTGTTGTTGTTGTTGTTGTAGTTCGTCCCCTGGTAAGCGTCTTATTTGTAGTATCGCTTGATCTTCCCCTTCTCCTGCTTTGTTGTGTATTATTTAACTTACGTGCAGTCTGTACCTCAGCCATTGCATCCTTTGTAAGTTGATTAATTATATCAGATCGTTTTACACTTCGTCCTCTACTACTACTTGTCAAAGAGTAAGCATTCGATCGAACATTTGGTAATGTTACTTTGTCTGTTGTGGCATTAGTATCACCCTTATTATCAACCATTGTTGTTGGTTGTTGTTTATTAGAATTTGAATTATTATTATGATATATATACTCTTCCTCTAATTCTACTCCACTATTAGTCACATCCAATAGATACGCCCTCAAGATGCTGGAGTACCTTGAACTATAACCCCCCTGGGTTTGCGCTGGGCATAGGATACCTATGGGGGGTATAAATTGTAGCTCACTCAGGTAACTGGCATCAAGGCAGATCTAAAAAAGCGAGAGTTGGCAATGGAAACAGATATAGACAATATATGAACCCCTGTAGACAATCAGTATCTCATGGCAAAATTGAATGATGACCAGAGAAGAGAAGCTGCAAATTTTGAGGAAGGAAGAGCATGACGATGATGAGATATGATGATGCAATTGCAAAGACAAGATATCGCAATGTATTACAACAGTACGATGACGATATTATGCTGACGACGACGATAATGACATACGATAAAGCAATTGCAAAGGTATTATTATTATAGTTTGTTGATGTATTATCATCAAGCAAAAGACATTGCAACATTCAACAATCAACCGAGGGTGTTCTATGTTTATGTTTTATGAATATGGTAAGTGTTGCTATCACTCTCTGCCGCTTGCATATCTATTCTCACTTACACTGACACATCTACTGCCGATTGTTATATTAACCATGGAAATAGATTTCAAGATCAGCGGAGGAGGAGATAAAACAATAAATGAGGTAAGTAATTGAAGTCATTATACTCGTATTGGATATGACGATACGGAAGAGTAGGTGAGGTTCATTTCAACAAATAACACAACAATAAGCAGTAATAACTTATTCCTGCTTTGGCAGGGTGCAGTTTACCTGTTGTCAGTTTACCTAGCCTAGGTAACTCCAGACACTTTTCATTGTCCTCTGTCCGTCACTGACCGATTAAGAATAAAGAACCGTTTGTTAGCCAAAATAATATTTTGGCTACAGAGGAGGCATATACAGCCGCTACTGTAGTACGACTCTAGTTTTTCTCATTGACACCAGTACTACAACACCCATCAACCCCCCTTAGTTGCCAAGAGCTAGTCTGGCTTTGTAGGCCTGCTACTTTATTCCCATGGCCACCAACTGCCGCTCTAATATAGGGCTTTTGAGTAGGGCTATAGGACTAAGGCAAGACCAAATTAGGCTAGTATAAGACTAAGGCAAGAATGAACAGGGCTTATGGTAAGATCAGAACAAGATCAGGACAAAAAATTTGACAAAAGCCCCCCTAATTACAGATAGGGCTAGGTATTCAATCAACAATGGACGGCTTGGCATATATTCAAAAGATGATGAGGAATAATGTAAGTGAGGGTTTGTCAGCATCAGAATTGTATAACAACAATCTCTGCTTGCTATGTGAGGCCATAGAATTGCAACAAAACACCAACAATAATAATATTTGCAGTGATAAAAACAAAAACAAAAGGCTGGACAATAAAAATAACAATACATTAATTACTGATGTACAAATTCAATCAAAAAGGAACGCGTATACAAAAGAAAGAAACCGTGTATTTTTGAAGGATGTACATCTTTAACAGGACTCCAGGTGTATGGTCTGCTAGAGCAGACCACTTTTCAATAGGCCAACTTCTGGCCACTGTGCCTCTGTGGGAAATCAACCTCAGATCAAAAGTGGCAGTGTTTTGGAAAGCTCTACTCTTGCTCTACATGACTGCACTACCAGTCAGATACCTATCTCACACCCCTGTGCGCGAGTCCCACTTAAAAAATGAGTCTAATGGTATCTTTGCATCTCAAGTCTCTCAATTCATAACCATTTGGTTGACCATGCAGCACATGGCGATCTGGCGCCCAAATGAGCCAAAAATCTCAAATTTTCTTCGCCCCCAAAGGGGGCTAATGTAGTGCAGAGACAACCACCCAGGGTGGATGGCGCTTCTAGTGGCGATCTATTACTATACATAGTGTGCGCGCGCATCAAACACGCGTGAAGGGTCGCATGCGACCCTTTACGCGTGTTTCCAAATACCTACGCGATTTGAAAAGGTATTTTTTGCACATTTTGGACTATTTCACACCCTATATGGCTCATATCACGACTCTAGTACCCACAGATAGCAAGATTAGGACCTTCTGATCAAGTTACAACTTTGAAGTTTGAGCAAACTCCCTCGGAAACCCCCTCAATTTGAGTTACAGGCGGGTTCAAAGTCTCCATTTTGGAAAGGATACCAAATCCTTATACCCTGAGTGCTGTTAAGAAGAGGAGGTACAAAGTATTGTGTGCGTCATGGCGGAAAGAAGTATAGATCCTGTTGTAGATATCCTGGCGGTTGCAATAGTTTTCCACGGAAAAAAGGACTATGTCAAAAACACCACACACAATATACAAAGGCATGTTACTCGATATTTACAGTCAACACCAGGTAAACTGCACCTGCCAAAGCGGGCATGCCTTATCCTAATATAGATCTCTTACCTGCCATTATCTAGGAAGAAGTAGTACAATCAAACTTGCAGAAGATTTGGGAAATCTTTAATATCAAAATATAGATGTGCCAACCTCGGCAGTCTCCTAAGATATAAAACATGTTGACACTCTTATTATTTACAACTATTCTGAGTTATTTTATTGCCATTAAATATAAATCCACCATGAGTGACAGCAAGCTAGACTATTCGCGTCAAACCACTATTGAGAAATCTTTATGTAAAAATGAACTGCATAGCCTTGAGAAACAAAAGATAATTCTATTATGTCTTACAAGAAACAAGAAAGAGAATAAGCAACTTCAATGTGGTAAGAATTCTCCTGCCATTCCTTCTCCATTTCCATTATGTTTGATCCTCATCGAATTCATTCTCTTGGAGCAAACCACATTTTCCAGCCAGAACAACGTCAACTTCAGCTATTTTTCTTCCAGTATTTTCTTCTCCTCTGCTCCCAAAGTTCTACGCAATACATAACTTCTGTCTGTGGCTAATTCTGCTGCTTCACCGATGTGCACTGTGCCACTGGCAACAACAGGCCTGCCAGTTGACAAATGCACTCGACTACCAATACAATGATACCCCACATTTTGCTTCAATGGATCAATTGACCACACATAATGGATTGGGGGGACTAAAGGATCTCGAAGAGGAACAACATCAAGATCATACTGCTGGAGAGCTCTATACAAGGAATTTTTCTTTGATTTCTTGGTTGGGCGCTTTGAATCAGACGCAATTGCATTGGAATCCTGATATTTTGAAGCCCACAAGGTACACTCCATTCTAGCATTCTGTGTTTGCTTCGTGACATCAGCCACAACTGCATTTTGGAGCTGTTTGGGTTCGAAAGCAATCTCACTCAATTGCCTCATGTATGTTGGAGGTAGTTTTTTCGGTGACGACTCAGCACTGCCACAGATATTCTTTGGCGGATTATCCAGTACCACGTGTGTGTATGTATGCCCCCATGTTGTTGTGTCTGGCAACAGAGGAAGTTCCAACAAAGAAAATGTTTCCTTTTTAGATGGATGAACTCTTTTTTTTTTAACAGATAGAGAATTGTCGTTGTTGCACAGACCCTCCCAACAATTTGCTTCCTTGAAACCCATCTCAATCATGTCCATCTCACTGTACTTTGTCTTGGTTTCTGCTAAAGCTTGATCCACGTCTTTTGCGCGTTGAACCTGGGTATGTGCCAATGATGTAAACCGGTGTACTGATGTGGCGTCATTGGTCGGGTATGTCGTCTTTTTCATGAAATTGGGCGTCTTCTCATCCAAAATGCGTGACTGTAAGTGATGCCTTTTAAGACGAAACGCGCTCCCGCAGCTAATGGTTCCGCTCGTCTCGTTAGGTGTTTTGAAAGGCATAGCACCATGTCCCTGTGCAACGCCAACCGTGCAGAAGCCCTGATCCTATCCTGTTTCTGTTGCAGCTGCTCAGCAGCAGTGTCTCCAAAATTTCCTTCCCAATTAATAAGAGCATGATCTTCTGGATGAAATGTTGAAAGAGCCCCATTAGATAGAATCGTGTCGTTCATAATTACCTCCCCTGCGGATATTTTTGGTACATTTCCAATGAAATCAAAGATGTTAATGTCACTGGGATTGTCAGGATATAATCCCCCCAGCACTTTGGCGTTCACTTTTTTGTCTCTCCAGTATTGCTGACGGAAAGTAAATGAAGTAGCCTGGAGAATGATGCTTGCTGATCTCTTGCCAGACTTGAAATAAACATCATTGTTGTTGGTAACATTTGGTTTGATTTGCCACTTGGGGGCCGTTAATTGAGTTATATCCATGACAGAAACCAGGCTTGTTGGCATGTCAACATTTTGCTGTGTGAATTCTTTGTTGGCGCATGCATCAATCTTCCATTGTTGTCATCTTGCCCATTTGTCATCTAGGATGGACTCACCATTTTCAAACCTCTGAATGACATCATACAAGCAGCTTCTGACTTTCTGCACACATGTTTTGTACAATATCAGCTGGTGGTGGAATGTATAAATCCCCAAACTCCCCATTGACTGTAATCGCTCCCATTGCTATAAACTTAGATTTTCTCAGCTCCAATTCTCTTTCTTTTATTGTATCCTGTTCGGCTTTTTTTCTTTGGAGAGAGGTCTAAACATCTTCGCATCACTGACATGACTTTATCCCACTCTCCTTCATCTCCTGCATTTCATTGGAGCTGCCGAAGGATTGTCAGAGCTACAGTGTGGATTGTATCTTCTGGTTTTGCATACTTTAATAAATCATACTTGATGCATTCTTCTTTCAACTGATTCTGGTCTATCACTAACAATGAATTTCTCATATTCAGTCATCCTTTTATCAAGCATTTTATGATACCGTCGAACATGTCTCGCAAGGAGTGATCTCAGGAGTAATAACATTTCAAGTTTAACATAATCATAACCATCTTTCACAATGATTCTATTTGTACCACTCTTGTACAAATTAAGTCAAAGTAAATGATCTGACTCTGGCTCCTCATAATTTGTCATAGTGTCCTCATAAGAATCACTTGAATAGAAGTAATAAATTTTTCTTTGAAAATGGAAATATCCATCTTTCTTTAGTCTCTTCTCCACCTCTAGTAACTCACTAGGAGTGTGTTTGTATTTATCATTATGAAAACACTGAGAATATGAGGGTAGAATTTCTTGGTCAATACAAATACCCTTCAGTTTTTTAATCTGATCAGTAATGGGTTTGCCAGCCGCCAATTTAATGTATTTTTTGTATTTTAACTCCACAACTTGCTCCTTTACTATGATTTGCGTCTTGGCAATTTTTGTAACGGATTCTACATCTACTTTTGACTGTTGCCATTGAAACTCATAATCTAGGTGCGAATTGTTTGAAAGGTATTCTTCTTGCAACTCGGTGACTTGGGTTTCCTCCTTTGAAAGGTGGCGGAAGTTCCATTTCTTTTGCCAATCGGGATTGATGGTTAACATTGTTTTGGTTGAAAGTATTGACTCAACTTGATGTAACTGTATTCGTATCATTTCTGTCCATTGCAGTCTCGTTGATTGTTCCTTATTAACATCCAGTCCTGAAGATGATCTATGAAGCAGAAGGTGTTATCAAGCTCTGTTGTGATCTTTACTATTGGGGATAAGGAGGGAAGACTTCCAATGATGTCTTGAGCTAAGTCATTTGCTTTTACTTTCTCCTTTTCTGGCGTATGGTTGATTTATACATCATAGGTTGCCAATGGGTGTGGTAGATATCCTATATCAGTTCGGCAAACCCCCTCCATAAATTTTGTTTGTTGTTTGAGTTTGATGGTGTTCTTTGGCAGAGTACCACCAAAAAGATATACCCATCTCGAAATCCAGACTACAATACACAACACCCAAACCCCTTTGAGTTTCCAACAATGTGAAAACTGATCTAGGAGAGTAATGAACAAATTATGAATATTTTGTCCAACTTGGTTAATTTATGTCGTCCATTTGTACTTATATGTTTTCTGCAGTGATATTTGTTATTAGGCGTTCAAGAGTGAGGATTTGAGTAGATAATTATTATGACGATTGGAATTCTGCTGCCACCATACTTATGACCTTGCGAAGTAGGACCAGTACCAGTACCAGCACCAACCAAATTTTTGCTGATGACTTTTCGGTGGGGAACTTGATGGCACATTGAATGTACACATATACTCTAACTAAAGATAAAGATGAACACATCATCACGTACATTCTACAGTATTATAGCACTAGCAAAAGAAGATCAATCTGACATTGCAGCTGTTGCTAAGCGTCAGAAATGGATGAAAAATGGTAACAAGTGGGATGACATCATACAAGGTAGAGACAACTCCCCCAAAATACAAAGTACATGGTTCTAGATTTGAAAAATCATGATTGGAAGTACAACAACCCACTTTTTGCTCATGGGCATATTGATGAGATTGCTTGGTAGCATTCTAGAATACCTAATTAAACCATATGGGTATGCTGTGATTGCAGAAAAGCAACAAGGCTCCATGGTATCACCTCCAAACAGGCTTGAACATGGTGTTGATGTAGAATTGGTTTTGAATGAAGTCATTTGCATCGTTGCGGATATACCCAATGATGGTTTCGTCATTGCACATAACATGGACCATGAGCATGGACCATGAGCATACTTCCTGACAAAAACATTTTCAGCACTGATCAGAAGGATTTATGGGACGCTGTTCCAAAGAGTGACACAATGTTGGTCTGCTTGTTGAAATACCTACCTAGTTATAATCTTCACAACAAAAGAGGAGTCTGAGTTCTGTACCCATGCTTGTTAAACATAAGCTTCAACAGCTACACAAGCTTGTATATCAGGATCAGGGTGTCACACGTGATTATGATTATGAACATTTTTCTGAAAAGGATGTTGGCATGACCTGGGAAATCTTTCAATATTACCAATAGCATGCTACTATTGATGAGCTCAAATGGGAAGAATCTAGCAAATTGAAATAAATACTCTAGTTTTATGTGACATAGACATCAATATTCTTTTCTAACCTGAATGTAGGGGAGGAATCTAGATCATCGTGAAAACTGCCTGCCGGCTCGGGCTTGACATTAGTAAATCACTCCCAACAACCAGGTATACCGACGTAATGTGTAATCAATATAAACCCGCTCCCAAAGAGCGAGCAAACACTGTTAATCTAACAGCGATCTCAACCGAAACGTATCAATATGAAATCAAATGTCAAATATGATTCAATGTCAATGGACTCAGTTGAATATATCATTGGATTTATCAGCCTTCACAGTGCGGTCCAACTACGGTTGTATGCTATAACACACACTATAATACGCGAACGTGAGTTGATCTAATTACGTTTATCTTAATGATTATCTGTTGTTGAGCGGCATGACGCATGAGGGTGTACCGTCTATATTGACTTTCGTATATCTGGAGGGTACCCTAAATTCAGCTGCCAGTGTAATCTATTGGAGTCGGGACAATCCATTAAGTTAAACCTTTTTAGGGTTTTCTCTCTGTGTGTGTTTGCCTGACATATTACAACAAAGATGAAATGAAATTCAATATTATCCCGTTTTTATTTCGTGTTTATCCTGACTATGGTAAACCACTGCAGGCCTTTTCTACTTTTTCTGCGCAAGGGTATAATCGAACACACAACACATTATCCAGCTACTCCCCCGTTTTTCATTCTTTTTCTTTATGCTTATTTCTCAGCGGCGGCGTGTGCCTCCAACACTTGTAAAGCCTCTTGGATCTTGGCATTGAGTGCCTCGGGACTTTCAAGCAAATGCAACAACTCAGAGTTATCCATCTCCAACAGCATACCAGTAATCTTACCGGCCAGCTCAGGCTGAGTTTGGTGGATAAGTGGGTATAGACGTTCACCAATCATATTCTTTTGCACCTCGGGAGAGGCAGATGCAAGTGCCGCAGGTGTTAGCTGAGAAGGTGCATCAGCAATGGCAGGCCCACCTTGTTGAGGTGGTGGAGGTCCGCCTTGTTGAGGTCCCGGTCCTTGGGGTGGCATGGCATTGCGTGCTTGCTGTGAATATGTGATTGAACAGCAGAAGTAAGAGGTGTGACGATGACGATTATTATATAATGAAGATGCTCAGATGAGTAGAGATACTTACTTGTGAGAACTTAATAGGAGGTCCACGGCCTTGCGGACCTCCATATGGACCACGACCTCCCTGCATTGGGCCACGTCCTCCAGGACCCATCCTTCCGGCTGGTCCTCGTCCCTGGGGTCCTCTTCCGCCTCGTCCAGGCTGAGCAGGCATCATTCCGCCATATGGCATAGCCCCGGGATATCCTCGGCCGCCAATCATTTGAGGTGGCATAGATCCAGGATATCCTCGGCCGCCCATCATTTGAGGTACTCGTCCTGGCATTGTATACATAGGAACCGCACCATAACCTCCCATGGGACCGCCCATTGGTCCTCTCATCATACCCGGCTGTGAAGTATAGATGTTGAAAAGTGAAAAAGGATGATGATGTGAAATAAAAAGAATATATCCCTACCCAACTTACCTGTCCAGGTCCACCAGCCCCCCCCCCTCGTCCTTGATTAGAATGCTGAGCCTCTAACTGTGCACGTCGTACATCCCTTCGTTGCGCTAGTGCAACATAGATTGGTTTGCCCAACATAATCTTTCCATTCATCTCATTCACAGCTCTAGTGCTATCTTCGGGCGTAGAGAAACAAACAAACCCAAAACCACGTGATAATTTTGTCTCAGGATCAACCATAACACGAGCACTAGTAATAGTTCCCATAGCCGCAAACTCAGCACGTAACATATCATCGTCAACAGAATCTTCCAAATTCTTTACGTACAAGTTAAGACCTTGAAATTTACCAATACGTTCATTCTTTTCACTTTCATACTTCTCACGTAGCTCGCGTTCACGTTCGGCCTTCTTCTGTGCACGACCGACGAAGAGCTGCTTGTCGATCATTTCCCCATCTTCTGTGACGGTGAAAGTCTTTTCGTTCATTTCCTCCACAGCAGCGGCAGCAGCCTCATGTGAGGCGAAGTTGACAAAGCCAAATCCGAGTGATTCAGGACCTGTGGGTTCAGAAGGTCTTCCTACCTTGATAGTCTCTTCTCCTTCCTTGGCATTAGCTGGTTCATCATCTTTCTTACTTTCACTCTTCATGGGTTCTTCGGAAGCTGGTGGCTTTTAAGAATGGAGAAACAGAAGGATTAGAATACTTATTCCAATAAACTCACCCGAATCACACCACCACAGTACACATGTCACTCACATTATCCTCGCCATTTTCATCCGTACTCTCCTTTTTCTTCTCCACCT
>Ga0075437_10830_pt1 | contig 21188 bp, 16 predicted proteins | sample MintriMetagenome_FD_74266 | JGI IMG/M metagenome (GOLD analysis project Ga0075437, IMG submission 74266) | Marine eukaryotic communities from Monterey Bay, USA to study complex ecological interactions - Minidiscus trioculatus and... | ecosystem: Environmental > Aquatic > Marine > Unclassified...
TCAGAGGCGGCAATTGTTACTATACTCCTTAGTAGGAGCGCTACAACAGGTGAGTGATTTTTAGTGTGATAGATGTGTATATCTATGTTGAGGGTATGTTATTTTGTTGTCATTGGTGGTTGAATTGAGATGGTGCAGGTGAACTGCTCAATAAACCTTAGATTATTGTTGAGGGGTTGTTATATTTTATGTCATTGGTTTCGAGATGGTGCAGGTGAACTGCTTGTATAAACCTATTGCTGACTCCATCATCGTATATATCGTCTTACCCTTATTAAATTATACAACACAATAAACAAATAAACAGCAAGTGGAAATTCAACACAAGATTCCTCCACGGCTAAATTATCAATAGTAGCAAGATTACCACACAAACGAAACAATTTGAATGATAAAACACGGTATAAACTTGAATACTTTACATTCCTAGATGATAGACGTTCATTTGCCAATGTTGATGCATTATTAACAAGATTAGCACCCGTTGGGACTGTATATGTAGCCTCTACCGAATCTCCTGACGATAATAGTAATAAAACACCAGATAAGAAAAATGGTTCCAAGAAATCGGCTGCCGAAATACAGGAATTATTATCAAAGTTAATGGTTGTGTTGGAATCACGAAATGATGTTTCAAATGGTACCGGAAGTGATTTATCGGTTCATGTTTTATCAACATTGTCCAAATCAAAGGCAACATCATTGGCTGATTCAACAATAATTCACTTATTGGGTGGTGAAACATCTGAGGCACACTTGGCATATCGTGGTGATAAGCATTTGGCTGAAGAACCAATGGTACAATGGTGTTTGGGGCATTACTTTTCAGCTGATAGATCCTATTGTGATGATAGTGATGAAACATTGGGTACATATCGTATTGAAGCGGGGACATTGACTTCACACCTCGCATTAGATCGTACGGCAGCCGAGGCTATTCACTTATTACCACCCAGGACTGGTAGTGGTGCAGCATTAATTACTGGCGGTAATACAGGTAATAATTCCTTGTTTGGTGTATTGAATCAGTGTAAAACAAACATGGGTAGTCGTACATTGGAAGTATGGTTGCGTCAGCCATTAGTCAATCTGCAAGCTATATTACGCAGACAGAATGCTGTTGCCAAATTAGTAGAAGATAGTATTGGTCGTGATCGGTTACGTGAAGAGGGACTTAATGCCTTTCGTGCAGTTGATATTGATAAACTTGGCTATCGATTAATTGCTGATGGGAGGGCAGCAATTGAATTGAGAGAGGAGAGGGGACGTGGTATTGCCAATACTTCCAAGGCATTACAGTCGTTATATCAGTTGCATCAAATTGCTGATACGTATTTACCTCCCTTGTTGGAAGTTATGAAAGCATTAATGATGGAAAATAATGAAGGAGATGGGGAAGAGGATCTAATGGGTGCTTGTGCCCTTCGATCTGCATATGAAGGGTTTGAGAAGTCATTTCAGGAATTGGAGAAGGCTGCTGCTCTTGCCGAACAGGTACTTGATTTTGATGCCGCACCTCGTGACTTTATTGTAAAGCCCAATTTGGATGAAGAACTTATTGATGTCAAGCAGGAGCTTCTTGGTATCGATCAGGAATTACAAAATATTCATGATGAGATGAATGAACTGTGGTCTGAAGCTAGTGGAAAGGGTAACAACCAGGTCAGACTAGAAGACGTCGAATCGAATGCCAACACAGCGTGTGTGTGGCAGTTCAGAGTTACCAATACGAATGATGCAAAGCTACTTGAAGATATGAAAGATCATGGCGTTCGGGTGCACCGAATTCTAAAGAACGGGGTATACTTCTCAACTAAAGAATTGGAACAGTTGGGCACTAAAAAGCAGGATTTGATGATGGAATATGAAGATAAGCAGCGTGATATTGTAAACAAGTGTATGGAGGTAGCCAGTACATATGTGCCAGTACTGGAACGACTCTCGGTATTGTTGGCTGAGTTGGATGTTATTGCATCATTTGCTCATGTTGCAGCATACAGTTGCAATGGGTATTGCAGGCCTGAGATGACTGATGGGGAAGAGGAAGGCTTGGGTATTGAGCTCAAGGAAGCTAGGCATCCATGTGTCGAGCTGCAAGATGATATGAACTTCATTGCAAATGATTTCAACCTAGTATTTGGTGAATCTTCATTCCTTCTTGTGACGGGGCCTAACATGGGTGGTAAATCCACTTATATCCGATCTCTTGGGGCTATCATTACAATGGCCCAGATTGGTAGCTTTGTGCCATGTTCATCAGCTAAGATCAATATTGTTCATCACATTCTCGCTCGCGTTGGCGCTGGGGATTCGCAAGATCGTGGTATATCCACCTTCATGGCCGAGATGTTGGAAGCTTCATCTATTCTACGCACATCTACCAAGCGTAGTCTCATTATCATTGACGAACTAGGAAGAGGAACATCAACATTCGACGGCTACGGTTTGGCCAAGGCAATTTCAGAACATATTGTTCAAAAGATTGGATGCATGACTGTATTTGCCACACACTTTCATGAACTCACAGCTTTGGAAGAGCAGGAGGCAGCAGTTACAAATAGTCATGTTACTGCTTGCAGTGACGGACAAAATGGTCTAACCTTTCTCTATGAAGTCCGACCCGGTCCTTGCCTTGAAAGTTTTGGTATCCAAGTTGCTGAGATGGCAAACATGCCCAACTCTATCATATCTGACGCCAAGCGAAAGGCAAAGCAGTTGGAGAATTTCGATTACAAGAAAAGGTCAAAGGAGGCAGAGGAAGATGGGAGTAGTGAAGAAGGACACGAAGAAAGTGAAAAGAAAGCTGCTGCTATGGAGTTTCTTCACAAGTTTCGCAAGCTTCCAATTGATAACATGAACAAGGAAGAATTGCAAAAGAATGCGATTCCTCTGCTCAAGCAGTATGGTTTTGATGTGGAGGTTGAAATGAGTTGAGAGGAGGGACCAAACCAGTTGAAATGTGGTAATGTTTGGGTGCTCCGAGAAAGTAATAGCCTTGTTGTGTAATAGTACAGGTATAAGCCTAGTGAAACGAAAGCAATGCGACTCAATCTGCTGCTAGCTTATTTACATTATTATATGACACTTTGTCCATATGTGTTAGTGTATGTTGTGATCAACTTTCCTCTTTCTTAAACTCCTCATTTTCCCATTCCGAATCAATAGAGGCATCACCCTTTACTTGTGCGAGTTTCTTCTCGACCTCTTCTGGCCCCATTATATACACTTTTCCACAGAACTCACAGCGAGCTTCGACTTTGCCCTCCTCTCTCAATATGGTATCAACTTCTTCTCTTGGAATTAGTACCAAACTTCTGATTAACTTTTCTTCGCTGCATTGACATTTTGGTGAAGGTTTTACTTGATTAAGGGGTTCCATGCCTAGCCCATCTAATAACACTGAAGCAATATCAACAGGAGTTTTACCTTCCAACATTAAGTTTGTTGGTAGTGACTCTCCATCTTCACCATTCATCTCGATCAGTTTGGCAAGATTGCGCTCCATGTGATTCATTGTGTCTGGCGAACAATCAGGTAATCTTTCAACAAGATAACCGCCTGCAGCAGTACAGAGAATTCCATTGAAACTAGTAGCAGCTGCCAGTGCGCATGATCGTTGTTCACTTTCAGCTAGATATATACCAACATCACGATCAATATCAGAATGCCTAATTTGTGTAATACCATTGTAAGGATTAGGCCAATCTGGATGGTTCTTTACTACTTGGACAGTTCCTGTTCCAATAGCTTCCTGTAAAGTGAAATCATCTCCAAGACTAGGATTGCCAACATATCCTTTTGCTTCTCCGCGGCCATTAACAATTGCAACACATCCCCGTACTGGTCCGTCACTCTTGAATGTTAATTGAAATATTTGTTCTTCCTGCATACCATTACTCGACATTAGAGCACATAGGGTTGCTCGTCCTAAAGCATCTCCAGGTACTGCATTCATTGTGTGCTGGAAGATGCGCGTTTCACAGTTTATGAAGATGAAAGAGAAGCAACACATGTTAGTACACACTGCTTGCAAACACACCATAACATACAACAAAACAACACAAACTTGGACTTTCCTGTATCATGAATTCATTTAGTAAATTTCGAATTGTAGCCACTGTAACTTTCAGCCCCCCATCTGCTGATATAGCACTGAATACTTGATCATCCAAGTTGTTTTTATTTTGATATTGTTGCAGTGCAGTCTCAGTAGATGTATCGATAGAAGGAGCAGATGTTGATGCATCATCAGAGGATGCAGTCATACGCCATGACATATCACCTGGGGGGTGACGAAATGTTGTACGTCCATAAGCTGCAGACGATGCCCATCTTTTATATAATGTTCTTGATGGAAATTGAAAAGCATTAATAGATACTCGGATTGTAGATAGAGCAAATGCAGACATTATGATTATGTGAGCAGTCCAGTACTTTATTGCCATGATGGGTGTATGTATATGTATACTAATCCAATATCGAATATCGACCTTGCCTCAATCGTCAATTGAATGAGTGGTGAAAAATTATGAGAGTGTAAAAATGAAGGATACCGCTATGGCAAAACACTCCCTTGATTTTTGAGGAGTCTGGCTCAGTCTCTGGCTCTATGTACATACTTTGACTATTAGGCATCACATATCATTTCTCTTATTACTTGCCAACTCACACTTCATTTGCTCTTAAGTATATTAATCTAATAACAACCTTCAGAATCGACTCCTATTCCCCTTCATATTATGAGTACGCCTCCCCCAACATTTTTGAATACTTATGATTACTTTCTCTTCACACCAAGACTTACTTATGATAACAAAGCCTCAGCCATATCAGCATACCTTTCTTTCGCTTCATCCATCGCAGCTTTTCGTTCCTCCTTATTCAAGGACTTGTTGTTCATGATCTCTGCTAGTTCTTGACGCCTCTCTTTATCAAGCATATCCAACATTTCATTACCACCTGCCGGACTAGAGTTAGAATCACTTCCTCCACTATCTTTTGAAACATATGTCCCGTTATCTGCATCCCGCAGTCCTCGTTGATAGTCGCATCCCATCGCTTCAATCGTATCACTCCCGTGTCCAATAGAAGATCGCATAATTACACTACTGTCATTTTTTATTACCTCCTCGCCACGAGCTGCCTCTTCTGCTTGCAAGCGTTCAGCATATCCTTGGGAACTTCTTCCTCCTGCTTCTACTGTACCATTTCCATGATGACCCATAGACGCCCGCATAACCACACTACTATCATTCTTGATTGGCTCTTCTCCCTTCTCTAACTCAAGCTCTTGCAACCTTTCGGCATATCCCTTAGAACCCTCCTTCATACCACGTTGGTAATCACGACCATAGGCTTCTACTGTATCATTAGCATGCCCAATAGAATGACGCATAATTACACTGCTATCATTTTTGATGACTTCTTCCCCACGGGCAGCTTCTTCGGCTTGCAGACGTTCTGCATACCCTTGACCTCTACCTCCTAATGCTTCTATCGTGCCACTAGCTCGACGATTACCACTTCTCATGTTCACACTACTATCGTTCTTAATTACCTCCTCACCACGAGCTGCCTCTTCTGCTTGTAAGCGTTCCGCATATCCTTGATTTCTCCCCCCTGATGAAACTACAGTATCATTTCCATGATGACCAAGAGATGCACGCATAACTACACTGCTATCATTCTTTATAACCTCCTCACCACGTTCTTTCTCAAGTTGTTGAAGATATTCACCATATCCTTGTGTCCTTCCACCAGATGCCACGACAGTATCATTTCCATGATGACCAATACTAGAACGCATAACAACACTACTGTCATTTTTAATGACTTCTTCTCCACGTGCAGCTTCCTGTGCTTGCAACATTTCACCGTAACCCTTTGTTCTTCCAGTGGATATAACAGTACCACTTGCTCGACGATTACCGCTTCTCATATTAATACTGCTATCATTCTTTAGAACTGTGTTGTGTTTATGGGGGAGGATGAGATAGAGTGGAGTAGGGAGAAGATATTATGCATTAGATATGAACATATTGCAATAATATAGTATGAAGATATTTGAAACATGATATGATATGATATATACCAAAATACTTGCAACTATATATATATATATGGGTTTACATGCTTATTCTCTTTCACATTCACACACAAAACAACAACACAAGCAATTCATATCGAATAAGCCCATCGGATATCCCCGACAATTGAAATTAATTAATATAGATAACACAACATAACTTACCCTCCTCTCCTCTTGCCTTCTCCCTTTGTTGAAGCATCTCTGCATAACCCATGGGCCTGGCCTTATATTGCAATGTACTCTGTCCTGGATAATTATTCCTCATAGTAGAAAATAAAGATTTTATGTGTCGAGTTAGTTATCGAGAGTTTAGAATCTATTTTGGTATCTTTTGACTTTGTATAATTAGTTGATGCTACGTCACTGACAATTATTAGAGATATCAATGTAGGAGGATGTTAGGGTTAAATTGAAGGGGATGTTGTATGATGATAGGTATGGGCTTTGCCGCTAACAATTCTTGGTAAATTATTAGGGCACAACAAATTCTACAACTGCCCTCGAGGCCAGTTCTTTATCCCAGACGGTCTCTGAATCGACCTTATTTTGATACTTCGCTTCGAATCTAATATTGCTTTCATCTCTGTGATATGTTCGATGCTGTTCAAACTTTATTGACTCAGCAAATAATAATGCTGAGCAAGCAGTTTACCTATGTAGTGGCGAGGTGAATGATCGTATCAAACACCATGTGCTCGTTCACGACTGCGAGCCATAAATGAAGATGATAATTAATTAATACTAATTCAATTGCAACAAATCATATAGTAAAATGCCACATATAATGATGAATACTAGCCAAGATAATTTAGTCGCCACCGATGACGACGATTTAGGAAAATCTAGCTCCTCTCAGATAAGCAATACAGACCACACAGACTTGACTTCTATACCAACCGATAATAGTATATCCGATGACGATAATGAAAGCATATCGGAGTCAAAGAAGTCTGTACGGTTTTCCATAGTCAATATAAGAGAATATAATTTAGTTGATGAGCTAGACGACGACGACGACTACTATGACGATGACGATGAAAACAAGGGCGCCAATGAACAACAGGATCAAGGACAAGAAGAAGAGCACGACACCCAACTAAGACGGAAAAGTCTAGGATGGTCTTACACAGACAAGGAGAGTACAATAGAAACACACCTAGAAGAATCAAAGATAGAAAGAAAGAAGAAGTACGCTTTAATGATTCAACAACACATAATACGAGCAGAACAAGAGAAGGTAGACCGTGAAAACAAACTAAAAGAGGAAGCATTAAGAAAGAAGAAGGGATTTAGAAATAAAGTACTGAAACCAATATGGAAAGGCTTTGTCGAAGCTTCGAAGAAATCAGCTTTAGTTACCCCTTCTCCGATATGAAAGGGTAGGATATCACATGGTAGAGAACACACTCTCAGCTCATCCTAGATTGTAAAATAGCATATGTTTAATATTTGTCAAATACAACTGTATGTCTGTATCATTAGCTTTAATATTCACTTCATTGCCGGTATATCTCAGTACAGTATAAACACAACACCTCACTCAGTCGCCTTAACGAACTTAATCGAATGGACTTCTATCAACATCATAGTCATTACATACCGAACAACAGTCACATGTCACCTCAGGCGCAGGTATTCGACAGTCAACACTCAGATGTTTCAATGAGCTACTTCGGAGAGCACATACAGAGTCCGGCATGGAACCTGTTAGTTCATTGCTGTGTAGATATAATGACTCAAGTGCTGTCATATCTCCCAAGACAGCAGGAATTGTACTATTGAATGCGTTAGCAGCAAGATCTAAGAACTCCAACTGAGTTAGTAACGCCAAGTCCTCGGGTATAGGACCTTCTAATTCATTTGATGACATGTCAAAGTACTTCAGGTTTCTCCAAGCTTGAATCGCTGAGGGGAAATTGCCAAAGAAGTTGGATGATAGCCGAAGTTCCTCTAAATGTGACCAATCAGCAGTAATGTCGGATATGTCTCCGTCAAGCTCATTAGACGACAAGTCAAGATAGGTGACATCACGGAGTACTCTCATTTCATTGGGCAGTGGACCTTGTAATCCAACACCACGAAGGTCAAGTCTCGTGACGGTTGTATCTGTTCTATCATCACACTCGATGCTAGGATTCCAACTGCACTCTGATTTCCCAGACAGCCATCCCTCGGCTTCTAGGAGACTTGGTTCATTGAAGCGGTAATATATGACTGCCAGTGCATATCGTTGCTCTAGGAATGGATCAGATGCATCAAGCTCTAACCTATCACCAAATGATAGCCAGCACAAAGCCTTCCGTTGATAGGATGCATCATCTGCAAACTCTTCGTTGGTTGATATACCTGAGTTAACTAGTGTCGATCTAATTGAGAGATAGTTATCGTCTTCCAACGCCATGGACTCATTCGATTCATAGCACCAAGTAAAGTCCTCGGGTGCTTTTGTTGGCGTTAGTGTCGGAGTTTTAGAAGGTGGAGACGTCACCTTCACTTCCACTGGCGTTGATACTTCATTTGAACTGCTACTAGCAGCTCTCGCCAAGCCAACTGACAAACCAATTATAATTGCACATGATATACATGAGCATATAGCACATAGACTACGCCAACCATCATCTCTTTTCGTTTTACCATCCGAATCTCTTGCGATTTCCATAGTTGGCATGCCATACGGATCATCAACAGGTTGAAGATCATATGCCTCTCCATCTTCGTCATAAACCATATCATTTCCTACTACATCATCAAAAGAGTCTTGCTTGAAATCATCCTCCTTCTTCTTTTTCCTCCTCTTCTTCTCGTACTTAGCATCATCACTGTCCTCTTTCTCTTGCATCTCCAGTCCTTCTTCTTCATCTTCTTCCAAGGAGCTTCGTGAAGAGTCGGTTGATTCTGGTTCTGACGCTGCACCAAACTTTAATCGAACAGCATTACTGTCGGCAACTTGACTACCATCATGTGCTCCTCGTCCAAGACCTCCACTGCCTGTTTCCTCTCCACCACCAAACTTCAATCGTTCTGCATTACTGACATCAACATTTGAAGCACTTTGTACTCGACTTGATGCTGATTCTGAAGACGGCCCAAACTTTACCCTCTCCGCTGGGCTCATATCACTATCTTTGGCTGATTGAGCTCCTGGAACTTTGGCCCCTTTTCCAAATTTCACTGTGTACACATGCAGAGAGATAAGGGTAAGATAATATTCATATCAATAAGATGGAAAACGGAGTAGCAACTAACCTCGTTCAGCATTAGACACATCACTATCATTAGCTGACTTAGCTCCAGGCATTGAAGCTGCTGATTCGGACGACTTTCCGAATTTCACTGATGATATAATGAGTAATCCATATAAAGATGAGATACATCTTTCCTGTTGCAGCTAAATAGAAACATAAATAAATACTTACTTCGTTCGGCAGCAGACACGTCTCTGGCTGACGCTGCACTAGCTCCCAGCTTCTTGGCAGAGTCACTGCTCCTCTTTGATCCAAATTTAACTATTGGATGACATAAAGAAAAGTGCACAATGAGTCTTCATTATTGAATGTTGCAACAACAACAATCTCCCTTTTTATCATTATTGATAGATCTCTGTGATATCGGCCTTGCCACCGGAAGTGTTAGGCCAGTACCCGGATCAACAGCGTGTGACCTAAAGCTTTGTGCTGTAAAAACAAGAATGATATATGACACCATCATCAATATCATTCTTCTATGTACAACATGACCAACAAATAAATAAACACAAAATTGATTAAATAACACAATCTTACCTCTTTCAGCATTTGATAAATCTTCTGTCCTCTCGGCTCGAGCTCCTGGCACTGATGCAGCTCCAGCTACTGGCGAAGATGATGCCTCGTCCATTCCAAATTTGACTGATTAAAGCAAGCAATGTAATTAATGAATATATGTACATAAAACTAAAATACAATACAATACACCTAAACTCACCTCTCTCGGCATTTGACATGCTATTTGATGATTGTGCTCCAGGCATACTGGTAGCACCTGCTGCTGCTGATCCATCCCCAAATTTAAGTCGTTCTGCAGGTGATAATTCCGATACATGTTCGACATGTGCTCCTGGCATTGAAGCTGCTGCACTTGATGTACCTACTCCAAATTTCAATCTTTCGCCAGCAGATACATCAGATGGTAATGCCGCTTGTGCACCGGGCATTGTTACAGCAGCACTACTTGATGCTGCTCCAAACTTTACACGCTCAGCATTTGATACATTGGATGGGCTTGCATTATAAGCACCTGGCATTTTAGCATCAGCAGATGTTGAAGAAGAAGATCCTCTACTAGATTTCTTACTTTTTCTACTACTACCACCCGGACCACTACCAAACTTTACCCTCTCGGCATCACTAACACTATCATTCGATACTGCCACCGCACCAACCAACGCCTCGGGTGGTGACTTCAATCTAGGTGCATCATCATTATTATTGTTGGAAGCCAATAATTCAGGTGGAGATTTAAGTTTGGGTGCACTATCATCACTATTCACAGAAGATCTCGATGACGATGATTTACTCTTACTTTTAGATGACTTTGATTTCTTCTTCTTCTTCTTCTTTTTAGCCGCTGATGCTGCGGCTATTCTATCATCTAAATCAGCCATACTCGGAGAAATAATATAATAGTATATTTGTGATGATGTAATAAAAGTATATATGTGTATCCTTAAGGGTATCCTTTATTTGATAACGCTGAAAGCCTATCAATTCCGCCGATATTCAAAGGCGGATATCAGCAATGTAAAGAGCTATTTAATGTACTACTAGCGCCTTATCATTGCAAAGCCAACAGAGCTAGACCCGGGGGAAGAAAAACGCAAAGAGGGGGGGAAGAGAAAAAAAGAGAAAAAAGGAGGAAGGAGAGAGAAAGAGAAGAAGAAGAGAGAGGAAGAAGGAGGAGAGGGGAGAAATTATGATTGAAATAGCAAAGCGTAGTACTCTGAGGATATATGGAAGCCATTTTATCTATATCTATTCATTTTTAAGTTATTAACACCACTTTTTCTTTAACAATCCCCCGAACATATACATTTTTCCTCTCGGTACGACATACATCAGTGCATTGTACGCTCTATGATATATTATATGCACTTGCGTCTGCCGTATATTATACTGGTTTATTGTTCTGTTTATCCGTGGGGTGTGAATGTAGTTTGTGCATTCTGATGTGCTAATTGCATTGCATCATCCGTTTTACAATCCGTCATCCATTGTTTTGCGCTATAATTCGATTTGAATATCCTTCTAATACTCCTATACTATACATCCACCTGCTTCCATCGTCATTTGTATAGTAGGATGATGTGCACACATAATAACATTTTGTGCATATCATGTGTCCATTTTATATCATCCATCCATATCGTCTCCAACCTATCTCTCTATACGGCCAAATCATACTGGATATCAGGTATAATCCATTCATATATCCCAAGTTGATTGTTGTGTGTAATATCTGCTGTACTACTACCCTCTTATTCCTTCTAGAGTTGTCGGTCGATCCAACATAATAATTCAAAAATCGAAGGAGGTAGCATTGATATTGATGCAGCCTCATCGCGGATGTAGGTGATATATAAACACTATCCGACGATACAATAATAGATATTTGCAAAGGGTTATCGTGTATACCAGTATCAGCTAGCCCATAGCCCCACAAAAGGAGTAGGCCGCGCCACGATGCATCATCGTATCTCATTTTTTGACTCGGCTGATGTATGTATCAATTTTGCAGTTACTAAAGTAGCTGCGCATTGTTTGTCTCTGGCGGATATCACACATAGATACATCGCTATGACCTATACATGGTGGCTCATTATAAACTATTGAACTAATGGAGTAGTCATCAGTAGAAGTAGAGGCATATCATGGTAGAGAGATAAAAAAGTTGAAAAAAGTGATGATGAGAAATATTCCACCGTGGAATATTACTATTTATACACTTTAGCCTCTTAGATATCCGAATCGGCTACTTAGTTAGCATGGACTCCCGATACCGAAGCCAAGTAAATGAGCCGGACCCGAAAACCTTCTCCGAAGAGTTGCTCGAACTATCATTGTGAGCCTATTATCCGTTTGGTATCCAAAACTCTTACAAAGTAATAGAAAATAATCAAAGAAAAATGAATCACTTTTCCTCCTTGCTAAATGCTTGATTAACGGTATTGATCGAGGGAGGCTGTTAGATGCAGTGATAGTATGTTCATGTATTGTATGAGAATGATGACTTGGAAATAATTTTTAAAACATATAACACAAAATTGAAATTGGAAAAGAGATATGCAAATGAGCACATCGATAATATCAATGACGGCTACCTATTATTTACATATATACTTCAGTATACTGCTATTCGGTCTTTGCAGATGTATAGATGCATTCATTATACCGTCACATATACAAAACAATATACAGTCGCATACCAAACATAGACAACAATATAACGATGCAATAATAACTTCCTATATACCCAACCAACATCAATCATCACAATCAACATCCACATCGTTAAATGTATGGTGGTTTGGTGGTACACCGGATGCTGCATCGGAAACATCCACATCAGGGGAAGAATGTGAATTAGTTGCAGTACGAATAGATAGAACATCAGCAAACTCTCGACGGATAGCAGGTAAGTTTGTCTTCTTTCTTTGTGGAATATTGTTCATTGATTGTACCACAACTCACCATGAGCGCTCTGTTTAGGTGAAATTGTGGTCAATGCCTCACTGGAGGATGTGTGGAGTATTCTAACTGACTACGATAACCTCAGTACCCATGTCCCTAATCTAGTTGCAAGTAAACGAATTCGAAAAGGACCAGGAGAAAATGGAGATGGTACACACAAGTCTACCAACGAGGAGCACAGAAGATAATAGGTTTTGAATTTGGAGCCGATGTCACGATGGATATGACTGAGAAGATTGTTGTTCCTGGGAAGGAGAGTGGCAAGATCGATTTATCACCAAACAACATGTTTCCTGAGGAAAGAAGGATTGATTTCAAATGTGTAGACTCTCAAATGTTCTCAGAGTTTGATGGTCAATGGAGAGTTGTAAGTATGCCAGATAATCCCTTTACTGGCGAGACAGAAACGACAGTGAGTTATACCGTGGATGTTAGACCTCGGGGACCTGTTCCTGTAGCAGCTCTAGAGTGGCGGATAAGAGAAGATGTACCAACCAATCTCAGAGCCGTAAAAAAAGCCAGCGTAGAGGTTGGAGCAGCCGGCGTGATGGAAATGAGACCTGGTGGACCTAGTAAACTTGGCAAGGCCTTATCGAAACTAACAGGATCCAAGGACAAAGAAATAAAAGAAGAGGAAGAAAGTTCAATGAATCCAATAGATTTTGCAAGCTTCATCCTAGACTACGAGAATGAAACGCTAGGAGCTTATATTGATGAATGAATAGAGAATAATTAAATAACAGCAATCTAATGACAATCTAACTGATCTCTTAACAATCTGTTGACAATCTGACTGATCTCTTCACAGTTATGCATACTGATGACAATATATGATGAGTTGAATATTCACAAGTATGTAAGATCCACTAGACCTCCAGCATTCATAACTTTGGTAAATCCCATTTGTTCTAATACTTCTTTTGCTTTACTAGCACGTCTTCCTGATCTACAGTATATTATCACAGGTTTGGTTTTATCTTTAAATAATTGATCAGCTTTTGATATTAGCTCCGAGCAATCCTCTAAAGTACAACTAACATTAACAAACGGTCTAGATTCAAGTTTGGCATCTTTTACTTCTTCTGGTGTTCTACAATCAAACAATACTGATCCAGGCTCATTGGCAGCAGCTAATATTTCATCTGGTGTGTGTGACGATGGCATATCTAGTTGGATTGGTATGTTGGATATAGAGGAGATGATTGTTTGTTTTCTGGATGTAAAGACCGACTATTATTCATGCCTATTAGCAAATAGTAATATAACGAGGCAACTAAACCATTCCATATGAAATGAACAAAGAAGTAGTTATAACCGTCACCATCAATCGCATTCATTAGATACTTGTCAATGCATGCAGTTATTTTGGAAAAGTAGGATACCCCGCAAAAAAAATATCCGGCCGGCCGAGATAACAATCATGGCAGCCGAAAACCGCGGCGGCATATCAGCTATAAATATAATCAAACCAATATAGTTAGTTGATATTATGTGTAGCAAAGTGGATTGCAATCAATGTGGTAAAGCAACGATGCTGATGTCTATACCTTATCTCTTTCGTGATGTGTTGTCGATTGTCGGTATTACAATGCACTCAAGAACCCACGGTGTTGAAAAGCAGCACACTGCCCCCCAATATTTAATGGTTTCATAATATTCTCACATATATACTTTTCTCTACTCATGTAGCTGGCAAGGTTGTGGTATGCATGGTGAGTATTTCAGGTTCGATAGGCTCCATCTTTCGATTTGTTTGTGCATCATATTTTGTAACATATATCCACCACAAAACACTCTTGTGATATATTACAATCCACGATATAAAAATGTGAAGTGAGATGTGCTTTGTATGGTATCGATGAAGAAGATCGCTGTCCAAACTGGAGGGAAGGAATATATACAAAAAAGCAATGCAATGTAGGAGGAAAAGGGAATGAATCTCAAAACAATAACATTACCAAATGATTTTAACTGATACTAGAGTAGTAAATGGTAGCATTGCTCATTTATGAAACTTAATCAACATTGGAAAAGCAATGGTATTGTAATGATATGCAAAGGATATAGCATAGAAGATACCCTTGAGTTATACTATGCTATATGTGTGGATACCTTGTATTATTACTTCCAATTGAGAATGGAAAGGACATGATGATTGTAACATAAAGAGGAGTTTTTTGATACGATAGCATTATAGTTCAAGTAATCTTCTAGGTGTATGAGATCCCGTTATCAGTGTGAGTTGGAAGTAAGGATACTCGTGAAAGATACCTGAAGGAAGGCATGTCCCCGCCAAGTTAATAATGGATCAAAAAGATCGTCGTAATGTGGCTAGAGAAGAAGAGTAACATCTGTTAGTAGTGGGAGAGCGACTGATGATCTGAAGCACGCCAATCCAAGACAGCAACTCAGTAGGAATAGGATACCTTAAAATGCCGCTCAAATCTCAAAGATTTACCTAGGGTAAGTACTACTTATGTATCTTAGAATCAGTTTTCAACTCTAATATAATCTCCCCGACTATTACTAAAGTTTCTCTCCCCTCCTACTTCTTGGCGGCCCTATAAACAGATACGATGGTGATAAATAATAGTTTCATTTGTCGTAGGCTATATCATTATGCTGTATCAAGGAATATACGAACGTTCAGAACTAGTAGTGGAAGTACGAAGCGCATTGTTGATTTAGGGCCTATGAGAAGTATCGTTGATTTACGGAGTGATACAGTAACACAACCATCTGCTGCAATGCTTACTGCCGCTACACAAGCTATTACAGGAGATGATGTTATGTCAGAAGATCCAACAGTTAATGAATTGGAAGCATATGCTGCTGATTTATTTGGAAAAGAGAAAGCGTTATTTGTACCTACAGGCACGATGGGCAATCTATGCGCAATCATGGCGCATTGTCATTACAACAAATCAGCAGAGATTATACTAGGGAAGAATTCTCATATAAATATATATGAAGGTGGCGGTTATGCCAATATAGCGGGTGTTAGTTGTAAGCAAATTGACGAGGATGAAAATGCAATGTTTTCTATTGAGGATATAAGAGATTCTTTCCATGTCGATAATGACGATCACTACGCTCAGTCAACTTTGATATGTTTGGAAAATACACACAATATGCTGGGAGGAGTTGCATTACCATCTTCGTACATTGATACCATTGGAAAACTAGCACATGATGAGTGGAAAGAGCATGATATGAAAGTACATATTGATGGTGCAAGGATATTCAATGCAGCGGTATCACAAAACATATCTGTATCAAAATTATGTGCCGGTGCTGATTCTGTTTCGATTTGTCTTTCCAAAGGACTAGGAGCTCCAATGGGATCACTTCTTGTTGGGGAAACTGAGTTTATTCGACTTGCACGCCGAGCTAGGAAGCGTTTAGGAGGCGGTATGAGGCAGGCAGGAGTTATGGCTTCTATGGGGATGTATGCATTGCAGGAAAATGTAGATAGATTAGCTGATGATCACAAGAGATCCAAGAGACTAGCTAAAGAACTTCAAGATATAGGTTGTTGGCTACCACGAAATGGCCAAATTGATACAAATATAGTATTCTTTGCTCTTCCGGATGATTGCAAAGTGACAAAGGAAGAACTACCGCCATTATTGTATGAACAGTACGGCATCAAGATTGCTGGTGGGTATTCGTCTGGCGGTAGATTGTTCCGATTAGTCACTCATATGGATATAGATGATGAAGGAATTGATGCAACAATAAAAGGTATCACTAGTATATGTACATAATATCAAAGAGAAGCTTCTTATACCAGTTTTAGCCATTAAGCTCGGCCAATGTTTGTTTATTAAGCTCCCATTGACTCTCTCCAGCATCTAAATCCCTCAATGGCAACCTCTGCTACAATTAGGATGATGATAATCCATTCGAGGACGCTTGCATGGTGGTTGTGTGCTGCTTCCATGAGGATAGAGTTTAGATCCTTCAGTACTGACAATCTCTTATCTAACAGAGGAATTCGTGTGTTGACATCGAGATACTTGATACTTTTTTCGTACTCCGGTTCAAATCTATCATCTTCCCAGAACTAATGAGAAACAAATGCATTAAGAAATGAGTTGCAATATACTGTTATTCATTCATGAACTTACTTCTTCAGGTGTATCTAGTAAGTTGGTCTCAAGATTGATTGCGTTGTTGAGCAGATAAAGACGCCCAACTTCAACATTTATCTGTCTTCTGCTCAAATGTAATGAACCATATTTAGCCAAGTCTTCGGGTATATGGGCATTGCGTTGGATAGCACTCAACATCCTCCATTCTAATATGCTTAAGTTAGCTGACTTGCCGACCGCAAAGCTCACTGCTAACTTCTCACCAACGTCTCTAGTTTGTAGTTCCACTACATCTCGATGCCAGCGAAACTCTGCTGTTCCATAGCAAAATCCTAGTTCATCGCATGCACTATCGATTGATTCGGCGTTGTGTTTCAGACCAACTACTTCTTTGTTTGGATACAAATGCTTTTCCATCCACAGTTTCTCTGTCTCTTCATTCTTAAAGTTCCAGAACACTACGGCGCCGAAGCTAAACACAAACACTTCCGGCATTGATGGACAAGAGTTTTGACTACTGTTGTCTTCTCCCGGTGGCAATTGTTCTTCTTCCTCTGCACTAAATACATGGTTATCATCATCAGGTAGCCACAGTCTAATCACATCATAACAGTCCATTATCTCCCAGTCAGATGTTAATGTTTGATAGACTACGTTCATCAACTTCTTCAGATTATACTCATCATATTCACAATGTACTCCGACTTCAACAATGATTAATGATACAATATATTATAAATGTTAGAAAGAGGTAATATATGATGTGTTTAGAGAGAGAGATGTACGATATGTTTAGAGAGAGAGAGAGAGAGAGATATGTATTAATAATATGGGGAGACATGATAATAACATGTACACTATTGCAATTAGAGATATATACAATCATAGACTTACTTCTTCCCTTCCAAGTAGCAAAGTCTTGTCTCTTCCTTCTGAAAGAACGAACATTCTTGCGCTGTTTTATCTTCTTGACTTGCAATACATCATCTGATTCTACATTGTTGACTTTTGTTGTTGTACGATATTGATGTTGATGTTTATATCTATTAGGAGATATGGCACCACGTGCCACGCCGACCAGTCCTCTTTCTGCCGCCGATTCGGCTGATCTATTATGTATAAGAGGAGTATGTTCTGATGATGGCATACTGATATAATAAATAGGGGAGCACACAAGGCTAAATTGGTGAGTTTGATGTCATGGGGGGGAGAAAAAAGTAGGATACCATACTTGAACTTCTCATATTAATTTACGATTGATTATCTACGATATTCTCCTAGATACCCACTTACTCCTCTTTATTATTCTCCGAGTAAGTTGTAAATGACTAATAGATAGCGCTGTTTGGATCAGCACTTGTTATAGGTAAGGGATACTTTAAAGAGGACAGTAGATGTTCTCCTAGTCAAACATTCTCTAGTTTATAAAAATGCCAATACCATATATCCATAAAAACATTTACACCATGTATACTCCCCTGCTTTTTTTACTACCTCGTTTGTTCATCCTTTTCAACATGACCTTCGTCTGAGCATCAACTTGATCACTCAGTTGCGATCTTAGACTAGCCAAGGTAGAGTGCGAGGATTGTCCTCTTGCTCCATAAATACCCGCCGGGCGTGACTGCATTCTTCTTGAATTGCTCCTCTGGATGAAATCTTCGGTCATGGCAGACAAACTCGATGAGTCACCACGCATAATCTTTTCATGAGTGGTACTACCTCTACTACTCGATACCTTTGATTGGTTCAAAGCTGCTATGGCAGCCGAGACTACATCTGTAGTCATCCTTTGAACCTCAGAGTCTGATAGAGTACTTGATATAGATGCCGCATCTCCATCTTGATAAGGAATGGAGGGCATAGATGTCTTGTTGATCAATTCTGGTTGCTTTGCAGCAGCCATCTCCAACAAAGTAGTAGTTGATGGAGACATTTCATCTGTCATCGAAAGACGTCGTCTTGACTCCTTAGTGGCAGCAATCATTTGCTCTAGCATGGCAGATTGAGCTAACCACTCCGCGGCACTTTCTTCCGGTAGAGATTTAGCAATATCGTAATAGGGTAGCAAGGTACTAACCGGCGGAGCTGGTCGAAAGACAATCTCGGGAGGTGTTACTGATCGTGCCTTCTTGGGTGGTGGGGATAATCCAACCAAGGCAGGAGACGTGTTCTTCTTCCTCTTCTTCTTCTTCGGAGGAGGACACGACGTACCAGGAGGTAGCTTCATATTCAAACACGCTTCCCAATCTCCCCTACGGAACATGGGATGAGTGTAGAGTTGAACATGGGGGTACTGTGGGTCCTTGGCGATTGTGAATCCCCTAAAGTGAAATAAATAATATTGTAGCAATAGAATGAGGGGAGGTTTTGTATGGTGAGAAATTAAACCCACAATAATATATAATATAAACTCCATATGATATGTACACACACCATAAATAAACAAAACCAACTTACCATAATGTCAACAACTGAATAAACTCATCACTAGTTGGGGCAGTATTCTCAAAATACTGGGGTAATATATTCTCCAAAAATTCTGGATTAATAATAATAAAACTACAATCATCCGAAAGGAATGTAATACATTCAGAATTCTGGGGAGCACTTAAAATACCCATGAGTATGGTAGGGAAAGAGATGGACGCTAAGGTACCATCGTCAGAGTCATATAACCATTGGGACAATCGACTACCATACTGATTGCCCTGCTGTACAGCAGATGTCTGTGGAGAGGTATGGACAGTAGGTGCGACGATGGTCGTATTCCTTACCCTCTTATTGTTGTTGTTGCCATGGTCATTGGCAGTATTGTGAATGGATCGTTTCTTGAGGGGTTTCTTCTTTGCGACAGATGAAGAGGATGCCAGTGGCATAGCAGTTGATGATGTTGCAGCTGAAGATGTCGAGTATACTTGCCTATCATCTTTTGGTGATGAGTAGTTACTCAGTACCTCCAATGGTGGCGGTCGATCTTCATTTGTTGCCAAGTAGGAAGCTATGTTTGCCAGTGCAGATAGTGAAGTCATAATGGAAATTTGATGTAGTAGTAGGTTGTTGAGCACAAGATGTGTGGGGAGTGTTTGCGTTGCAATGAAGGCTCGTGTTTTACTTGACCCGGGATGAGATGACAGTGGATATTTATACTGTATACTGATTGGATGGTATATATTATAGTATGGTCATATATATAACAATCGTGTTCATTCACTCAACGCAATAGAAGAATTATGCCGTGATTTTTGCTTTGAGTATAATTTAGGGGTCATAAACGAATATTGCTGATGACTGTTGGTGTCATGTGCAAGGGCCCCTCGAGCGATGACCAAAGATGTAAAAACCTTCCATGTTCTCAACTTTCTTCGCATGGTTCTCATGAGCTAAGGTATTACTAGATTAGATATTCTTTCGTTTGAAACTGCTACCTATTCTAATATCTAATTACATACTTGAGGGTATACTACTGTTCTATCCTACTTTAGTTTTAAACATTCATACCACCTGTGGATCTAATCTTGATTTGTTATATTCATAATCTCCCTAGCCAACTTATGCCTGCTCTGGCAGGTGCAGTTTACCCGTTGCTAAGGCCAAGTGTTATACTATTGTAATATTGAGAGTGGAGTTAGGTTGTAGTACTACTTTTATCTATACCTGCGACGTTGGGATTTCCTCCCATCTTCACGTTTAATACCATTTGCTTTCTTGTAGTAACGATCTTTCTTCCTAAGCCATGCTTTCCTATCATTATCTTGTTTTTTCTTTTGACGCATCTTCTCCAGCTCCTCTTCACTACACTTTGACCAGAATTCTTTAATTTCTTCGGGTTGGTTGGAGTTCTGTTGTTCATTATCTGATGGGCCATACGTCTTTGCTCTCCAAATTCTCATCCGCTCTGCTGCCTGTTTCTTCCTTTTCATATCATCTTCCCAAGTACCATCCTTAGACCTGAAACAGTAGACGCCTTCTACTACCTGTCGAACCTTTTTATACTGTGGCTCCTTCAATCCTGCTAATTTCCTCTTCAATCGATATCCTTTTTGTCTTTCGGCTTGCTTTGCATTTTGTGCTTCTTGGACCTCTGAACTCCTGCGCCGTCTTTGATCAGCCTTCCGCTCTCGTTCTTTCTTCCTTAGCAACTCGAGTTCAACTGGATCCATTCGCTGTTCCCTGGCACTGACAGTCTTTTTAGAAGTAGACTTTGTAGTAGATGAAATAGTAGAAGAGATAATAGGAGCTGAAGAAGACATAAGATATGTGTCAGAATTCATTGCATCG
>Ga0075437_12615_pt1 | contig 21128 bp, 13 predicted proteins | sample MintriMetagenome_FD_74266 | JGI IMG/M metagenome (GOLD analysis project Ga0075437, IMG submission 74266) | Marine eukaryotic communities from Monterey Bay, USA to study complex ecological interactions - Minidiscus trioculatus and... | ecosystem: Environmental > Aquatic > Marine > Unclassified...
AATACACAACATGATTAGTATATGAAGATAAGGAATGATCTGACTTCTTCATAACTGATTTTGTTGGTGCTTTTGACTTCTTCATAATTGGGAGTCCGAATACATGTTTTTTTCTTTTCACATTAATGTTATCCCCGGCCTACCCCTTCGGAGTTTCCAAGGTGAAAACTGATCTCTCTTCTCTCTCCTCAATAGGTACAAGAATAACCTAGGAGCTCGGCGGAGCTTTCTGGGGGAATGATAAGCCATGATAACAAATGGTTATTGCTGAGAGAGGGGTATTTGAAATGAGAGAAAATAAAAAGGATAGGATACCATCCTGCCTTTTTCCTGACCATTGCTTATCCTGACTTTAAGTAATATACTTATTTGGTGCCTAAGTTGTGGTGCATCCAATGTTGAGCTGACTTTTCACATTCGACTGCGAAGGAAGGTATCCATATAAAATTGTAGTCTTGACTACCTTTAACACTCAAAAATAGGCCACGAGTTCGATCCTCCGTGAGTGGTAATTTGACCCACCCTCAAATTTAGGGAATTTATTTAGCAATGAAGATATGTACTAGGTCCTCTGTTGATTAAATGGAGCAAAGTTCAGATCATGTACTTTGCTCCATAAAAAGAACGAAGTTCTAACTCGATATCTTCATTGCAAAAAAATTCCCTAAATTTGGATACTGCATTTCATTCCAACCATACGGTAATCGATCACACTTGGCGACGGCACGGCGTACAATAACAAAAGCAAGGTGGTGCTAATAAGCGTTAAGGATATTAGTAAAAGCGGCAGTCATATAATTGAAGAGTAACAGCACATTGCAATAGATTACCCCATACGATACACGAACACTAAAATTTACCACCAAGTACAACAATAAGATATATAACGAATACAAGATGAATTCCATTCCATCTGATGGACAAACTTCAGATGATATTAAACAAAATATAAACAATGGAGAAGTGAAGAATGACGTAGATCCAATAAGTACATCACTAAGTAGAGATTCTTATACTGATTTATCATCTCCAAAACACAGCCCATTCCGTCAATCGTTAGACGAAGAGCATCGTGCTAAAGCACGTCTACGTGAACTGGAGATTGAAAAGTTACACAATTCCAAACAATTATTACGTGAATCTATTCATTCGCTATCAAATGCGGGTGCTGCAGGTGTAGGAGGTGTAATTGAAGGTGCATCTGACATGCATCAACATGATTCTATATTAACCAAAACAGAGCACAATTTCTTGGATACTTTATTGGCAAATGGTACTGCGGAGGCCTGTATGATGGCGCATGAAAGATTGATGGATGGTAATTTGTTCTTTGCTGTCTGTGGTGGAGCTGCGGGGTGAGTATTTGTGTACTTATATATGAATTGTGTGTGTGCATAAGATGTGTCTGTTTGTAACTAACAATCTTTCTGTTTATAAAATATATATGTTATGTATGTATAGGGAGGTACATGATTTAATACCAGGACATGGTTGGGAAGTTAAAAGTGTGGAAAAAACTGATGATAATGAACAAAGTCAACAGGATGACAATAATGGAGATTGGGTGAAAGATTGGGTATCGCGTGGATCTCAAGATTCAATCAATAGCAAAGAGACAAGTAGTAAAGGTGATATGGATAAGGTTGAGAAGACACCAAAAGTTACAAATAAGGAATCAACAACATCACATACATCGAGCAATGCATCCAACTCTACCAAAGAATTAACCCGACCTTATGAATTGCAAGGACGAGTATCATCTGCTGCACGTCTATCTCGTCTAGAGTTACGTAAACAGCAATCCTCTGTTGGTTCCGATAGTAATCGTCTATTCCATGCTCATGAAAAGGGTCTTACTATCACCCCTAGTGGCTCATCAAGAAGGACATTAATGCGTATGGGCCTACCAATGGAAAGAGGATTACAAAGGTTACATGCTCCGTTGGATAAGCCATTGAAAGATCCAACTAAGGAGAATGAACAAGAAGATCCAAATACCATGCTATTGAGTTCTCAAACGGAAGCAAATGGTAACACCACTATTGAAAAGACAACGTTTCAAAAAGCGCTAGCACACATGGACGAACGTACCATTCGTAGAATTGAAAAGGAAGAACGTAAAAAACAAAAAGAGAAGTTAACTCTGGAAAGGTCAGTGACACCACGTAATGGAGGGGGTTGTATCTCACCATTCAGTATGAGTATCCTTCAACACATGTTCACGAGTAAGCAGTTGTCATTCAAACGGAGTAGTAGTTCGTATAGTCGCTTTGATTCATTTCTGAATACACCAGCTGACACTGATACGGCAATGGATGATTCAACAGTAGGATTAGATGGTATTAATGGCGATGCAGCTGATGATATCTTTCGGCCATCTCCTAGGCCTAGCTCGACTGCTAATCGTCTTAAGCATCTGTTGGTCAATGCAGGTTTCAAGTCTAAAATGGATGACGTTGTTGATGATGAACATATTGTTGATGCCAAGGATGATGATAATGCTGATATCTTATCTACATCAACTAATTCCGTGGCAGCTTTGTTAAGTGGTGGTCCTTCATTTAGAAATGTTGACATGTTCCGTGAGTCTTCTGCAGACAAGAAGGTTGAGAAGAAGAAGCCGAAGTCAAATGATGATGTAGAAGAGAAAGGGTCTTCTAGTAATGATGTACCTGGAACACCGACTGACATCAAGAATACACATAGCGATGAGGAGGTTGAGGTATCTTCGGCTGCTTCGGATCTTGGCGAACTTCCAAGTCAGCTTCCGCCATTAGCAGGCAGATCTCGATCTGGCATGTCCCAGTCATCTCTTACTCAGCAACGAAGAGGTACTGCAATTGGTATTATGAAGACTTCATCTTCTAGTGGAGGCAGTCCAATGAGAAGAGGTAAATACGAACGCAGTGTCTCTTGGAATCACGCGGTCTTTGAAAAGGAAGAAGAAAAGTTGGCAATGGCTCGTCGGGATTCTGCTATCTCACTGTTAAGCGATGGTATCTCAGTCATCTCTTTCCCCAATCTGAAGAGAACTGCACCGCTAAGATCTGAGTCTATGAGCAGTGTAGCTTCTCTGACACTACGCCGAGGTGCGCCCATAAGGTCTGACAGTGTAGCATCAATCTCATCAATTTTGTCGCCATTCCCATCGATTGGACTTGGTAGGCCTGTGTTATCATCAACTGGAGGAACTTCATTCACGGGCTCACTTCCATCGTTATCACGTGCACGTCCTGTTCGATCTGAATCACAAATAACAATGCTCACGACTGATCTTGATGATGACGATTCTTTGAATTCTGAGGATTATGTAGATGTCAAACCCAATCAACCTAACGGAGCCGCATGGCAATCACCACTGAGACGACCACCCAGAAACCCATCATCATCTGGTGGGGCTAAAGATGATCAGGCCGTATTCATAAGACAAGCATCAACTAACAACTATGAAGGTGAGGGAATGGAGGTAGAAGAGTCACCCGTAGTTGAATCTGTTGACAAGGCGAGAAAGTATCGAAGCATGCTATCTGGTAGCAGTTTCAAGAGTAGCAAGAGCTCTTCCTCGTCTAGGTCTTTACTATCACTTGATGATTCATTTGTCATTAGAAGTATTAGTTTATCCAGGCACACTTCAGAAATTCTCCGAAGTCTATCCAACGAAGATCTTTATTCGTCGCATCATCTTGAAACTATCAATGGCACCGGACCTTCTTCGAGAGTCAACGACGTAAGCTCTGTTGCTCGTGTAGGTGCCGACCAGGTTAATTGTGATGAATCTTGGGACTTGGATTCTACATCTTATGCTGCTGCGAATACCTGGAATGTGACCGAGGATCCATATGCAGAAGGCTATGGGGCGTTCAACTCACTCCCCTTCCAAATACTTGGAACTCATGCCAATGATACTTCTTGCCATCCACATGTTTTATCTCCACCATTAATGGAAAGCCTTCAAATGTTCATGCCTGAAACGATTGCAGAAACCAACTACTTCTTGAAGTATTCTTTAGTACGAGATGGTGCTCATTTACCCTCACTTTTGAAAACAATCCGTGGCACAAAGCACACTCTTATTGCCATTGAAACTGTCGAAGGCGAAGTGTTTGGAAGCTTTACATCGTCTCCTTGGCGTAAGAGTTGGAACTATTATGGGTCAGGAGAGTCTTTCCTTTGGAGAATGAGAAGAACAAGAAGTGAAAAGGATGCACAACATTCAATCTTAGATCAAGCCAAGCTTGAGAGTGAGTTAGATGTATTTTATTGGGCAGGGACCAATGATATGGTGCAGTACTGTACACATGATATGATTGCACTTGGCGGTGGTGCACTCAATGGGGATGAAGGTAGAGATGATCAGTCAGATGATCAACGCAATGTGTCACCCCCTCAGAGTCCAGGATCTATTGATAAGGGCGGTTTTGGATTGTGTCTTGAGAGTGATCTCCTTTATGGAACATCCTCTCCTTGTGCAACCTTTCAGAGTCCACCTTTGTCAAAATCACATGCAGACGGTAGTCCGTTTGAAATATTGAACATCGAAGTGTGGACTTCAACACCGTGTGACAGTGTTGAAGCCGCTGAGGATTTAGAGATGAAGAGCCTCTTCCTGGAATCTTATACTAGGGAATAAGGTTATGTGACTGTAAAGTAAACAGTTTGAGTTACATTAGATGAATAACATATACCTAGAAGTGTGTCCTAATGTTGAGTACAATTGATTAAACTATGCAATACCTCTTCTATCAACATCAAAGTCGTCGTCTGGGTGATCAGAAAACCCACCAGCAACATCTGTCATTCCAATATCACCTTCATCGTCACTGTCAGAACCAATGTTGGTGTCAATGTCAAGATCAAGATCATTAGACAACTCCATAACATAGGCATACTCCTTCGCCCCCGCTTCCGGCGTCCATAGACACGATAGACTAACCAAGACAAATAGATAATTGAATTCCCACACGGCACTCAACACCCAGCCATTAACTTCTTCATTTATCATCCTTTGATCATTATATGAGTCGACTATACCAAAGACAGTCCAAACGACTGCAAATAACACCGACAGTAGGAGAATTAAGCGTAATCGGAGGAAACGCTTTAGCTTTCTGGTCTGATTCATGCCTTCCAAATACTGCATAGTCTCATTCAAGGCACCAAATATCCAAAGATAGAAGGACACATCAATGAAAGCTGTGATGAATGTCAGTATTGTAACCACATCCAATAACTCTGTCTCCGTTTCAATGCTTAGCACTTCGTTCTCAGTTATTGCCAAGACGGTCATTATATCTCTGACTGCTGCCGTTCCAGCATATGCTACCCCGAGTGTGATTAATTTTCCCATCTTATCACCTAAATCATCCGTAGTTACACCCCAACCTAGACATAACATGACTATAAGCACCCTACTAATAGCTCTCTTGAGCACGCCAATAATAACACCAACATAAAGAGAGAACCAGAACCTAACTCCGTCGACATTCCAAACAAATAAGTCTCCGCCTTTAAAGAAAACTTCCAATAAACCTATACCAATTGTCACAGCCATCCACTTATGAATAGGAAGAATATCATCACGATATATGCTCATTTTTAGTGCATACCATATAAATAATATGATGTAGAAGATTGTAAGTGCTGAGAAGAAGTACATCTCTCCAAACAAATTTCCTGGAAGATATCCAGGAAATGATTTCCATACGTATCGTCCACTAACAGTAACATTCCTTCCCATCATTTCATTGCAGTTTGCCATTACCAATACATATTTTCCCGTACCAGTTTCCTTTTCACCCTTCAAATCGAACATACCAGACTTTACTTTGCGAGACCATTGTCCGTTTGGTGGTACACCTAGAAAACGATGTTCACCTTGGAACTTGTTTGGATCAACTATTAATCGTCCTTCTTGTTTTGGACCGCCATCGCACAAGCCTAATGCCGAGGCATCATCTGAACAACACCATCGTAGATTTCCTACTCCATCATTCTTGCCTATACCAAGCTCTGTCCAGTCGCAACCGAGACGTGTATTGGCACATTCTGGTGGTTCATGGAAGAGTACAATATCAATAAATGATGATCCAGATTGAAATAAAGCATATGAATCCTCATCCAAATTTCTTCTTATATTTCCATCCTCATCATCATCCTCTCTCTCTTCGGGAATATACTGCTCCGGTGTACCTCCATTATCGGCTGTTGCAAATACCAAGTTACTTATATCAACATAACCCGGAGTAACTACATAACCTTCACTATCTGTATATGTTTTTGTGGTAGTAATGGTATATGATATTATATAAAAGTTGCAATAATATGATTAGGGTCATCCGAGAAGGACAAAAAATTAGATGCACCTTACTTACAATGAATATAATTTGAAGCTGCGTTTATGGGACCATCAAACCTCCGGAATTCCGCTTGAACAGGAGATATAGCAGTGGATATGACCGTTAGTATAGATAGAAGTGTCTTCATATTGCAGTGTTGGTGCAATGCAAACAGCCAACGAAGTAACAACCAACACAAAAAAAATTCATGAGAGTGGATTTTCAAGGATACCAGATGGGTATCTGGATAGGAGGTAGGAGGTGTATTAGAATGATACTCTGAGCTTATTTATACAGCAAGAAAATATATAACAATAGATATTTCATGTAGATTATGAACCAATACCTAAATATGATTTATCATCTATCTAGACTTGAAGTGATGATGCATATCTCCCAACTATCTAGAATTCTCTACTGTTGAGCTGCGGGGGCTGTGAAAAAAGGTCGTTGTCAGTGTCATGTAAACATATTCATAACTTAATAAAATAAGAAGTGTAACATCTTACCAATTACATCATCAATCTTCAATATCATCTTCACAACCTGTGTAGCAAGCTGGATTTGTTCTTGCTTTCCAATGAGTGTTTCGAATACTCCCACATTCTTCATGTTGCAATGGTGATATCCATCCTCGGTACACTCTTGAGTGATACCCAAGCCAATGAATGGGCAGCCTTCCTTCAACTGTCTTGACTTGGCAGCGGCAACTTCCTCAATTGGCGACAGACCTGAGTTCTCAGCAAGAGCAAGAGGAATGTCATCCATAGCATCGGCAAATGCCCTGATAGCGTACTGATCAACACCAGCAACGGTATCAGCATGTTTACTAACAGCAACAGAGCATGCAATTTCCGCAGAACCTCCGCCATATACAACACGATTATCTTTGATGAGATTACGAACGACACACATGGCATCGTGAAGTGAACGCTTAGCTTCTTCAACGATCATCTTATTCCCTCCACGAACGAGGACAGTCACCGCATTTGAGTTGGCACAATCTTCAATAACAAGCATCCTTTCCTTGGTATTACCGAATGATACCTCACGTACGAGTCCAGCCTTTCCAAGCTTTTCGGCACTCAGCTCTGAGAATCGAGGGACGATACGTCCTCCAGTTGCAATAGCAATGTGTTCAATTTCAACTCCACCAACCCATCGGACAGCGGGCAAATCATTCTGCAAAAGTAAATGATTAGCCTCATCATCAAAACCCCACTGACAAATTACCAAGTTGGCACCACTATCCTTCACCTGCTGTACCATTTCTTTAAAGTAATCCTGTTCTTGCTTAAACAGCTTTTCATATGCCTCCTTTGTATTGATATCCAACTTATGCTTTGTCTTGGGCTTTGGTGGTTCAAACGGACATGTTAAAATACACATCTTTGCATCTTTTATTGTCTTGCTCATTTGTGGATGAGAAATATCCTTATCAATGACAATACCATTAACAAGTTCTGTATCCTCCAATGAACCACCGGGCTTACCCTCCATACGAATCATATCAAAGTTGACATCCTTACGATCCAAATCTGCCACTCCTAGAACAGCATTCACAGATATTTCTGCCATTTTACGTTTGTCAACATTGATAATCTTTGAACTAAGTGTTGTCATTGCAGTGGTTACTAATGGTTCAACATTGTCCTTTGAAAACTCCACCCTATCGGCAATTGAGTTCAGTTGTTCACTGTACATAGATGATGGCCGAGAAGGTGAGAAAACATACACAATACAAACTTCAAGAATATTAAACATATAACAAAATAGCAAACGTACATTGCAACATCGGCAGCCTTCTCATATCCCTCAGCAATCCTAACAGGATGAATACCCCTTGCTAATAACTTTTCAGCCTGTTCCAATAAGGATCCAGCAAGCACGACAACACCAGTGGTACCATCTCCAATTTCATCATCTTGTGATGACGATAGTTCTACCATTAATTTAGCAACCTGATGGTCAACATGCATACGTTCAAGGATTGTTGCTCCGTCATTTGTAATTGTTACATCACCATCAGGCGAGACTAGGATTTTATCCATACCTTTTGGGCCTAGTGATGAGCGTAGGATTTTAGATATTGATGTAGCCGCGAGTATATTGGACTAATAGTATAGTTGAAAAGGAGTATGAGAGTTGTGGGTATACATTAATATTAAAACTCAATATGTCATTTATTTGTTGTAAATAATATGAAATATAAACTTACCCTGACGGCTTCTAATCCCTTGACCCGTGCCTTGGCCTGCTGCTCTTTCAATATAATGAAAGGCCGACCGTATTCATCTAAAGTTGACAATTGCAATGGTTTGGTGAGTTTGGTTTGGTTTGCAAGTTGTAGACCACACAAAACTATTTTTTATCGCCTACTCCACCAAGCTACTCACCATAAACCATAGACATCTTTCAAAGCTTTTATTGATTAAAATGTTATATTAGTTTAATCTTTGGGCATTTGCTTTAGCCTCTTCTTGCACCACAATGAAGCCGACCACCAACCACAGAATTTGAGGGAGCTTGAGCAAGCAGGTTCTGTTTTTTAATAGAAGCTACGAATCGACCTAAGTATGTATGATCTACAGTCTACCAGCTACAAATCTATGTATCTCGCCCGGCCCTACTATGCGAAGTAGAGAGTAATGCCAAGGTTAGAACAGCGGCATATTATACGATTCTTATTCTCTGTCGGAGAGATAGCTATTCGCATTCTCGTGGTGTGGCTTGGTACCAAAATAGCAGCGAGATATCTCGAGACTCGAGAAGTGAAGTAGCAATTAGCAACATCATTATCTCAGAACATAGTATCATATCACACATATAATACTCATACACTGACAAACAAAGTTATCAGATATTATGGTAAATGTATCAGAGGCTTTATCGCTGCTACTCGTCGGAGTATTTTGGGGGTGTACGAATCCATTTATGCGCAAGGGATTTATAGAAACAAAATCAACTAAACAACAACAACAAGGACAAGATGATGGATTGAAATCATTTATACTCAACAAGTTAGTACTTCTTGTTAACATGAAAGTATGGTTACCATATTTACTTAATCAATGTGGATCATTACTATATTATAAAACATTGGCATCATCGAATTTGACATTATCGGTACCAATATGTAATGCTTTAAGTTTGGCATTCTCATGTATTACAAGTGCATTATTAGGTGAGAGGATGAATCAACCAAGAAGAGCTGTATTTGGAGTAATATTAGTACTCTTGGGTGTTGGAGTTTGCATGTATTCAAGTGAGATTGATGAGTTGGCGAGAGATCATTTGTTGCCTGATGCTGATATCAATCTTCAAGAGCAAAAGATAAATGAGTATAGTCAACATTTTGAAGAAGGAGAAGTTATTGGAGAGATGAGAGTTGATAGTGTAGAGGATGTAGAACTTGAGCTGTGATACAAGAAGTTATTTCTGGAGGTTCAGGTACTACATATACATTGTATCAAAGGCTCGAGCTGGCTAGTATAAGGTACATAAATTGGTTAATGAGAAGCGGAATGCACCAACTTACTCCTATGAGTATCGAAGGGAAACAACGACCTGATGAGATATGAGTTGTATAAGTGATATACTTAATAGAGGTTTATGATATCTCAGTACTCAGTAGACTATTCACACACTGGCAATTAAGATAGATCTTGTAGGGACATGATTCCACGTGTAGGATTGCTAAATTCCATTTTTAATTTTTTAGCACAAACTCATTCAACTCAACTTCAAACGATGAGTTTAGTAACCGCTGCAGCACGTAATACCTGCAGAGCAGGAACCAGAGGGTTCTCTGTATTGACGGCGACTGAGGAGTTTCCAGGGTGAGATTTGTGGTGTATTTTATTGGAGTGAAAGTAACAAAGTGGCCGAATAGATTTTGATGAAAAAATTATATAGTTGCAACTCTTTTTACTTGCAATACTGTTATACAAACTCTCACATATTGCTATCTATTGAACAAATAATATAAACAGAATTTCATCTACATCTCCTGCACCTAAAAAGGGTAGTGTTTCATCAGTAACCACCCTACCCTCTGGACTAACAATCGTTACAGAAAATGCCTCATTAACTTCCACCCTTGCATTAACCTATCCCAACGCTGGTTCCTCCAACGAAGGCCCATCAGAGGGAGGTGCGGCAATTGCCAATCGATACTTATCATTTAAATCGGGTAGTGGATTATCAGCAGCACTTGTTACTCGTAATTTGGAAGATGTAGGCGCAACATTATTTTCAAGTGCTGGACGACGAGGTGCTACTATTGGTTTTACCGCGGCTAAGGAGAATGCTGCATTTGTGGCACCACTATTAGTTACTGAATGCTCATTTGAAAAGTGGGATGTGAAAGAGGCACAGGGATTGGCAGCAACCGAAGTTGGAGATGTTACTTCTAATGCACAGGTGAGAGACATATGATATACATAATTATTTATTATTTTATTTCATGGGGTATTTATTGTTGGTTTATTATATTATACTCATATCAATACACTCCATTTATCAAAACTTAGGTTTCCCTTACAGATCAGATTTATGCAGCAGCTTATGGAGCGCAATCTTCAATGGGACGGTCATACTATACCTCGGGAGCATCACGACCATCAATAATGTCCTTCCGTGAACGTGCTTATACACTCAATGGTGCAGTATTAGCTGCCACGGGTGTGTCTGATCATGAGGCATTTGTTAGAATGGTTGAAGAGGAATTCCCTGCCCCAGCTCCTGGATCGGAGGCAGCAGCAACATTGAAGTCAGAATATATGGGAGGTGAAGCTCGTTTAGCTAATCCCTCATCGGGATATGCTCATGTTGCGTTAGCATTCGAGGGACCCACATCTGCTCCGGTAATGAATGTATTGAAGCACTGTCTTAATATGAGTGGAGCATCTGCATTTGCTTCACCGGGAATTGTTGGAGTATATGGGGAAAGTTCAGCAGCAGATGCATCAGCCACCGTTGGTAAGTTGTTTGTGTAATTAAGTGTGATTTAAATGTATTGAGTTGGTTATTGGGGAATAGTTCTTACTCACAACATTATATCCTCTTCATCCAACAGATGCTTTGTCGAAGGCAGTAGGTGCAGCTCCTTCCGCTGATGTTGTTGCACAGGCAAAGGCAGTTGCCAAAGCAGAGGCTCTTTCCGCATTAGATTCTGGAAGTAAGAGTTTAGCGGATGCCATGACGGCCTCTGTTTTGGATTCGTGTGGTTTTAGTGCAAAGAGCTTGGCTGATTCATATGACAGTGTGTCTGCAGATGATGTAAGCAAGGCATATTCGGCTATGTTGAAGAGTAAGCTTTCTATTGCATCAGTGGGTGATATTTCCAGCGTGCCGTACCATGCAACTATTGCATCAAGGTTCAATTAAGATGTTGGTACTTTGGAGAAATGAAAATGAACAACAAAGGGGAAAAGTGGAATTGACAGTGAATATCACTCGGAAAAGTAGCAATATGTAATTAGTCCTATTATCTCTTTGTTTTAATATTTGGCTTGTTCTTCCAACTCATCAACCATATCATTCAGTAGTAACTCGACATACTTGACATGCATTTGAACAGCTAGCTCGGGTATATGCCCTTTTATTCTTCCATTTGTAATATCAATACAATTCCCGTGATATACTTTTCTCAGGGTAGGGTCAAATGCCAACATTGTTGCACCTCGAAACCTCAAGATATTGTAAGAGAGAATAATTTCAGAAGGAGCTAAAGAAGTAACTTTCCAATGTAAGTATTGATCTCTCATATTGAACTCTGAAGGTAGTGTTGTTGCATTTGTTGGATATATAGAAGATAATGTATTCATTGTATTCAATAGCATCTTTTCTGCTCTGAAACTAATGCAACCAAAGAAAGCTCTTCCTAAGACATCTGTTGGAGTATGCTGATTTGAAATATACTTGCTGCACTCATTACTGACTTTCTTTGAAAATAGATCAACGTAAGGTAACTTGTTTTCATCCTCTGGTATTTGCCGTCTTCTCCTTCTTATTTCTTGACCCGTCGTAATACTATCATTACCAAAGTTTGTAAGTATCGCCCATTCTCGCAAATTATCTGAATGATAACCACCAGATAGAGTTGACAAGTTGATCGTTGTATTCTTCCTTATTTGATGCAACAATCGATATTGAGCAAACATTATCCCTCTCTCTATCTCTCTCTACCTCTAGAGTAAGGATTGCGATAGGTTGTATTGTACTAGAGTGTTTTGGAAGAACACTAATCTTCTCTGTAATATCACCTCTGACAATTCTATTGCATCTGTAAAGTGTTCTTCCTTTGTTCTACATATCTCGGCCGCCACTTCATACATCACTTCAGTCCATCACTTCACTGCCAACTCTCATAAAAGGATACCGTGTTGAAACTTCTTACTTTTCATTCACCATCAGCCATCAATAACTAACATCTATAACACCCCCATACAAAGTAGGGACGGATAGGGCAACTTGCATTGCAACCAACAATATTGTCACTGGATAAGCTTATATCATCACAGTGGTAGTCCAGATTTCTGAATAGGAGGTAAAATACAAAGATACCTTCAATCGACAGACGACCACAAATTATATGATATCCATCATATTAATACCTTCAACCATCATATAATACTATCTATAACTTTTCCATCATTTCCGTAGCACTGCAACAATATACATGATGATTACTTATAGTAGACAACTATACTTCAGTATGGTATTGACAGTGATCTGCGTACATCAAACATCAACTTCAGCATTTTCAATCATATCACAAACTAGTATTCTGACCACATTATCACCTTCATACAAAAGTACAATATGTCATGCAAAATTGAATAAAATAGCAGCAAACTTTGATTTGGATGAGATACTATCGAATGAAAAGAAATTCAATACCTTCAATGAGCAAGAAGTATTATCGAGTATGCCAAAGAATAGAAAGGGAAACAAGAGGAATGCAAAGAAGGACTTGAAAAAGAAACTAATGAAAGAGCAGATGAAACAACAAAAGCTAGAAAAGCAGCAAATTAAGAAGAAGGAGAAGTTATTATTAAGTTCTAATGACTATTCAAACTTTGACTCTTCATCTGCAGATGATATGAACATTGAAGATCTGATTCAAAGTGTCGAGTTTGATTTGCATGAGGTAGAATCATCATCTAATATGAATGGTAAAAGGATTGATGCTGCATTAGTCGAGTTATTAAATGAGGAAAGTGATGGTAGTGACAGCAGCCAAGTTGCAATATCTCGCTCGCAATGTGGTACTCTCCTGTCCAATGAATGTATCTTTGTTATATCACCCGAAAATGCAACAGCATTCAAAACTGCTTGGCAAGATCATCTAGAACAATCAGCTGAAGATTACGGTGAAACGAACACACTTCGTCTAAGCATACTTGAGCAGTATGGTTCACCTATCGATCGCAAATCTCACATTTTGGAGCCATCCTCAATCCTTGTTTATCCAACTCGTGATTCTCTCCTGTCTACTTCTGCTGCATTACTTTCCAATTTTATCCCTCCAACTGAGATTATTGCACAAAAGATTCCATTAGATATACTGTTTGAAGATGAGCATATGATTGTGTTGAATAAGAGAGCTGGGATGGTAGTGTAAGTTTTTCCCAAGTCTGATTTGCTTGTTTCATATATCAAAACTCACCTCACTTCAATTCTTGTATAAACAGTCACCCCGCTGCAGGTAATTGGGATGGGACGTTAGTAAACGCACTTGCTTATTATTTGATGAACGAAAGCCCATTCGGTCCAGGAGAATTCTTTACTGACGATGAAGAGACGGTAGAATCCAATAATAAAGAAAGTGCAACTAAGGATGAAGCTGACATCAATCAGAATGACGCCGTTACCAACTCAATCTCAACCCTCCGTCCAGGTATTGTACATCGTCTTGATAAGGGTACAACAGGAGTTATCGTTGTGGCCAAAACATCATCTGCATTAGCAACACTCTCTGAAGCATTTGCCGATAGAAAGGTGAAGAAAGAGTACCTTGCTGTGACTATTGGCAATCCGGGAGAGGATCAGTGGATCAACAAGCCAATTGGAAGACATCCAACGCATAGACAGAGGATGAGAGTAGTGCCAGATCCGTCATCTTCAATATCTTCTAGCGGTCAGGCTCGGTTAACAGGACCAAAAAGTACAGTACTATTAGCAAAGCAAGGTAGACAAGCTCTATCTCATATACACACCATCCATCATGACGGCAAACTTTCTGTTGTTCAAGTTAGGATTGCTACTGGGAGGACGCATCAGGAAAGTCACAAACGTTCATCATGTGAATTCGTGTGCTCAATATACAGTCTCGGTGATTGGCTACTTAATTTGATCTTCATTAGCCATTATTGACTGCCTTTAAGACCACATGTACTAACAAAAGTTACTCTTTTCTCTCTTTCATCATCATAAATCGTGTCAACACGTATCTTCCAGATAAGAGTACACTTACAAGATCATGGTACCCCAATCTATGGCGACGATGTGTATGGTATGAATGATTGGAATAAAGCATTAAGTTCAAGAAGGGGCATTACTAGGCCACTGCTCCATGCGCAAAGATTAGAAGTTGAGCATCCAGTTACAGGAGAGATTATGAAGTTTGAAGCAAATGTAGCCGACGATATGATGTCTGTGATAAAGGCGATTTGGCCTGCAGGAGAGACAATAGAGTTCTAAACATAATAATGATGAGGTTGCCAGCATGCGGTCGAGGTGGATTGAACATCTAGTCTTATCAGTCAATCTAGACTTGCTAGTAACTTTTCCATTTTAATCATCGGTATCCTTTGCAACTAATTAATAATATATAATCGAACAGTTATCAATACTTAATGATGATAGACAGATATAAATTAATGGAGAATTGAATAATATAGATGTATACAAAGCAATGGTAATTCTATCTTTCAAATGGTACTGGTCCTTCAGTCATGGTGTCTGGCTGTCGCAAAAGCACAAAAAATTCAATATTGGCTGCGCTCTTGCTACTTCTTAGGTATGATGGCATTAGTTGGGGGAGATCATATTATGGAAGGTACATATCGAATATAGATAGCAACAGTATCATTAGAAGATGAGAAATCTAGCACTACAGGGAGAGGTCCGTCATATCCTCCCTACACCACCAAATGATATATCATCTGAGGAGGATACATCAAACACAAAAATTGTAGCTGTCATACAAAATACAAACACTGATCATAATATACCAATCAGTTTGAATAACTTTAATACTGATAATAATAATAGTACTGAAAATACTCTAGAAAGACCAAAACAACCACCAATTTCATTTGTGGTAACGTCAGATGGATACCTATTAGCATTAGATGTTAATGATGAATTAGTTTGGAAAGTCGATTTAGAGAAAGTCGCGGCTGAGGACGATGATGAAGACGAGGATGATGGCGAAGATACTACTAATACTATTATTCGATCACAGTGGTTCTACGCTGCTAGTTTCCTCCAAGAGAATCCACCAGATGAGAATGCTGATGATATAATAAACTTGGCAAATGAGGAGGGATTACACATCACAGGTCTATCACATGCTGGTCATGTTGTATCTGTATCAATTGATGCTACTAATAACATTGCAAATAGCGGTGGCATTATTGAGGAGGGTAGTGAATGTATTGGTTCATTTGATAATGGATTAAGTTGTGGTGGTTGGAGTATTGATGGAGAAGTATTGGCATTAGTTACATTTGCTAGTGATGAAGACGAAGATGAAGAAGAAAATGAAAATAAAGATGTCAAGGTTCCCATATTAATGACAATGAATACACAATACGAAGTACTATCTGAGGTACGTTTGGAACCAACCCTTGTCTCTGATGCAATCACATTCTGCTGGAGACCAGATAGTTCATCTCTTGCAATATCTACAATGGATGCCAATGTTAATGACAAACCACTTCGTCGGATTAGGACATATCATCGTACGACACTTCAACTATTATCACTATCCAAGGAAGAGGATGGTTCCGGACGTGACGTGCCCAATCTACTACCGGTACCACCAGCATGGGCACCGGCAGGTTGTTCACATTATGTAGGCGCTGTACAATCCTCACGACCAATTAGTATGAAAAGTTCAAGAGCACGAATTACAATGCAAGTTGCATTCATGGAACCGAATGGATTACGACATACCATGTGTAAGATACATAGTACTGTATCTTCACCAAAGACTGATAAGGAGGATGTACAAGGTATTGCCTTCAATCTAGAAGGTGATTTGTTGGCGGTAACAAGTAAGGTTACTACTACCTCTGAATCATCTGAGTATGGCAAGGTTCAATTATATCATAGAAACAATTATCATTGGTATTTGAAGTATGAATTACGTTATGATGGAAAGGCAGCAGGTTTGCCATCCTCGATTGTTTCCAATATTAAGTTTTCGACTGAGAATCCTTATCAACTCATGGTTGCATTGAATCAAGGCGGTGGTGTCCTTGAATGGCGTGAATATACATTCCGATGGGAGTCTTCTACTGTCTACTATCGCAATCATCAATCGCCATCATCATCGTCATCTTATGTACTTGCAATGGCAGTTGATGGAAAGAAATTAAACTTTACTTCACTTGATAAAGCCATTATCCCTCCACCAATGTATGCATCCTCATTAGAACTACAAGCTCCAGTTGTTGGTATAACTTCCAGACCTTGTTTTTATAATGAAGAAATTAAGGGTAGTATGCAAGTTGATTTCATTATTGCACTTTCGGATGAAAAGTTGGCACTGTTGCAATGTGGTGGCGGTGATAATGCTAAGCAGCAGCAAGGAGTATCTCTCTGTCCTGGTTTTCAACCCCCATCACTTCTGGCCATTGTTGATCCCTTTACTTGTTGCATAGTAGAAGATAATGAAACTAATATCGGTAGTGGGCTGTCTTTACAAAACTACATATCGCTGAGGGATATCACAATCATTGATGCTGATAATGATTCGCTGACTATCATTGCTTTGATGGGAAACAAAGGCGGAAAGCATACTTTTGTTGATAACCTTATTGAAATGAAGATATCATTGATTGATGAAACAGGTAATGATGGAGTTACCAATACCAAATCTGATATTGTGATAACCTCCTCATTGGAACTTGAGGGACGGGCTCTTCGTATTGTAAATTGGGCAGACACGGCTTATTCAGCAGGTGCACGGGGTAGTGCACTATTGGAACTCATTGATGGATCTCTTCTAGAGTATTCAAAGGGAGGAGTGCTCGCGCCATGTGAAGCTGGTGCATTTCTAGAGCCATGTCCTTGGATTTCAGGAGTGTACGATGCTGCTTCATCCGCGACAGTAAAGTTGTCTGGCAACAGCCCTGAAGATCACGCCGAGGAGTCGTCATCCGACCGTCTTGTGATTGGTTTATCGAATCGCTACCGATTGTACTGTGGAGAGCGCCTTCTTTCCAGCGCATCATCTTCATTCGACATCTCACTGAAGCATCAGTTTATTGCCCATGTGACAATTGGTTCTCAACCTCAACTACGATTTCTCCCAATCTCATCGCTGCATAACTTTGACTCGTTCATGGGTTCAGATGATCAGAACATGGCATTAGATGGATATGAGCTTAGAAGTGTCGAACGTGGAGCACGTCTCGTTGCGATATTCCCATCGAAACCATCAGTGGTCTTACAAATGCCGAGAGGAAACCTCGAAGCAATCAGTCCTCGAGCCTTGGTTTTACCTTACATTATGGTGAAGATACAAGAAGATGATTTCCTAACAGCTTTGGATATCATGAGAAGACAGCGAGTGGATATGAATCTAATAGTTGACCTAGATCCATCCCATTTTCTTGATAAGGGAGGTGCGGAAAAGTTCATTGGTCAGATTGAAAAGATTGACAATATCAATCTCTTCCTTTCTAGTTTAATTGATGTTGATACGACATTGTGGAAGTATCCTATTCCGTCTTGGATCGGGGTAGAGAAGAACTTGCCTTTGGTTGACAAGGTGAATAAAGTATGCACAAAAACGAGACAAGTCATGCTTGATGCAGAAAAGGAGGGCATTATTACATCTTCAGGCAAGATTATCAAAGAGGGACACTTTCTCCTCCCAATTCTATCAACCTTTGCCAAAGAGTCACCTCCAAAACTTGAAGAAGCTCTATCACTCATTAAGAATAGTGCATCTCAAGATTCAAGGAAGTCGAAATCAGTTCTCCTATCAGAAAAGGTTCAAAGTTCTATTCAATATTTAGCCTTCCTTGCTAATTACGAGCTTCTATTTGATACATCCATTGGCATGTACGACTTTGAACTGGCGAAAGCGGTTGCAAGACATAGCCAAATGGACCCAAAAGTCTATCTTCCAATGTTAAAGCGATGGAGAGAGTTGCCTGAATCTACTGCTCGGTATGAAGTTGATGTTAAGCTGAAACGATATGAGTCTGCATTACATCATTTGGTTGCTTCTTCTACTTCTAATCAAGAAGATGAAGTCAAGGCTCCTAATGATGAAGAAAATCACATCACCAAGTGTTTGAAGTTCATTGAAGAACATGGATTACACAAACTTGGTCTTCAGCTGTTTCTAAATGACAAGGACAGTCATCGACAAATAATGATTTCACTTGGGGAGCGTTTGTTGTCAGAGAGAAAGTCTGAAGAGGCTCTCACGATATTCCTTGCGACAACACCACGCTACCTTGATGGCTCAAAACGTGCATCTCGTGCATGTGGAGATTGGAGAACATACTTTACATGCTGTGCAGAAGATGAGGATGTCCTTGATAACGATCAAGTTTCAGCTATGGCAGAATCCATCTCTTCCAAGATTGGCAATATGAAAGAACAGAGAGAGAATTATGCATCTGCAGCGACAATATTACTTGAATATGGTGAAGATGTATCGTACGCCATTGATATGCTCATTTCAGCACACATGTGGAGTGAGGGTAGGAGAATTGCAAATCGATATAAGAGAGCAGACCTTGTTAAGAAAGTTGTTGACGGAGCCGTTTCATACTCGAGAACTTGTATTGAGGACATATCTGAACGTTCTACGTCATTCGAGGAAGCCAACAAACGATACGCTGAGGTTATCGTAATTCGACGGGAAGCAATTAGAGAAGCAGAAGAGTCTGGACTTAATGACCTTCACCACGATGATAGTGCAAGTATGTTTTCAATGCAATCTACTGCATCGAATACAAGTTTGAGAAGTAGTGCTAGTGGAACAAGTGTTGGGAGTGTCGGCTCTATTGGAAGTGTGGCAAGTGTCTCCACTGTGATTAGTGTTGGTGCAAATAGCACATTCAGTTTCACAGGAGATCGAGATACCATGAAGCACAAGTCCAAGTTCAACAACATTGGCCGTGACAAGAAAAAGAAGAAGAAGCAACGCAATAAAGCATCTCGACGAAAGATGAAGCCAGGGAGCGAGGAGGAGCTAACGGGGTTAGTTGAAACTTTAACACATGCTTGTCCTGATGATCATTATGTTGATGTCATCAGTGAAACAATTACCTTCCTTTTACAAGTTGATAAGAAGTCGATGGCCACATTGCTCTTTGAATCATATAAAGATCTTATGTCCGTTGTTGAGCAATCCCAAGTAGATAGATTAACGAAAGACAATGAGGCAAAGATTGAGCGTGAGAAGGAAGATCGCAAGGAGGGGCGAATATATGAGAATGTTGAACATCCATGTGAGAAGGATATTAATGCAATCAAATGCTTGCCACTGAATAAGAGTGTGGAAAGCACTCTTTCCTTTTTACTTTAAACTTAAGAGGCTTCGTAAGTGTTACTAAAGATGTGATCTACTCTACATAAAGTATGATTAGTAATCCACTTCCTCTTTGAATAGTACAAACTCAATAAACTTAGAGTAAAAGATATATTCTCATAAGAAAAAAGATACCCACACTTGATCAAGTTAGGCTGCGATACTCTATCTCTTGGTATAGATTGTGTATGCGAGTGATGATGTTATTATAAAGTAACTCAAGCTAGTATTGTCTCAGGAACAGTGAATTATAAAGGCCTTACTTGTGCCTACTTGATGTGGTTTAGTTTGTCCTGTAGGTAACAAGATGTCGCCAAATTGAGAAATTAGCTTCTCTAAAGTTTTCATAACAATTGGCCATCTTTGGCCATCATCTCGCTCTCCTGCCAGCTGCTCTATTTCTACTATCAAACGGATTTTATATCAATGCAAGGCATAAGTGTTGAGGAAGAACTCAATCAACTTTTTGAAAGGGAGGTATCATAGATATGATATGATACAAGATTGGTGACAAAAGATATACTACGACGATGAGAGGTTTCATTTTATTATTGCAATCACTGCTTGCTATAGTGGGGGCAGCGAAGCAGACATCTCTACGTGGCGGGGATGGTGACAGTAAGTTAGTGGGAGGCGGTAGTTTATCATCTGATACAGTGATTGATAACGATATAAACATAGATGAGGATAATACAGAATATATTATTGAAGATACCTCACGAAGACGCATGAGCATTAGCGATGAAAGTTCCAAAGTGAGGAGTTATATCGATGCCGAGATAAACGACAATGTAATACAGAAAAGAACTAGTGTATTAGTAGAGGGCGACAGGATCTCATCGTCAGCTGACACAAAGGTTGATGATGATAGGGATATGGAGGAGGAAAATATTGAAGATACCTCACTAGCGAGGTGGACGAACAATGGGAGATTGATAAGTAGTAATAATGATATGGAAGTTGCCGCATATGATAACAGTGCAGCAATTTCAATGAAAGATCAGATG
>Ga0075437_11398_pt1 | contig 21107 bp, 14 predicted proteins | sample MintriMetagenome_FD_74266 | JGI IMG/M metagenome (GOLD analysis project Ga0075437, IMG submission 74266) | Marine eukaryotic communities from Monterey Bay, USA to study complex ecological interactions - Minidiscus trioculatus and... | ecosystem: Environmental > Aquatic > Marine > Unclassified...
TATATAGTAGGTATCATTCTTAAACTTAATACGTTCTACTAAGAAGAAAGCCCTGCAGATGGATATCTGTAAACTGCCATCAGATCTCCAATCAATAAAATATGTACAATTAGCTACCGAGAACCTCACGACTTCTCCTTCTGTTTTTTATACCTTAGTCTTCGGTTGAGTTGATTCTTCCTCTTCAAATCATATCAAAAGTATACCAAAGAAAGGAGTTGGTCAGCATGCTAATACAAAATTGATGCCATATCAACAAAAGACAGCTTACTTACCTGATATAGAGTCACACCATCAGAATCCTTGGCTTCACTAGCTTTCATATTGGGCTTACCCAGATCCTCAAAGATGAAACCGCCAGCCAAGAGGGCATTAGTTAAGGACAGATCAGGATTATGCACTCTAGCTTCCACTGCCTTATGCATTCTCTTATCTCCACCCCTCCCAGGCACTTTGAATTTCGTCGTTTTAGCTTTCTTCTTTCCTTCTACTTTCTTAGTGCCTTGTGTTGTGTTACCACTTACCGATTGAGTTAAGTTAACACTTGCAGCATCTGAGCTGAGTTGGTTGCTTTGTATAACACCACCACCCTCTTCAATAGCAAATCTTGCTTTCATAAAAGCTTCAACTGGCCAATCGACTGCACCCCCTAACTCCTTTGGTATACAACGTCTGGGCAGTGAACAAGTAGCGAGGCTGTCAAGTATCACCTCTTCACTTCCGCCATGTAAAAAGACAGTTTGTCTTTGATTCATAGATAATAACGCTTTCACCGCTGATGCTACCACAGGAAATATATCACACTTGATAAAGTGCCAGGATTGGATTTTGACTGGAAAGGTACGATCAGCCGCCCGACAAGTCGCTATTAAGAGTAACAAAAACAAGTATTAGTTGACATGAGCTATGATTTGACTATGTCACAAACAATGTAAATAAGAACATACCTAGAGCCAACTTTGGCTGAAAGTTTCGTAATCCCATATTCGTGTCATTTGACAGCATGATGAATCCATTTTTTCTAATGATTGGGTTCTCCATTCCAATATGCATCAGATACCACCATAATTGAATTACAGAATCTACTTCATCCCCTGCTGGTATCATTGAAGAATTTCCATAGATAATTCCTTGGCCAGATTCACTAAGCTCGGGTAATAAAGTCAGAAGGGGATTCCTCTGAATGAATTCAACATTATCCTTCATTGCTCCTTTTATAAATCAATCAAGTAAAGTTTTAGAAGAACCAAGTAAACATGCAACATTATAAAAGAGATATATACACAATCAATACATCCGACATACCATTTAAAGTCATGGGGAGAATGTATTTATCACCAAAAACTAAATGACGATGATGCCAATAACGTAAAAGTCTTGTTAATGCTCGCTGTATTTAATAAGAGGGACATATATCAGAAATCAGAAACAAAATCGTAACAAGACAAACTATAGGTACCCCTTTGCAGAGGACAGGAAACTCATATACCATTGCCATTGATTGGGTATATCATACCACAGACACATCACTTACATCAATATTAAAGTTTTCAACATGTATAAAACCCAATAAATGTTCATCAGTAACTAGATTCTTATCAACTTGTTGCGCATAAACTAAAGACATCTTCTCATCGTGAGGAACATTTGCTAACTTTTCTTTTAGTTGTGATAGAGCCGTCTGTTCATTATTGATGAGAAGAGATGTATTTGCAGTATTATTTTCTTTATAATCTGCTTTTGCAAATGGTTTTACTGAGGTAGGTCTGTTATTATTATATGAGTCTGTTGATGCAATCATGTTGTACCTGCTGCCTATGTACTGAATACTGATTATTATTGTTAAGCTACTTATTGTGAGATGATATGATGTGATTGTGTGATGAGATGATATATGTGTGTTGATTTCTGATTGATCAATTTTTAACCTTGATATTTCTGACACTTCTCTTCTATATATACCAATAGGGCTTACTCCACATATGGCTGTATTATTATATCAATTCTATGCAGTATTTGATAAGCAGCGGCGAGAGGTAGTAGTATGTATTGTGAGTTGTTGTGTAAAAGAGTAAAAGTTAAAAGAGGCATTCAAGCGAACTTGATAGGTATCTTTTTTTATGCAATCTCGGCTTTGTATTTGTAGCAAGTGTTGCAATGTTGATAGGTTGTTTAGTTGGCGCCTTTATATGTCGTATACGCATATCAAATAAAGCATACGAAGCACTACTGACTTAACTCATACTCGAAGAACCGCAGCATACCGTAGAGAATCTTTTTATTCCACAACACAACACATCAAACTAATATTATAATCATGCGAAGACATACAACAACGCCATTACCACAATTAATCTATCCACGTATTATTAATCTCCGTCGTCGTATTAAGAAGCTAATATATACTCCACTACTCACTTCTTCTACTACTAATGATAATAACAACAATGCAAGTATCAAGATATATGTAGGACCAACTCATAAAACATTCATATCATGGGAAGAAGCTATTAAAGAAACATATAATGAGATTAATGTAGGCGATTCATTCAGTCCAGCTAGTGTTACTACCATTACTGAAGAGGGCGCAGAAGTGAAGGAATTTCCATGGACACAACGTTGGTTTCGAGTTGATATACAGTTACCAAAATCTGGGTTGCAAACTACTAAAGAGGAAGAGCTGTATCTCTACTTTGTTGCACATGGAGAGTTTACAGTATATACTTCAACAGGTGATGTATGGTGTGGCATAGATCCAGTCCATGATCGTATACCGCTGTCATCTCTTATACAACAACAACAAATTAAGGATCCAACATCATCTATATTAACAATCTGGTTAGACGGTGGACAATGGCAAACTGGATTTTGGTTTGGTATACAACCACCAACAGATGAGTTAGGTTTTCGACTATTACAAGTTGAATTACAATCCAAGAATATAATGGCGAATCATATATATAACGATATAAGTATGCTAGTCGAATGGATTGAATACAAATACGAAAAGGAGGGCATTCCTTTGAATACCGAAAATGGATATTATCAACCATTGACGAATGTACCGCCTTCTCTGAGACGAATGTTGCATTTAATGAATAGAGCTTGTGATGTATATGATAGAAGTAGTGGAAGTAGTATTAGTTCATTAGAACAATCATTGGTGGAGTTGAATGATGAAATCAAAGCAATCTATGATGTAATGACAATAGATACTTCTTCGAAACACGATAGTCATCAGATGAATATGAAAATCTGTCATGTAGGACATGCTCACATGGATCTAGTCTGGCTATGGCCGGAAAGAGTCACATATCAAAAGATCATACATACATATTCCAATGTATTGCAATTAATGAACTCCTATCCAACTTTTACCTTTACAATGAGTCAACCACCACTATACTATCATATCAAAGATAAACAACCAAAGTTGGCTAAACAGATTGAAGAGAAGATTAATGAAGGTCGTTGGGAGTTTACTGGTGCATTAGAAGTAGAATGTGATACTCAGATACCCGTTGGAGAAGGCTTGGTACGATGTATATTACACGGACAGGATAGAATCAAGGTAATTACAGGTAGAGTTAGTGATACTGTTTGGATCCCGGACGTCTTTGGTTATTCTCAGTGTTTACCACAAATCTTTAGTTTGGCCGAAATACCCAACTTCTTTACCACAAAGATTCTATGGTCAACGATATCAAAGTTTCCTCATAACTCCTTTGTTTGGATTGGTCCAGATGGTGAAGAGTCTTCTGTGTTGACTCATTTGGGTGTAGTTGGGTATTCTAGTAAGATATCAATGAAGGAGATCATGGGAGCAGCGAGGAGTTATCAACAGGCGGATGTACACGACGAGGTGTTATGTGAGTATAATATTGTTTTGCAATCTGTCTTAAAGCATTGCGACTTACCCATGTACTCACCGCCACTGCCCTCTTCTATATTCCAGGCCCATCAGGATATGGAGACGGAGGCGGAGGACCAAGTGATGAGCAAGTTGAGCGTTCGTTACGCTTACAAAACTCCTTTGTAGGTGAGAGTCCATCCTGTAGATGGGGAACGTCCAGCTCATTCTTCAAACGCTTGGCATTAGTAGAAGACGAGCTACCTGTATATAGAGGAGAGCTGTTTCTAGAGTACCATCGAGCCGTTCATACTACACAATCAGAGTTCAAATACAACTTGAGAGCATGTGAGAGAGCATTACAAACTCGAGAGGCACTTCGTGTGATTAGTGGTAACTTTGAACCATTGGATGTATCTGAAAGTTGGGAACGTTATCTGTTTGCACTGTTTCATGATGCTACTCCTGGCTCTAGTATTCATTCAGTATATCAAGATTTGAATACAGAATTGTCATCACTAGCAGAACGTCAACTTGCATTAGCAATTAAAGAATGGCTATCCTCTTCTGATGTAGATGCCAGTACTACCACTTCTTATACAATTATCAATCAATTGGCTTGGGAAAGATTTGACGTTGTTGAATTGCCTGCCAATGTGCAGCCTGAAGAGGATCTGTTTCAGGGCCAAATGCAACTCATTGAAGGAAAGACATATGCGTTGGTAAAGCTTAAAGGGTTGAGTGCTTCACCACTCTCTAACCAAGCAATAGATACATCCACTGAAATGAAAGCAACACCCAAGTCATTATCAAATGGAATAGTAAATGCTGAGTTTGATGAGTACGGTCAGCTATGCTCAATGTCTATTCATGGAGAGCGCATGCTCTTGTCAAAAGATAAAGCATCATCATCTTTTTCTATTCACGATGATAACCCAGAAGCCTATGACGCGTGGGATATGGATCACAACATCATATGGATGCAACAAAATGCAATCAAGGAACCTGTAGTACTTCAAGTAGTTGCTTGTGGTCCTCTAGTTTCAATACTAAGGTCAGAGCCTATATCAATCGGTATTAACAGAAGCTCAATGGTGATTGAGTATAGGCTCTATGCAAAACAAGATTCTCTACAAGTATCTTGCTCAGTCGACTGGAACGAAACACACAAGACGTTGAGATATCAAGTCCAAACAGACTATCGGGGAGATGTTGCAAGATTCGGAGCTCCCTTCAACTTTGTTGATCGTAGTCAGATTCCTCAAACACATAAAGAAGAAGGTCAATGGGAGGTTCCTGCAAGCCGATGGGCATCTATTTTGAATGGCAATGGTGATGGATTGTCAATCATTACACAAAGCAAGTATGGTTTCAGGGCAAAGATGGGTACACTGAGCTTTTCCTTGTTACGCAGTTCGACATGGCCAGATCCAATTGCTGACAAGGGCAAGCATACCATCAAGTTTGCAATATCAAAACATCAGAACACTTTCCAATACTTGGATGACGGTAATATTATGATTCCAACTGCTGCCAAGGCCGATTGTTTGTTCACTAAGCCTCTTGTACTGCCAAACAGCCCGATAACTGCTATCCCTCAGCCATATATTCAATTTGAAGAGCTGGGCAGTGCAGTACCATCTTGGGTAATGCCCAGCAAAGAAAGTAACAGCTTTTGCATCCGTTTGCATGAGGTTGCAGGAGCTAATACCAATGTATCCTTTTCTACTGTGCCCCATAAAGGCAAGGTTGTTAGCAAAGTTGAGATAGTAAACTTCAATGAAAAGATATTGTCAGAGCTAGAAAGCGTTGATATGCAAGACACTTTGTCTATATACAATGTACAAGTTGGAGCATATAAGATTGTGACCATTAGAGTTTCATATGAGTAGATAGGAAAGTAGCTAATGAGAAAATGTTTCCTATCGGAACATATTATAAAGTATTTGTCTACTTCTTTTGCCTTCCTTTCGCTTAGAACCCTATCCGTAATGGAGGATTATCAGAATCAATCGGCTCATCTCGTTTTGATATAAACCCCAGGTTTGTAAGTAAAGATAATATGCCGTTGTTGAGAAAAAGTATGCCAAATAGAAGCTTGTCTGCGGCCCGTTTTATATCAAATGGATTCATTGGTGAACTATTCACTAAGCCTTGAGCAATACCAACTCCAAATGCCCAAAGTCCAACGATTATATTCAATATAATAATCGTCTTGTCCTCTAATCGTTTACTTTCAGCTGCATCCTTCAACACATACAGTATGAAGCTTAACACACCCAATCGCCCAATAGATGATAATGTAATGCTAACTGGCAATGAGAACAAGCCACCGCCGAGTAGCCCTCCATTCTGTTGTACATTGAATACTAATTCAGGTATATTAAAAAGTATATTACCAATTGTTATGAATATCCAAAATGTTCTATAGAATGTAGCTGGTCTTTCATCAGTAACTGCGTAATCATTTCGTACTTGGTTCAATCCTTTGTATATCTCTTTGCATATGTTCTTTATACGTTCATTACGAGCTGTTCCAAATCCTCCTACACTACACTCCCATCCAATAAATGATGTAAATGTTGTTATGAACTTGGTAATTTGCATTGTTAATAGTGATGCAATACCTCCCATCATTGCATTGTTATTGACATTAGATGAGGTAGACGAGAGTAGTAGGACAGCTTCTGCAGGAAAAGTTAACAAACCACTCATTCCAAAGAATAATATACTCAGATTCAATCGTTTATATGTATTTGATGTATATAATTTGTTTGCATTGTTTGATATAGAGTTAGATAATATACTGCATACTCCCGACGATAGGAAAAGATATCCTAATGACCCTGCTGTAAATTTTGGAATCAAGTTTTGTATCTTTGGTTGCATTGATGTGGAAGACAGTACACTAGATGATGATGTTGATAATGATGAAATGGTATCAATATTAACAAGTAGTAATAATCCTGATAATATACTCGTAATGGTTGCTAGTTTGTATCCCGATGATAGGTACTTTGGTGGTGATGGCAATGCAACATCAACATCATTGCTCTTTGTATCATCTATCTCACTGTTACTAGTGCTATCTGTATCTTCTACCGGTAAACCGGAGTCTGAAGCTTCTTCGCTATTATCGGTTGCAAATAAAGAGAACAGAGAGCCATCTTGAGGACTACATCCATACTGACGATTGGAAAGATATGTGGTTGCAATTTTCGTAACATGAGATGTGCACAAATTATTATTATGATGGTGGTATCCTTTGCAACAACTCGAACAACTTAGCCGACATGATGAAAATGGATATACTAATACTGCTGACGACAGTAATAGTATGAACACAAGAAGTAGCAGTGGCGCCATTGAGTCATAACAAAGAGGGTTAGTGGAGAGGAGGAGGAGGCGGAAATAAAAATGCTATAAGATATGGCGAAGCAACGATTCGATCGAAATCTACACATTAGACCTCAACTATGATACAACTAACTCTCTCTCAATCATACTACTACTACCGATAACAGCCCAAGAGCCTATCTTCATTCTAATCATACTTCATTCTAATCATCTTCTTTGGAAGTCCAGATTGTGGATATTCCACAGAGTCAAAAGTACACAAACAAACCAGAACTCAACTCTCAACACAAGCACAAAAAACTCAACTCTCAGTTCAGCTCCTCGCTGATAGAATATTACATAAGAAGTTGGTCTCAATTCAGCTCGCTGATACATGCTGTAGCTCCCGAATACACTCTATATATCATCAGAGATATCTACTATTGCAAATAAACCAACAATATAATAATGTCTACTCAATTCCCACCATCAACATTTCCAATTATGAGCTTGGGCCCCTCAGCCGATCTAACTTCTCCCACTGCTGCTAACACAAACACACAACAACAATTGAACATTTCGCCAGCAGATATACCAAGTGTTTTAGCAGAACTCCGCGCATGCTCCTCAACCGAACAAATACAACGACAACCTGCTGAACAACAATTACAGCAATGGGAGAATGCATTACTCGACAGCAGTAACAATGGAGGCGGGACTTTAGTTGATATTGGATACCTTTCGAGCTTATTAACTATTCTTAATGATTTCCCCATCCCTCCCGCACATGAAGGTATTGAGGATAATGTAAGATTAATGGCAACAATCCTCTTCAAAAATGCAATACCAAAGGTATTCAGTGTAGATTTATCCTCCGATTCAGCATCATCCAGTACACCACCCGAAGTATTACAAAGACTACAAGCTGAAAGAAATCACATACGTGAAATATTGCTAAGATTAATCCTGTCACAACGCAATTCAACTATGGTATTGCATTTACAATTATCAATGGCAAACATTGCTATCTATGACTTTCCAAAATATTGGCCCAACATGCTTGAGATATTAGCACAAGCAACAGTAGATCCTTCTACTACTAATGAACAGCGTATTCGTAGTATTAAAACATTACGAATGTGTTTACAATCTATACGGCAACGTAAGCTAATTATACCAAATAAAGGTAGTAAGAAAGGAGGTCGTGGTATGTTATTAATGGGTAACTTAGGAAATATGATTGGTGCTGCTGTGTCAGAACGTAAGGAGATGCATGCCAAGGCATCTAGTATCTTTGAAATATTATCACAAGGAATTGTTCAGCATGCACAGAATGCAGTAAGTGGAGGTGCGGTTAATGCCAATAGTACACAAGAAATGATACATGAAACATGGCAAGCTGAATCAACATTAGCAGTGGGATTTATCAAAGCGATGATGGAGTTATTGCCAATGGTTGAGATTGACAATATATCTACCGATCCACGTTCACCAGCCGTTCGTCAATTATTATCCAGTTTAACTCAAATTGCAAGTGCAATCAAGGCATATCCAAGCACCAACATACCACAAATCTTATCAAACATTGCCAATATTCAACAAGAATATACAATCAAAATGGACAAGATATATCGTGCAACGATTCTTTGTTGTATATGTGCCATTCGTAGCATGCCACAATTATTTGCAAGTAATGTATCAAGTATATTGCAAACAGTTGTTGAACCAATCTTGTTATTGGATACAACTGTACTTCAGAATATGCCTGTCAAGAGGTTAATGGATATGACAGGATTGATTAGGATTGTGTTATCATGTTCCATGTATGATGAAAAGAAGAAGAATTCGCTCTTATCGGGCAAAAATAATGCCGTGTTAGCTTTACTAAGTGGCAAAGGGGGTGGCGGTGAAGGAGATAGTGGTAACAATCCAAATGAAGACCCGGGAGTAGTCGAGGCACAAGCTACCGTCACGGCTCTATTGGCCGAGGGTACGATTGAACGATTATGCGAGGCATTGGTTGGCAAGTTTTTACGACTAAATCAAGAAGAGATCGAGGAATGGGAAGCGGATCCCGAAGGTCGATATGAGACAGATTTGTCGGAGAAGAGTTTGTTGGAAGCGGATAGTCCCCGTCGCTGTGGTGGAGCGTTGTTATTGACACTCATGAATCGAGAGACAGATCGCGTTGCCAAGACATTATTGAATTTGACACAACAAGTACTCCAACAGGGAGGAGAAGATGTAAATGGCATGCTAAACCGAGAGGCATGTTATAGAAGTCTAGAACTGTGTCATAATGCAATGGTCGGTAGGGGAGAAAGGCGCCTCAACTTTTCGGACTGGTATCAAGCCGAGTTACTTCCTATATTGCAAACAGACCTAGACGATAATTCTCCCGTTGCAATGAAAGCTATGCAAGCACGGGCAGTGCAAGTTGTTCAAGTCTATTCTACATCATTGAAGACTGAAGAGTATGGGATAGCCTTCAATACTGTTGCCCGACTTATTGCCGCCAAGGATTTAGTTACTGCTTTCTGTGCCGCAAGATGTATTAACCAGCTAGCTCTTCTCCATATCAAGGGTGAAACAGAGAGTGCCGAGCTTGTTGAAGTAAGATCTCATTCTGTATTTGCTTTAGGAAATGCATTTACCTTGGCAAATCGGGCGGAGTCAGAGGAGTGTCTTAGGGTTACGCTAATGTGCATATCAGCAATAGTCGAAGCTAATGGATTACATCTCGAGCCAGTTCTACAAGCTATTGCAGAGCAACTTCCAGCTTTGTGGGAACGAGCTCAAGATAGTGTTACTATCCATTCATGTCTCGTTTCTGTCCTCAAGCATCTCATAATGAAAATGGGTTACTCTACTATCGAGAATCCTCATGTTCAGAAGGTTCTCTTCCCATTGCTCGATTACTGCACTGATATCTCCGTGCCAAACCGGGCTGATAATTTACTGGAAGACGGCTTAAGCCTCTGGCTTGTTGTTTTGGTTTCGTCAAGAGTAGCAACGATGGGGCCTTCACTTACAAGTATGCTTCCTCGTTTGGCTGATATTCTAAGAGCAGGTCTCGAGCCCTATTTATCGTTGAAAGTGCTTCAATACAATGCTCTTCTCCTTGGTCAACAAGTTCTTGAGCCTCATGCAGAAACTTTACGTCAGCTACTTATCAACTTGACAAGTTTCATCTACTCGGAACAGGAAGATGATACGATGGGGAACAGTGATAGATCAACAGGCGGGGATAGAGGAACAACGACAATAAAGAATGCGATTGCCGCCTTGACATTTGGTTATGGAATCATGCAACTTTATCCGGATGTATCTCTTGGAATTGTCTCCCCGGCTGTATCCAAACTCATAGCCAATCTTTCAAGTAACCGTCGTAAATCTGCACCCGTGTTAGAAGCTCTTTTTGAAACTTTTGGGCGCATCCTTTGGGCAGCTCCGACCTGCTTGGACGAGATATTTGCAGGCGATCCAAACCAAGAAAAGAAGATTGCTGGAATAGTTCATCTGTTCCTTAGTGTTGTGACATCCGTTCCTGTTCTTGCTGTGATAAGTCCAAAGGCTCAGAAGATTGTGTTTATGAATCAAAAGAAGGCTATGTTATCTCTCTGCTCAGCAGTTTGTAGATCACCAAGAGTTGCGCGTGTTAGTGGAAACGAGGTACTGAAATTTACACGAAAATTGGCCGAGGCGGAGGCCAAGTCTGGACTAGATTTGGATACATTGGTCGAGGCAGCTTGTGGGAAAACACGAAAGGTAGTAGGGGATGGGCCGCTTGGTGATGCTGCAGCAAAAGCAGCTGAGAGTTTGAAATCAGAGTAAGTTTGCTCTACTATGTATGTGTATATATTTCATTGGTATCCCATCTTTTTTCTAACACTAATATTCTCTTCTGACACCACCCAAACAGTCCTTTATTAACTGTGAGTTTGAGAGAAGCGCTGGAGAATGCAGAGAAGGCAGTGGCCAGTGTGTAGGGCTACTTTTGAGTTTTTGTTAGCGTACCTTTATAAGATAGAGATAGATTCTTACTCTACCAGTCCTTGGCCTTCCTATTACTCCTTGCCTATATAAAAAGATACCACAGTGTACTGGGGTATCCTTTCATTATCATTACTTTCTTCTCCCCCCTATTCAAGTATGCAACATATATTTGAAGGTATACTTTGTTTACAAAGGCTATACTCATCCCCTTTATTCACCTCTAAGCAGTTTTTAAGAAGGATACTGGATACCCCTTCGCAAATAAGACCAATTTTGAGTGAATAAAAAGACCTTATATAGGATACGGTCATCTGTGCGTGAGTTAATACGACCCCTTCACTATCACCGCAGTATCATTGCCTTTACTTAGTGCAATCGAGTAAAGACATTAATATAAGCTAAAGTTTATAGAGACTCAAGATATGAGCCAAACATAGGCAACTTTGAAATCATAAACGGAGAGAAACAACAAATCAAAATGGGTCAATGTACATCAAACATTGCAACTCTCAAAGTAGTTGACAATACATCAAATGAGAGTTTAACTGGTATATCGCCTGCTGATATATTTGCAAGTGAGTATACAAAGAAAAATGGAAGCTCGACATCTTCACTTGTCGGTGGCGGCAGCAAAACAACGAACACAAAGAATAAAGCACCAAACATATTTGATCAGTCAGATCGCACGGCCAGTATGTCTGTATCGAACCGAGACGACGATGACCCCCTTGTTCATACAACTACTACTGTTACTGATAACAATAAAAACATATACGAATATACAGGAAAAGGAGAGAGGATACCAAAAGATATAACATGTATTGAACTCCATCGATCAATAACATTCATACCCGACAATGCATTTCAACAATGTACCAACTTACAATCAGTAATACTAAATGAAGGATTGGTTAGTATTGGTAATAAAGCATTTGCAAATTGTACTTCATTGGAATGTATACGAATACCAAGCACGGTTACATCAATCGAAAATGATGCATTTAGTCATTGCACATCATTAAAAGAGGTTATATTCAAATGCTCAACAAAGTTACATTTTGGTAAAAGAACATACGGATCATTAGTGATTGGTAAACGAGCGTTCAGTGGTTGTACTTCATTAACAAGTATATCTATACCACCGACATTGAGTGTAATAGATGACGAGTCATTTACTGATTGTGATAGTTTAAAAGAGATTGCATTTAGCGAGGGAGTAGAAACTGTATGACGGTGTAGTTTTGGTGGATGTGTATCACTAGAGTCGATATCCTTCCCGTCATCTCTAACTGATATTGGTGAAGATGCATTCCGCAACTGTATAAAGTTAAAAGAAGTTACATTCAATGAAGGACTGTGTACGGTTGGTCGATGCTCATTTGGAGGATGCAAAGCATTAGAACATATAAAGCTACCCCAATCAATTGTCAAGGTTGGCAAATGGGCCTTCCGTGATTGTACACAACTTCAAAAAGTTGAATTAGGTACACAACAAAGATCTATAACCAATCAACATACCTTTGCAGGATGTACAAAGTTAGACAAGAGTATGATTCGAACAATGATGATGGTTACGTATAAGATGAAGGGCTGCTTAGATTTGAATACTAGCACTAGTGCTAGTTTGGAATCTGTATCATTGATTACTTATGATGAAGATGATACTACTATTGATACCAAGTTTACTGATGAAACTCCAGTTTTAGAAAGGACCAGTAGTGAAAGGAAGAAGAAGAAGAAGAAGTCCCGAAAAGATGGGGCTATGATTGACGATAGTGAACGGAGTGGTGAGAGCAATCACAGATCAAGAAGAAGGAAACACAAGAAATCAAAATCAAAGGGTAAACTCATAGACAAGAGTGACCGGAGTAATAAAAGTAAAGGAAGTGACAAGAGTAGGAGAAGAAAGCATCATAGGAAAAGCAAGAGTAGGAGCAAACTAGACAAGAGTGAACGATCAAGTGGGAAGAGTAGAAGTAACCAAGTTGATGTAAGTGTAAAGAGTGAAATAAGTGGCGTATGGTAGCGGACTATAGTCGCTTATATCATACATAAAGTAAGACATGCATCAAACTTACTTCTCTTCATTAGTAATGAGAAATTTAAAAAATACAGGATTCTGTAAGAATCCAGTATTTTTTAAATACACTCATATCTTTCTTTTTAGGGATCTTCAACTTGCGTACTTCTGTGTATGAGTATTATCATCATACATTCCTATTATCATCATGACAAGTAGAAATAGCAATAAGGACCGCTATGAAGGTGAAATGGTGGGTAATAAGCGAGATGGCAAAGGTACAATGAAGTATGCGAATGGAAATGAATATGATGGCGAATGGAAAGATGGTAAGCGTTGTGGTGTAGGCACCATGAAGTATGACAATGGTGAGTATGATGGTGAATGGAAGGAGGGTAAGAGAGATGGTCAAGGCAAGTTCATAGGCACAAATGGATGCACTTATGAAGGGCACTTTAAGGATGGCAAGCGAGATGGTAAAGGCACATACATATATCCCAATGGCAACATATATGACGGCGATCGGAAAGAAGACAAAAAGCATGGTTATGGCAAGTTCATTGGTACTAGCGGATACACTTACGAAGGGCACTATAAGAATGGTGAGAAAGTCAAGGGAAAAGAAAAATGGCCCAAGGGAACCATGTATGACGGAGAATTTGAGAAGGGAAAGAGGAATGGTATTGGAATTTATAAATATACCGATGGAAAGAAATACGAAGGCAACTTTAAGAATGGTTTGCTACACGGTAAAGGCAAGATGACCGATTTGAAAGGTAATGTGTCCGAAGGACACTGGAAGGATAATAAGAAACATGATTATTTTGTATTGACCGATGCAAGTGGTAACAAGTACAAGCAAATCTATGACGAGGGCACTCTTACTTCAAGTAAACGTTTTGTCACTCTTGAAAGCATTGACTTGATTGACGGTACTCCTTCCAAGCGTCTTCGTACTGGTGGAGAAGCAGCAGCTGGGGTACTTGTGTTGGATCCGAGAGATATTGAATGCTCTATTTGCATGGAAAACTTCTTCACTGACACAAGCACTATCGACGAACAAGTCAAGAATCTCTTGCCTGTCTTAGGCTCATGTAACTGTACAAGTGTCTACTGCCGTGGTTGTGTATTGAAGCAGCCCAAAGTCAAGGTAGCCGACGGTGAAGAATGGGTCAAGTGCCCAGGTTGTGGAGAGAATTCCTTCCGTCCAAGTGATCTCAAGAATGATCTTCGTTTGATTGATTATCTTAACCGTTATGTTCCAGTAGCCAAAGATGGATCTAACTAAGATTATTTGATGATGTAGTAGTGAGATGATAATGTAGTAAATCCTCTTTTTATCTGGTCTTGAAATATTATATAATCATCATACTGCATTGTCATATACCATGCCACAACGTTTTCATATTCGGCAATACTGCAATACTAAACTCCTCATTACTGCTACTCTTCATCATCTGTCGTCTCAAACATTCATGCAACACTACATGCTCACAAGCATGATTATAATGATTACTTGCATATACTTCATCTGCCTTGTTATAACTATCATATCTACATTCCACACTATTTAGATATACATCCGTGCGGTATATCGTTAATCCATTAAAACATGATCGTACTGGTACTGGTTTGTAATGATATGTTGTTGAATCATCTTGTACCCTTCCTTGTTCTATAAAGTATTGAACTGCTTCCATCTGATCCATACTCGACAACTTCTCATTTATATCATGCTCATTATTGTCTAGAGTAGTTTCTCTTTTGATTGACGATATACGATCTCGATGTAACCAAGCATTCGGCAATAATATAGTTGAATAGGTGTCATAATATCGAGAAACCCATCTTTGTTTTGATTTTGAAAAAACTGTCATTAATCCGTTTGCACATATTGCTTGATATGATGATGATGACAGAGTTACTATGTATTTCCGTGCTGTTTCTATCAAATCCGATGGTGACGGATAAGCCAATAGGTCAAGATCTAATACTACAACTGCCGAGTTTCTTTTCCAATCTACATTCTTGTTATTAGCAGAATGAGATGATTTCAATATGTCATACAGTTGCTGTCGTTGATATTCTCTTGATCGTTTTATCCTTGCTATTCGATTGTTCTTATCAAGTGGATTATTAATGAGCTGTTGCTTGGTTTCTATCAACAAACTTTTGTTATTGGTATATGATTGTCGTGTCATTTTATATATCTCCTCGTCACTTGGTGATAAACTAACATTGATCAACTTCATACATTCTGGATATCCATCGTCAATATTATCTAAAGACTGTCCATAATGATGTGCCAAAGCTGTAATCTTTTTATCCAATGATAGTTCACTGTCACGTTCAGACAATAGTATATAAGATGGTATACCATAGTTACATGCTGCTTCAACTAGAAAAATTATTGCCATATCTGATGTAGTATTATCTCGGTATGACATTCCTACAATTGTTAGTATGTTATTGGGTTGTTGAGTAGATGATTCATCTCCTAATATTGGCGGAATATCATGATAATCATAATCGGTACTTATTGTAATATGATGTGATTGATAATATGATGCAATATAAGTTAAGTAGACGATGATACAAATGACGAGGATTGTTCTCTTCCATTTCTGAAAGCTCTGCTTCTTTACGGTCACCCGCCTATGATAATCAGGAGAATTAATAATACTAACACCCCTTTTTCTACCCATCACCGTCGCTGCCATCTTCTTGGAGGCTATGCCGACACAACATGAAAAGTGGCGACTAAACGGATACTTTTATTCCTTACCTTACTTTATTGATATCTGCCTCATCGCCTGAGCTCCTCTCTCTTTATCATGAAGTCAGCAATAGAAATAGTAGGCGGCAGTGAGAGTGTAGGTTTGATGATTGAATAGTTGTGCTCTAGTGGAGTGCTCTATTGTCTAGGATACCGACAAAAGATACCCAAAGCTACATAAATCATATCCTTTGTTACCTGTAGTATATACATAGGTATGTTCTTCTAAATCAGAGGTAACTTTTATCCAGTTACTGCTAATCTATTGCCAAGCTATTATCCTCTGTAGATATATCATCAACTGCATTTGTATCAACTCTATTCTCTTCATCCTCTTTGCCGTCATGATAATTTTCCTCATCTTTACCACGATCAACATCTTTACTATCGTTATTGACATGTAACTTCTTCACCCACCAAGGAACGACAGCATTTTTTAAGGCATGCTGTATTCCGATACCTGCATTCTGTTGTACATTCTCATCAAGAAGTGTAGCATTTGCAGCAACCTTTAAGAATTCTCCAGCTCTAACTTGTAAGTCTTTATTTTGGAAGGCAACATCCAATAGATAGATTGCCGCATCTCGAACACCCTCGGAGTTTAAAGCCCTAACTATTAAATTGATCAAGTGTTCTTCAGTATGTTTCTCTGTTATTAACTTTTGAAATAAAAGTGACAAAGCATTTAATGTTTCAGGAGAATTTGCCACAGTTGTCAATGTTTCTTGTATTGTCTTTCGTAATGAATCTTGTTGCAATGTCAATGCAGCGACATTTGCTACTTCTTCTGATGTTCTTTGATACATTATTGTCTTATACTGATAAACAGCTAACATACCAACAGCAATACCCCATAATGTATACTTATTTGTTAAGAATGATGCACTAGACTCATTGACGCGTTTGATAGCTTCACTGACGTATGATGGGCTGTATTGTTTAAATATCTCTCTAGAACTACTGACTAACTTCTCTAAGTTTGCTGGTATCTTAATGACATGGGACTGTATATCAATAAGTTTGTCTTCGATAATGTGTGCACGGGCTTCGGCACGACGAGCTAATGTTTGTGTTTCAGCTTGTTGCGAGGCATTTTGTTTTATTAGATATGATAATGTTGCAATCTCAGATCTTAGTTGAGACAGTTCATTCTCTATTGATGTTTGTGGATTATCTTGTACAGTCTTAGTTGTAAAGTATTTCGTTGATGCATTGCTTTTAGGTTTAGTTTGAGATGAAGGTGATTGTTTAGTTGACGACAGTAATCGTTTTGAAAAGTTGTTGCTTCTAATTGAACCTGTAGGTGATATAGAATACCGCTGAAATGATGATGCTATAATGTTGGTTGATGTCTGTGTATTATTACAAATCTTACTATGAAACATAGCTGAGAAATAGATGCATATCATGTGAGCATACGCGTTATACATACATTCACCCAAACATATAAAACATTATAGTATGTAGATTGAGCATTATCGTGCAACAGGTTCACATCGATTCTATAAACCAACAAAAGTAACATACTCACATCTTTGCAACGCAACAAATCTACTTTTCTCTAATGATGTTTTTTGCACATGTGATATCGATTTTGAACTTGATGACACCAGACGTCGTCCGATAGATACAATCATTGGAAGGGCTATTACGCTATTGAGAGGGAGTATTTGATTGGTAGTAGGGTGATTGTCTTGATTGGCCCATAACAGGCACATATCTTACCGGTATATCGCCATATAGACTTTTACTCACTCTGCCCTTCACCACAACTCACTCGATCGCAACTCGCTACACTCCTTTGTTGTTGCCCCTCTATACACGACATTACAGTAAAACAAAGATACATCATATACCATGGACGCATCAGCATTGCAAAATCTAACACCTGAACAAAAGCAGGCCGTAATGGCCCAAGCTCAACAACAAGCCAACCAACAAATCATGTCAACAATGATAGAATCGATGACATTGAGTTGTTTTGATAAATGTGCAGGTACCAGTGGTGATAAATTAGATAAGAAAGAACAGAGCTGGTAAGTGTTTTATGATGTCATGTATTATATATTTTGTATGTTTATATAAATTAGTGTCGGTTGTATTCTCAAACATATGTTCGTGCGTCTATTTATACAAATACACAACTCAATACGCAATACACACAATATCAATAAATCATTCAAAACAACAATAATATTATAAAGTTTGGCCAATTGTCAAGATAGATTTTTAGACGTTAGGAAGGCAGTACAAGATAGTTTAGAAAAGAGACAGGGTAGTATGTAAAGGACCAACAAACAAAATAACCAAAGGAAGATGTGGATTGGAGATATTTGAATTGGAAAGAAGATAAACGAGCTATGTGTACTTAAACCAATAGGAATTGTGGCAAAGATTTGTCGATGTGTCAAAGTGGTTTGAGAAAGTATAGTTATAGTTTGTATCTCAAATGAGAAATCCCAATCATATCCAGTATTGAGTGAAATCACATCAATCCTCAATCAATGTATAAGATAAAGCATAAAACAAAAAGAAAGATGATAGTCTTTATATGTGTCTTTGGATTGTAATTATGGTTAATGGATATGTAATATATTTACTTCCTTCCCGTTACTAAAATTAAATGGCTTCCAAATTGCGTCTCTACTGGAAGGTGCGCGTTATCAAGATTCATGATGATAATAGAGAGGAGATAGTAACTTTTGTTAGTGTATATTTGCAAAGGAAATCAAATAAAGGCAATGGGAGGCCAAATGAAGTAAACAATTGCTTAGACTTCATGTTGAGCACACGAAATCACATTAAAACAATACTAATGCGGACCCGGACCGTGAATAACCCCAATGTCGTCGCCAAAGGCAACTGCATCGAACTCTGGTACCATCTCTCCTCTTGTAAATGTTCCCAATGATCCACCATTACTCTTACTAGGACATGTTGATTTACGGGATGCTACTTGAGAGAAAGCCGTCATCAATGCCTCGGGTTTAATACCACCTTCTACACTACCCCTTTTCATAGCAGTCTTATATATATCATCCTTTAGTTTTTCACATTGTTGATTAGCATTATTACCCTTGAGTAGAATATGTGATGCTTGTGCTTCCTTAGGACCAAAGATAGAGTCGAAGATTCCTGCCGATAATGAAGTCGACGACAAATTATTGTGATGACGGGGGGATGTGAAGGGGGAAGAGGGGGAGAAGGCCGTCGAAACCGATGGCGTCAGGAAGATTGGTAATAAGGTTAAAAGCTTCATATTGATGGTTGAGAGGTGTTAGTTGTGTTATTGTGAGTGTGCCGCATGCGGCGGCGATTAGTATGAGTCATAAATAAAAATGAAGTAGGCAGATCAGGCGCAGAAGAGAGAAAAAAGATACCATATCTTTTGCAAAAGACAAATGCGATCTTGTCAATATTTGCTTTGCTTCTATGTACCTATGCTTTATGTCGGCTCCATATTAGCTGTATCACTACATAAATCATTGATATAATATGTCTGATAGTAAAGGAGGAATTGCATCTACGGCCGCCGATGCCGAAGATGTTGAGTTGGGAAGGATACAACAATCTGATTTGGTTGAGAGATTAGATAGTGGTGATAAGCCTCAACACCCTGCTTATACAGAAGGAGATATTGCAGATGAGAAGAAGAAGGTATTATTAGAACGATTCGATAGTGGTGAAACACCGAGAGATGATTTCTTAGTAGCACAAGCACAATCCGATGATATCTCAAAGAAGAAAATTCTAGATGATATCAATCAACCAACTAATACTCTCAATCCGCCTACTCCATTCAACTATGCAGAACATGAAGATGACAACGATAATGAACAAATAGATATACAAATGGTAAATAGAAAGATTGGTCGAGAAGTATCAGAGCAACCTATACCATCAGCCGACGATAGCACTGTACCTCATACAAACAGAGTAAATGAAGAACAAGATATGCCACAACCCCCGAGGATTGCAATAAGAAGAGATACTGATAAAACAGACGACAGTGCTACAATATCACCGAGGAGTATGATTATTCAAGCAAGTGTGCACCGAGCTGTAAGTCTTGAACAAAACGTACCAGTATATCATGAACAAGGTGAATATGCGGCAATTATACCGGAAGCATTCTTAGTCGAGCCACAAGAAGAACCAAAAGAAGTCGAACCCATCATTGTTTCAGGGGAAGCTGAATTAATATTACCATGGTATAAACAACTGCGAACATACATATTCATTGGTTTGTTTGTCATAGTTGTATTGGGGTTAGGTATCGGCTTGGGATTAAAACCACCTAATGTAGTTGATAGAACTTCGGAACCATCAGTTAGTTTACAACCATCTATATCTCCATCGGAGGTACCTTCATATGAGCCAACAATAAGTAGCGCACCATCTCCAGTGCCAACTACACTATTAAATAGATTATATAATGAACAGAATGTGGCTCTGAACGGAACTAATATGGTCATGGTTACACAAAATGGTGATCTTAACATTGTGTTCTATTCACTGGAAGACAATACATTGTATCCAGTGAGTGCCTTTTCAGAAGATGATTATTGGCAAGAGTTTACAATATCAATTAATGATACGAAAACTGTATTGAACTTTACTGATACTTCTAATGACGGCTACGTGCAAACATTCGATGATGACGATTGCGATGCAGAGGATGAGTATATGGTTTTTACACGAGACGGCGACAGTGTAAATAGTACATGGACTCTAGAAAATGATACTCGTTGTCCACCTGCCCCTTCAAGATTTGGTGGAGCTTATGGCGAAGACAAAGACGAAGGATGGGGAGCTCCTGAAATATCACCCGTTATTGGAGAGCCCGATAGTGATTCATCAACTTCTCCCTGGATCATTGTCATATCAGTTCTCATTCCACTCCTCTTTTGTGTCTTGCCAATGGCCATCTACATATACTTACGGCATAAACGGTCTAGTAAAGATCAGGCAGAAGACATATCATCACATGAAACGGAACGAATGCTTGCATTAAAATGTCCTGTTTGCTCGGTCGTTACCGATGAAAACTACTTTTTGATACCATGTGGACATTTCGCTTGTGCCAAGTGTAGTGCAGAATACGAGTCCAAGCCTTGTCCGACATGTCA
>Ga0075437_10706_pt1 | contig 21083 bp, 33 predicted proteins | sample MintriMetagenome_FD_74266 | JGI IMG/M metagenome (GOLD analysis project Ga0075437, IMG submission 74266) | Marine eukaryotic communities from Monterey Bay, USA to study complex ecological interactions - Minidiscus trioculatus and... | ecosystem: Environmental > Aquatic > Marine > Unclassified...
TTCAAGCAGATAGGATGTTCTTACCCAGGATTTCAGCGTTGAGATCTTTGTACTTAGATTTTAGGAACTCGTCGAACTTCCTATGGAAGTAACTTGGCTCCTCCCATTCTTCTCCATATTCATCTAGGAACTCAACTGCCATTTCTCGGGTTTCAGTATCCTCGCTCTTCATCTTTTCAAATACTCGGCCTTTGCTTTTTCCATCTTCTCATCCCATTCTTTCTTCTTCTCCTCATACTGTTTCTCCATGAGTATACGTCGTTCTTTCTCCTGCTCCAATTTTGCATTCTTGGTGGCCGTTATTATCCATTCATGGGGAAACAATCGCTGCATGATCAAATCACCATCATCACTCGAAATGTAGTGTGAGCAGTAGATGCAAGTGATATTCTCCTTTGATCGGCTATGTTCAAAGCTTTTCTTCAATCCTGGTGTCAGTGTATGAAACTCCTCGTTAAAGTTCTCTACTGTCACAGTAGCAGGACATTCACGTAGGTCAAACTTAACAACACAGTCAAATAAAGGGATGTTCAAAGAGCTGGCTTGGTTTAGAATGGTTTCTGAGTTATCAAGAAACAGTTTCAGCTGTATCTTTGTGATGTTCATTTCAAGCTCCTCCAGCTTTGCAGCTTCCCTTACATCTGATGGTACCTCTTCTGGTAGTACCCTGCCTTGAAACTGGCCCACTAATTCAATGGTGTAAGTCTTGCAACAGGTTAGCTTGTGACCATTCGACCAGTCTTCCTTTTGACAAGCTCTTGAGCAGTATATTAGCCGGTGACATCCATTGCACTCATTCACGTCCATCTTATCAAGTGGCTTGTTGCAACGGCAGCAATATGATCTGTTCGTATCAAGAATGTATCTCGCCATCTCTAACAACTTATTACATTCGGCATAGTTTGTATTAGGTGCCAAGCAAAGCAAATCCATAAGTTTGCTTCTTTTACTTCGAATTGCCTTAGCTGATTTCTGATGTAACGAGACTTTATTCACAACTATCAAGATATTCTCGGTGTGCTTGAAAAGTAGTGGTACATTACGCTCGGAATGATACTGGATAAAACTCAAGCATAGCTCAATTAGCCCAGCTCGAATGGCAAATGCAACACGAGTGTCGCTGGGATGGCCTTTGCTAAGCAACATATGAAATGATATCCTGGCTAAAGCTACTAGTGTTGGCCCATCATCAAATGGCGTAATCACCGAGCTACCAACTTCGGCAATAACTCCTTTGTCCACACACTCTGCACCCATAACTTTAATATGACGATTAACCCAGTAGCATATGAAATCATGCAGCTAGGATCATACTGTTTACTGATGATAGGAGTTGTGCCAATAGTTTCCAACAGATCCTTTCCGTCTTCCGTCTGTTCATTATCAGCTGCCATAATTACTAACTTTTCAGTAATTTCTTTTCCCAATGAATAACCTTTGTGCAATCTTCAGCCTTCAACTCCATTGCAATATCAGGACGATGAGATTCCCAGAACCCCCACTGGACAATGGTACTAAGTAATCCCTCGTGATGTAGGAAAAGAGTATCAACATTGTTGCAAAAGCCTATCATATGTAAAATCAACTCTGCAAAAATGGGTATTGCCTCTGTCCAGTGTTTATTGCTCTTGAAGAATAAACGCGTAGTATCATTACACATACACCTAACCAATGGACCAATGTTTTGCACAATCTTCTCTTCTTCACAATCATCATTTATGACAGCACTCTCAATAACTTTTAGCCATGTGGTTGGAGTTTTGAGGTTACCACCTACATCACTGATTACTTTATCAAACGTCTCATCTTCACACCTCTTCAAAAAGTTTAACACAACTGATAATATCACTATCTTCTAATGAAATGTCAGTACTAATAGCCAACTCTGTTGTAAAATTACGACCCTTTCTTATATGCGCAACAGATGGGACCATCTTCTTTTTAGCATAAAGTTGCTGTCGAGCTAGATGAGCAGGAACTCTAAGCACGGGTATAGATTGTAAACTATTACCACCCGCCGCCGCCGACGCTGCAGCAGTGGTTCTATTATCATTAGCAGTACTATCAGCAGAATTCTTAACTGCCTTCCGTTCTTTTCCTCTCTTCTTCTTAGATGATGATACCATTGTCTGTTAGTATGTTATGATGTTTACAAGGTGCACCTTTCCACAACTTGTGTGTGAGATATTTATCGCTAGTTTAGTGCTGATTTTTATGAATTATTAGCTGCCTGTCGATAGTATGAAACTAATAAAGTATTATATTGCTCAATTGCAGCTTGCTGAACATATCTATCCCATCTGCTATCTCTACTCACCTCTATGAGGGAATGAAAAATCCTTAGCGATTCAACCATCCAAGCCAACATTGCTTTACACACTCAACCATTACGTGCTCCTCTTTCATACTCTAACCAACAATACTCTATTATCTCTAACGAATAGCATATATTATCTACGATCTGTATCCATAGTTTTTGAAGTAGGTGTACGGTTCGCGGTCTCGAGTGGGTATCATAAACTCAAACAAAATCTCAACCATACCCATCAACATTTACGATGACATCATTGCAAAGAATACTAACAATATCTACCCTACTAACCAGTAGTATATGTCATGCATTCGTCAACCCAATAAATCATCCATCGTCACGATTAATACAATCACCTATATCGTCATCATTACAAGCTGAAACATTACAGGATACCGCGGGGAACTTACATGGTGAATCGGCATGCTTTTTACCAATATTACAGAATGATGATGAATATATTGCACCCCGGATTGTTCAGGTATGTTTTAACTTTAGTATTTGGTATTATATTATTTATGCATGCTTTAGTTTATGGGTGTTTGGGTTACGATTGAGTGTCCTGCTGCCGAGGCATGGATATGTGTTTAAAAGTTGATGTATTGTATGTGATGTGTAACTTTGCAATAAAGAAGAGCCAAATGATTTATTATCATACAAAAAAACAATTAGATGACGATCTAAAGATTTGAAACGTCAATGTTGAGTATTATGATAAGGGATTTATATGATGGCTATTGTGTATTAACTCTTTGGTTTGGATTGGATATGTCTTTTGTCTTCTTGGTCAAAATCTCACACACATTCAACTATACATCCCAACTCCATCAGATTGCAGGAGCATATCCTGATGTAGATGTAGAAACATACCTAGCAGTATCATCTGATCCACCTGCTGATATGGGACAATGGAGTTATGACTTCTCCGACCCCGAAGGTCCACAAATGGGCACCGTGGCACTTCCCGGTCTCTCTACAATATATCAAACGGAAGATCCAGTTGCCATTATAGCCGATCATATAACATTAAATGTACCCCTGGGTCATGGGATAACTGAGCCAGTGGATTTGGTTGTACTATGTGATCGGTCACGGAAGTACTTTAGTGAACGTAAATTTTTAATATTAGAATTAGAAGACAAGCCCGGGATGGTATCGATTGCTGCTTTTAACGAAAAGAGTGAGATTCCAAATAATGCCAAGATTCATGGACAAGTTACCTTTGTACAGATTCCATGGTTGCCTTTTATGGAGAAGAAGAAATCTGGTTTTGAAGAGGAGGATCAATTATACTAATGATAAATGTTGTGAATAAGAGTATGTGGGGTTGTTAGAAGTATGGGTTTATGCTAAGAAGGAAATTATGAAGTGTGATGTACTTGGTGAGTCAGATACAGAATCAATTAATATAGAGTATGTGTTTGAGCACTAATGTACTTATATTCAATACTATTAACTTCTTCTTATTACAGGTACCACGTCGCTCAATGTGGGATTACGAGTAGTAAGAATAATTGGCTCTAGAACATCCTAATAAATCTGCACGAGATTTTATTTCCGCCCTGTCAGCTCCCACAGAGGAAAGAGTGTAGCCAATGATTTGCAAAATTTGTTAGTAAAAAGCAAAGCCAATTATTCTTGCCACTCGAATTATTCTTACTATCGTACTCGAAAAGTCCTAGCAAGGAGCCTTCAGTATCGCCGAATCGAGCCCTACGACTGGGTAAGTGCTTCTCCTGTTGTTGCTTTACATTGCTGTTTTGCTGTTCCGCGTCGAGTCTATCTCTTGACTTGAGGATAGTTTATTTTCACAGCCGTCATCTTAAACATGAACTAACTCCTTCCTCTCTTCACATCATTCGTCTCACAGCCAATTAGTTCGATGTTCATACGAATACAGATATAAATCTATCGATTAAAAACAAGACAACTAAATAAAGACTTCATCTACACAACGAACATGAAGCTCCTTGTGTCTATAAATGCTGGTAAAATCAGTAAAGACTTGACGATATCAATAGGCAAGGGTAATCAAACCATAAAGTGGCTATCATTTGCTGCTGCTCATCGGATTGTACATTCTACGAATCGTCATGTCCCGATAAAGGATAGAAGTAGCTTACCAATCAAGACACAATTGCTGCCCAAGGAGGTACGAACAAAAGAGACTTCATTCTTACACCCCGACAACAAAATAAACGAATCATTGGTAGATGGCCAGCAGGTGATAGTTGACCTGTATACATCACTAGAACTTGATGAGTACGACACACCTCAGCTTTCTCCCTGGGCATTCCTAGCCTTTCGTCATGACGCACGACACCAAGACGAAAGAAGACGTCTCACTGATGAAACAAACCGTCAGGTCGAGCTGTACCAATCAGAGAAGGCAGCTGCAGCGTTGCAAGCCAAGATTGAAATTGAAACCCCAAAGATCAACAGAATGAAAGACGTAATGGCGAGTCAATTGATATCCGATGATGATATTGCCACTACCCTATCATCGGAATTTGTGCTCATCAAAAACTCTGGCATCCTTGACAACATAGTACCCGATGAGACACAACAGGAAGAGATTCGTTCTTTCCTAACAAAGAACTTCGTAGAGTTAAATGATCTTTACAAATTCTACTCGGCCGTCAATAGTGGAGGAGGAACCCACACGCTTGAGTACATTGAGCTGTGCAAGTTTCTATCAGAGACTGGCATACTAGGCGAAGAGAGTTCCAACGCCATACTGCGTATCTTTGTCGACTCTCACATCAAGAGCGGGAAAGGTCGCGGAATGAGACCAAGTATACACTCGGAGATTCGTAGATATGAATTCTTCGTAGCCTTGATTAAGATCTCCATACTGAAGAATATCACTTTGCCTGGTGGCCAGTGACGCCACATCTTCTACTTCTAATGCACGTCTTCTTCAAGAAACAAGTAAAGAACTTACTGAAAATGTTATGTTATTGACTCTATTTCTCTAGCTATTAGCTTCACAATGTCATTTGCTACTAGTGCCACCCAGCCACGTCAAGGCTGCTAGCGTTGGATGGTAGAACCTCATATCCGAGGCTGACTTCATCTGGATAATGAAGCCACTTTTAATCGTCTTTAATTTGATGGGCGTCTTAGTTCTGATACTTTTTAGCCTGCTGAATCCATGCGGCTTTGTCCCAACCTGCCCGGCGTTCGAATACGAACTTATACTTTTCCGCACGTCGGACTCTGACATATGGGATGTCATCTCCTATTAATTTGAATCCACCTTGAGCTTCTTTAGTCAATTCATCTCTAATGGCCGAGGCATGCTTACATTCATCGGACACTCCCTTGGCTGGTGCTATCCATGTCTGAATACACAATTGTTTCAATCCTTCACGCCCATCCACCTCAAATCCATGCTCAAGATGTAGATCATCAGGCTGGAGTGGCCTGAAGTACTTATGGAACTTTTTGTTGGCAAGTGCTTCTTCCAACAGCTTCTGAAATGTTCCCACCGCCTTTACCTTATTAATGTGTTTCAAATTGCTGCTGTCATCTTGGATCATTTTGCTACTTGATGCGCTAAGTGCAGCACTTCCTTCTTCGGACATCTTATGGCGGGGTTTGACACCATCCCTATACTTCATGCATTTAGAACACTTTTCACGTTCACCCGAGTAGTGTTGCCCACAACAGTCCCAAGGATTTCCATTATGGACCTCGGCGGCAGTAGGACGGCTACTCTTCTTCTTCTTCCTTTCTGGCTCAGCAGTAACGGTATCATCATCAATATCTTTGAATACATGTAAACCAATAATGGCACTCTCTGGATATCCCTCCTCGCTATCATCACTCTTCATAGAGTACAATACTCCACCACCCTGAACACATAAAACCTGTGATATGGTATGTTGTTCCGGATATTTACGGCCTCGGCCATTACGAGGAGCAATCAAAACATCGACTACTTGACCAACTTCAAACCTGGCAGCCCCTTCTGGATGGGACGATTCCTCCTAACAATAAAATGATGATATGTGAAGGATGAGAGATGGATACACATAACAAAATATTTGCCTACAACACGCACAAACACACACACACACACACACACATAATACATATACAAACTTACCTCCTGTTCCTTGAACAATTTCAATGCCTCCTCGAGCTCTTTCTTGCCCATCTCTCTATCACCGTATCTACGTTGAGCTTGATCATCATCAAATTTAATGGAAAAAGTCTCTCCATCAGGACTGCATTTGTTAACTGTACCAAGATAAGTTGTATTCCTGGTGGGTTTAACCGCCACCCGCTTGCCATCATACGGATGTTCGGCCTTGCGTTTCGTGCCTTTGCTAGCAGCAGGCATCTTCTTATCATCATCGTCGTCATCACTATCATCCTAAATGTAGTATAGAGTTAAAGATATTAATGAGCATTATATATGACAATGATGACAGGGAGTATAAAATATTAATAATGCAACTTACTTCCTCGCCATTGTCAACATAATCACCTAACCCATAGTATCATTGGCAGCAGGCATCTTCTTATCTTCATCAGCAGCAATATGCTTAGAATAATTAAATTCTGCCGGTTGCTTCTCCTTACGACCAAAGCCACTACGATCAATGGGTTCGGACCGGGGCTTCTTCTCCTTCTTCTCCTCCTTCTTTTCCTTCTTCTTCTTCTCCTCTTCCTTCGGTTTATCAAATCCAAGCGTACGGAGCCGGGCCTGATTCTTTGCAATACGTTCTAAACGTAGACGTTTGTATTCCGAGAGACCGTCGTCCTCTGACTCTGACCCTGATGACTCTGATGATGAATCATTATCCTCATCATCCTCTGAATCTGATGATGAATCCTCATCCTCTTCGGACTTTCCACCCTGTTTATTATAGTAAATGAATTACATCAATGTTAACAAAATTGTGCATATCATGTGCACACTTAATATTATACATACCTCCTTAGCAGCTGGCTTCATATTATCCTCATCCTCAATACCCTCATCGTCAGAGGACTTAATACTGCGATCAGCACTATCCTTGTTTGGCTGTTGATGGTGTATTAAACATAATAAGTTCAACTAAAATATCATTGGTTTGTTATTATAATTTACATACCATATACCTTACGTACCTCGTCACCAAACAAATCTGCACCCTTCTCGGTAGTATCCTCAGATACTACCTTTTTAATGATGTTGTCGTCATTTGTAGATGACATGCTATATATATATATATATAATTCATATTATGGGGAAGTTTATGTGAGAGAAAGTCAGTGCACCTACACAAAAAAAATAATTATATCGCGGCAGTATATCAGCGGTATATTGAAAATGCGGGTGGCAGTACCCTCAATAGATTAAACTTACCTTGTTTTATGTTTGTTTTGTTGTGTATTTGTATGTTCTATTTATTATTGAGGTTGGTATGCATGTATTTGGGGTAAAAGGTTAGTGCATGTATTTGCAATAGAGATACTACTTAATAAAACATATCACAGTATATCATATACAATCCTGTGTTACAACAAGTTGTTCCTCACCTTGTCTAAACTATTTATATTCTCTTCCAGTTGTTTAGTTTGGTATATTACTCTGCAACTTTATATACCTACGCTGTAGTCTCTCTCTAGACCAAAATGAGCACAAGTCACAAGGCAGCCGGCCGGCAATAGGCAATCTTATATACCATAAACAGTTTTTGAAGATGAAAACATCAACTCTTCTACTTGCTAGCAATCTTCTTAGCGCTCCTAAGCCATCAACATTTCCCAAAGTAATAGGCATCATGTAAGACATCACATCACATATATACAGATAGCCGCCGCCGGCCGTATGGCCACTTCACTCGGTGGCGGTTGCCGCTGGAATATAGCTATCTAGCATAGGAGTGATACCGAATTTTTATTCCCGGCAAAGCAATACAAAAAGCAAACAACACAATACAACAACACAATATCAATGCTTAAACCAATTGCGGCGCCATCTACCAGCCACAGCACCAACAAGGTGAGAGTATTGTTTCATTATATATGGGTGTGTGTTGGGCATACATTGTTTGTGTGTTTTAATTACTCATTAGTTGCTAACACTTACCAACCTCAAAAACAACCAACGACCACCGTCATATTATAATATCCAATAGGTACAGTATACACCGCCATCCCCATCATAAACACTACCAATACCTACTACTAATGTACTAATAAAATAATTAAGTAATACTACATTTAATATCAGATACGAATTGTGGTTTTTGGTTGCACCAACACCAACAATTAACAAAAGCATAATAATATATCATCATCACACAATGTGTTCATCCTGTGAGAATAACTCCACCACAACCAACAAGCGCAGCAAGGGAGTCAGCAAAACTAGAAGTCGAAAGAAGAATAAAACATCCAATAATAACCCCACCCTCATATTTACTGAACAAGAAATCAAAAACCAAAATAAAGTAGATGAGATTGTTGAGGCAATTACCAACGGTACATCAGAACTTCATAGTAGTATTCAAAACGGTGTTAAGACTATACAATCATCACCTTACTACGAAATGAAAACAATCAATCCAAACAATCCCAATGAGAAATATTATCTACATAGATATTTGTACAATAATATCATCCTTGATTTGGTACAGCTCAAGGAAACTACTCCTCATTTCATCTTGGCTCTAATGTTATGCTTGACTAAAGATAGTAAGCATTCCCTTGAGGGTGATACTACGTTTGAAAGTCGTGAAGCAATGGATGAATGTGCATCAGCCCGATTATTCGGACTAGTATCGGATTACTTCGAGAAATACTTTCCAGACAACGATATCAATTATGGCAATGATTGTAACATGAAGGCATTTAATGCACGATCCTTTTTCTGTGAAAGGCAAACTTCTTCCTCGTCCAATTGTAAAAAGTGGACACGTGATGAAGCTGAAGCAAGATTCTTTCCAATAAGTATTTTAGCTGGGATTTGTGAAGAGTGGGGTATTCCTATCCTTGTGCTAGATCTTTGTGGCAGTGGTGGGTCCTGTGCAAGGACTCAGCTGAAATATCTATGCAAACAATACAAGTGTATCACATGCACAAAGGGAAGTGTCCATATGGCTTGTGCTACGACTCGATATCATCCAAACTCCTACAAGGATGAGGAAGATCAGTGTGGCGGGGTCACTACCCAATATGAAAAGATGGATGTGGGTGTCAAGACTACCCATGATATATCAGTTGCACGTATGAAGGCAGATCAAAACGTTTTACTTCCCGAATACAAGCCACTGTCTGACTTCTTGAAGGATAGTCGAGATGCAGTTTATGTTGTTCATAATGTTCAGGAAGAGGTGAGGAAGCGGACTGAGGAGAGGAAGAGGAAGGCTGATGAGAAGGAGGCACAACGTGTAGAAAGGGAGAGGAATGCAGCTGTCAAGAAGGCCGCCACAACAGCTGCAAAGGAGAACCGGAAGAAAGAGAGGGTGGCAAAGAATAACAAGATGAAATTAGATATCCAGAAACAACTAGAAGAGCGGAGGCGCAAACTAGAAGCCGAGTGTGAGGATAGTTAAATTGAGATGATATAACATGAATGGTTGGGATATTTGCAGTTTTTATACTTTCAAATGAGCAGGATGATACTACAGGAGTACTAGGGTGATGAGATCAGAAGTGTAAACCATTGTAATGACTAATATAGGTAGCTTTTGAACCATCAATACTTTGCCGAACCTATTCTTTTTAGATTTTATGAGAGTAGAGGGGAGAATTCTATTGAGCACATAACCTGGTCTGTCCACCCTAACCGTCACAGGCATCAATTTTAACACTCAGCTACCCATTGACTAATTGAAAATGTAACATTATCTCTACTCCTATCAGCCATGTGTATTGTTTTTGTTAAGTTACCTACTGATGTTGTTGAATTGACTTGAAATACTAATACTATATTATACAATGGGAAGTATAAGTATGCCTCCTTTGAACTCATAGTAGTGTTGTGGCGGCTAAAAACATTTAGCACCTCAGGTCCATGTGCATCATAATGTGCTGCATTGGTACTATAATTGTGTGTTGTCTCAAACATACACATATAATCAGCTATAACATCTCTTGGATTTGAGCAGCCATCTTGTTGATGTTGTTCAATGATATTACCTAATTTGGATAAGAATGTAATGTTACCTACTGTTGGTGGATTGATATCAACTTTTTCTAATGATGCCAATGTTATGAGACAACATATACCTGTATCAGCTAATATACCTCTCATCGCGTTTGATCGTTGAGCTGTTGCTTTCTTCTTTGTAGATGGTACTTTTCTTGAGTGTGTCTTTTTACAACCACGTGCAACTGTTGTAATCTTGTGAGACTTAGTTTCATAATGTATTTGTAAAGCAGCACTTCCTTCTGAAGTGTAGTACAATGTAGCATCACTGACTGTTGCATTTGAATATTTGGAGGTTGGGTCACTGACTAACATTCTTCCATTGGCACCTCCTGATCTATCATTCTTTTCCTCCCGTTTGATAATATCATCTTCTTCTTTGGCATAATTGGCTAAATCTTCATTGTCGAATCCAGCGTTCATTATTAGTACATAGTCATGCACATACCCTTCTGGTAGAGGTGGCTCTGAGCCAGGACGCTTGAAGATTATAAGATGGCCATCACACTCACTATTATTACTATCAAACCTGATAAGATTTGGATGCTTCTTCATTGGTATACCACCCTTATCAGGTTTTGGCAATTCAGCACCCTTGATGATTCATTGATTCTCTTTGTAAACATCTGGTGAAAAGCATGGCTCTATTTCTTGAACTTTAATCCTAAACTTAGATTTAATTTGATCGAGTACAGCTTTTCCTAATGGTGAATTGCCAATACGACCGATATTCTTCTTGATTGAAGAGTGAATGTCCACATTGATAATACTAGGAGAAGATAATGCTGGAGGCTGCTTTTTGTTACCAATAATTTGATCCGCTAGAATACTATATGCCTTGTTATCAGTCACAGTCTTTCTAACAGCCACATCATATGTTTGTATACACTGTGGACAACCAGGTGGTTTGCCTTCCATCAAATTTTGGTAGCCATCATACTTTGTAAGCTTGGGTGTAAGTTTAAAACCACAGTGCTCACATGTCTCATTGAGACTTATTGGAGTTGATTTACCATCACAAATAACTCGATTGATATGAAGATGATATATATTCTTATTATATTTCCGCCTCTCGGATCTACTGATAAGACGCTCTTTCTCTTTTTCTTCCAGTCGTTGTTTATCATCTAATACTGTAGTAAAATATCGGATGATATGTAGTATCACTCTCCAACTACAACAAGCACCAATCCAATGAATAGGTGGTTTGAATTTAATACAATGTCCCTCAGGATTAAGATCATCACAAGTATACATTGACACTGAACTGTATAGGTTAATACTTGCTGCCAATTCATGAATACGCTTATTACTTATTTTACTAGTAAAGTTGGGAGGTATTGTTGGTGGTGTAACTGGCGTTGACGGTGTAATTTCTTCGTTATCAATTGATGGTGGAATATTGTTAATGCGTATATTTTGTTGTTCAGACTCATTATATGTCCTCCATTTGCGGATGTATCTACCACATACTAGGTATTGTGGTGGTGGAAATAGTTGACCACAACCTTCTTTTATGGGATAGATTTTATTAAGATCACTTTCGTTAAATTTCCTTGTAAAGTCAATGAAGCTAATATCATCAAAGAATGATAATCTTTCTGTACTTATCAGTCTCCTAATCGATCCAATACCACTATATGATGTGATACTAATCGCCATGACGAATAAGAATGGTTGGTATAGGTATCGTATATATGTAGATGTAGTTGGTAGAGACTTTGCAAGATACCGTATCCTCAAAAATGAGCTCCCTCAATCTCTAATGACGTCGAGCTGTTAGTAGAATTGCAAATTGATATGTTATTAGATATTGATATGATGACGGTAGAATCTGTGTAACGAGAACTGTCTAAACAGCGTCGACTTGGTAAAGAAGTATCAATCTCTCGAGCTAATCTACCCACTGCTCCTCGTGCTCTAATGATGATATATGAAGAGTATCTATTACCTGTACTCGAGAAGATGCCAGCAGGAAAGAAGATGAGGGAAGCCGTAGGGTCTGATAGTGTGCTGATTCTATACTATGACAACCTTGAAAACCTTGTCAAGTGCTTTGAAAAGTATACCGGAGAATCGGGCGATGAGCTTTCCAGCAGTGATGATGACAGTGACGACTTGATATCGAATAGTAGTATCCCCGATGGTAGCATGAGTATCCAAGACTTTGTACGGTTTGCTAATGAGGGTGGATTCCTTGACGATGTTCAGGTTTCTACTATCAAACATACAGGATCAAGAAGACATAGCATAATGGGTCAACGTAGCTCGAGCACGATATCTCAAAAGGATGTAAGGCAAATCTTCTCTGCCTCACAGCATGATAATGAGGCTAGCGTAACTGAACAAAAGAAAGTTCGTGATGACGATAATGTCTCATCAGATCAAGAACTAATGATCTTCTCGGAATTCCTTGAATCAATCGCTAGACTTGGTGTCTTGAAATGGCATAATAACAACACTATAGAGATAGGGAAGGAGTCGTCTTCGGGGGATGATCTAACATATTATGATTGTATTAAGTTGGCAGTTGATAAGGTCTGCTCAATGGTGACTTGAGACATGAGAAATCTCTTCTCCCGTATGTACTTTAGGAGAGAGCAGCTTTGATCCTTTGGCCTCTGGCTGATAGGTTGCAAGTTGTTCAATAAGATCTCATGGTAATACTACATAACCAAACTAATATAAGTTTGTATAGTACTGCAACTATTATCTTGGCTACTAATTGAGATGCCTAAGGTGAGTAACTAAGGACTGAAGATCCATAAGGAGTTTCGTACCTGAAAACTGAAAACTATCTACTCACTTAAAAGTTAGTTGATATCTAAATCAAGCTCTACTACTCGCCTTGTCATCTCATTCAACCAATCCACAACGCTCTCATTAGATGCCGTAGTTACACAAAGGAACAACATACCAACCGATAACATATAATCTATACAGATACTAAAACCATATTTAAAATGAATCATCAGTGTATGAACTTAGCTCTATTTTTTCTCCTTGTCATATTATGTTGTGCTGCAATAGATGCTACAACTCCAACAACATCGCCAACATATGACATCCTTCTAACCACTGAATCTCCAACAATAAGACAACCATCATTAAGACCTGTTACTCCGTATCCATCGTTGCAACCTACAGATCGACCTGCAACTCCCTTTCCTACAGAGATGCCAATCTCCAATTCTCCAAGTAGTAGCAAACCTTTATCTGATAGTCCATCATTGCAACCAACTGGTATGCCAAATACTCAACAATTTCCTACTACAATGGAACCAAGTGAAGAGCCTATCAGTAACAGTCCGATAAGTGAAGAGCCAAGTGAATTGCCGACATCTAGTCCAGTAGCTAATCGTCAACCTACGATGCAACCATCTCTTGAACCGATAGCTGGCGGTAGATCTACTTCTTCCGATACTGAAAGTAAGTCTATATCTGTCTATATTACCCTGATGTTTCAATATCAGTGAAACTAACCATTTTTATTCTCTTATAGTAACATTCAATACCAATATGAATGCAAATGATATAGTTCACAATCATCTACTCGAACCAAACAGTACAATACAAATTCACAATGTAATATCCTCATATCATTCATGTTATGCATTATATACAAATGCAAAAGGAACAGGTTTGAATCATGATTCGGGAGTTATACTGAGTACAGGCAACCCTACCGATTTTAGTATAATTGATTCAGATGAAACTTCTACCAACTTTGATATTGAATCTGATGAATCAGACTTGGCATCTCTGTTACCAAATAATGATACGAGGGTTTATGACCCGTGTTATATCCAATTTGATTTCATGTGTCCATCATCTAGTAGTAGTACAACAACAGAAGAAGAAGATACCACTGTAACATTCAACTACATGTTCGGATCAGAAGAGTATGGTAATCTTCGTTATCACAATGATATCTTTGGAGCATTTCTGAATGGACGAAACATAGCTACAGTGCCAGATGAGAAAGACGGGAGTAGTATACCGATTACAATTAGCAACATCAACAGTGAAACAAACTCAGAATACTATGTGAATAATGAATTGGCAGGTAGAATCAATGGAACAAGTCCCTACCCTGTTGAGGCGAATGGATTTACAACTGTTTTACAGGCATCTGGTAAAGTAACAACCGGAGAATGGAATACAATCAAGTTAGTAATTGGAGATGTTAGTGATGGTAATATAGATTCATGGGCACTAATTGAAGCAGGATCATTCTCATGCGGTAGTAGTAGATCTGGATCAGGTTCTTGGAAAGAGGATAAGGATGTTGTTCTGAGACCATTTCGAATGGAAATGAGTATGGCAATTGGTTTCCTTATACTCTTCGGTCTATTGGCGTTGGCTATACCCATTGTTGGGTTGTTATTCTACAACAAATCATGCTCAACATCTCAGTGAGTTTGAGTGAGTAAGGCTAGAGGAGGAGTTTTACTTCAAAAAGATACCGAAGGATACCAAACCAAGGACTGAAGCAAGCAAGAACGAAAGAGCTAGACTAGTCGAACACATATCTTTTATGCAGCATGCTTTAGCAGCACATACCCGCCTTCATGCAACTTTGATAAGAATGATCAAGATGGTAACACACTTCAGTTATCGTATCAAGCAACAGATTATGCTCATAAAAAAACAAATCGGTTCTTCATCAAACAATACTACTTACAAATCTACATTATGAAGCTCTTCCTTCTATCTACTTCGGCCATGCTTATTGCCAATGGCGTACATGCTGCAACCTACCAGTGTAACTTCCCTACCGATAAAACACAGACAACTTGTCCATTGCCAAGAATCGCCTTTACTTGTGAGGAAGGTGAGCTGGCATGTTGCAAAGTCACGATGACTCCCGAAGAACGGCAAAGGGTGAGAAACAGGACTACACGAGATAGTACTCTTCGTCAACTCGGTACCGTTACCCTTAATAACCAAACGTGTACTGCCGCAGCCGAGGATATCCCTGACGATTCATCTAGCTCACCAGATGAGGTGAGCCCAGATGAAACAAGCCTTTCCTCGGAGGACGAAGAAGTGGATACACCTCCTGAAGAAGATTTTGATGCTGAACTTGACGAGGAGTTTGAGTTTGCAATGACGGAAAACAGACGCTGCAATCGGGACAATCAGGTAAGCCAAAGCAGCAGAATGATACTTTCCACTCTTTTGCTAAGTAACTCATACTAACATTCTTGATCCTTCCCTTGTATTATTATATTATATAGTGTGGACGTAACCAAGTGTGGTGAGTATGCAATGTGTTTGTTCTCTTTCTCTTCCCTCTGTCATACTCATATTATGCTCTCTCCACACAGCAATACCCGATCCAATCGCTGTGTATCAAATCTAAACAGATGCCGCGTCAACTCAGATTGTGGCTCAAGACAATTCTGTGATCGAAGTTTGGGAAGGTGTATTAACAATTCGAATAGGAACAGATGTAACAGGGATTCTCAGTGTCGTTCGGGACAGGTTTGTGACCGCCAAGGAAGGTGTGTTAATGATGGTAACAGGTGAGCCTATATTTGTATTAAGAACAACTTCTATTCACAATCAGCTTCTCACATAAACAATTCCTCTAATTAACAGGAACAGATGCAACAGGGACTCGCAATGTCGTTCGAATCAGAGGTGCACAAGATCAGGAAGATGTGTTAATACCAATAACAATTCGAACTTTTGCCGTACTGATAGTCAATGCCGAAACCGTAATGATTTCTGCAATAAGGATAGGAATAGATGTCAGCGTGCAACAGGTCGAAGCTGCTCACAAGGTACCGACTGTGGCAATGGACAAGGCAGTCAGTGGATGTGCCGTCAGGGGCGTTGCCAACCTCGCTCGTTATTTGAGATGGCCATGATGGAAACGGAGTAAATGTAATATGTAGCAAGGGGTATGCTCTCTAGGGGGGAGAATATGTATTGTTTTGTTTGATAATGTATGACTTTAAAATTAATGACACTGTTTGCAAACTACCTTTACTCTATTCTTTTCCTTTATTGTAGACTTGACAAACTACTCATGTGCAAAACAAAGGGATAAAGGAGCTAATTCATAGTCTTGAATTGAGAAGTCAACTTCATTACCCACATGTATTGTCTTTGTTGAGGTTATAGATACTCCACTGAAGAGCAGTAGCAACCGTTACCCAAGCACTGGAAGATGCAAATAAGGCAGATAAAGGTCAGATGAATAGCCAAGTCACCAAGACTTCATATTGAACACACTATGGCACACGACAAAACAACACAAACGCAGACTTTCCAGGTTGGTAACATTAACAATCCAGCCGCCTGATCAATATTATAAAACAAAAAAGCACTTGTCAACAATACACTCCAGAATGCCAAAATAACTACCAACCCTTTCCCCGTACACTCTAATCCAAAGAAGACCTTATTCCATGCATCTCCTAAAGATAAATGTGTAACATATACCAAAAGAGGAATCGCTAGATTATCTTTATCGGCTTGTTGAGTGATTAGTTTCCATACCGCCATGAATTGAGTAGGTTTACTGACTATTAGCCACATGATAGGGAACAACCATCCCGGTGGATTCCAACTAGGTTTTTTCAAACATGCATACCAATCTGCATCGCCCTACATATTATTATGTTGAGAGTGAGATACATTACATGAGACATATCATATGCACACATCATATGCACAAAACTAACATCATCACTTACCGGAATCTCATTCGGATCCAAAAATTGCTTTGACGCAGCTGATAAACCACTTTCAACTAAGCTGCCATACACTGATGATGCAAAGATAACAGAGAGTAAAGCAACTACTTGAACAAGGCGTGTCAGAAGGGGGTCTCCCAACTTCAAGTTTAATGACTTGTCTAAAGCTAACCACATCAATATCGCCTCCACAGCAGTGCCGACACCAATCTTTGCAAATAGTTCAATAGAAGAATCAGAACAAGCACCTCCACGTAGTTTTTGCAATGATTGATTGACGGGTATAGTTGTTGCAATGATTGATTGACGATTATTGCTCACATCATGTGTCTTCTCTTTTTGCAATAACTTTGATGAAAAATTATTATTGACACTTCTCAACCCGAATGGTTTTGATATCGCTAAAACGCCACCATTCACGGAGAGTAAGCATCCAATCAAGGTACCGATGAATACAACTGAGCACTTCATTTAGACACCTACCTATTACCCGGCTGTGATGATGGTATGCTTGATGGTTGACTCGAGGGCTGACTAGACGGTTGTGACGAAGGCTGTGTGGATGGTTGTGATGAAGGCTGTGAGGATGGCTCAGTTGAATCATACAAAGATGGCGTGTTAGACGGTTGTGACGAAGGCTGTGTGGATGGTTGTGATGAAGGCTGACTAGAAGGTTGAGCCGATGGTTGACTAGATGGTTGAGATGAGGGTTGACTTGACGGCTGACTCGAGGGCTGACTAGACGGTTGTGACGAAGGCTGTGTGGATGGTTGTGATGAAGGCTGTGAGGATGGCTCAGTTGAATCATACAAAGATGGCGTGTAAGACGGTTGTGACGAAGGCTGTGTGGATGGTTGTGATGAAGGCTGACTAGAAGGTTGAGCCGATGGTTGACTAGGCACAAAATGAAGATTCTATTGATATGAAACCAGTTATTGATATGTTGCAGGAGCATAACATTGGTCCGATATTAGATTATGCCGCCGAGAATGAGGAGAGTAGCAGTTTTGAGAATGAGAATGAAGAAGGTAGGTGCATATGATGTGCACATGTTATGTACATGCTCTGATAATATGCAAATCACCCCTCTAAACTCTCTATTCTTCTTTCATATTCAAAATAGGTATAGTTACACAACCACCATTCAACCAACCTGCACGAGTGTATGATTACAAATCTGAAAGTCAATGTGATAAGCATGTAGATGTATTCAAAGATTGTATCCATTCCGTTCGTGATGTTTCTCCAACACATGGCTTTGCTGCATTGAAGGTCACAGCTCTGGGCAACCCAAAGTTACTAGAACGAATGTCTACCATGATTGTGGAAGTGAAGAGCTTATTTGCAAAGTTTGATAAGAAGAAAATAGGTCTGATTAGTCGTGAAGAGTTTGTTCGTTGCTATGAAGAATACTTTCATGTAAACGATACCAAGTTATCAGAGATTCTCGAGAATCTGGTTGATGAATCAAATGGTATGATCGACTACATTTCCTTTAGTGAAATGTTTACTCCGTATACATTGCATACCTTTACATTGAAATGCAAGGATATTGGCCCATTAGCTTTGGCTACTCCGTCAGAAGAAGAAGTTGTGCTCATGAAGAAGATGAGTGAGCGATTGCATACTCTTGCTGAGGAAGCTGCATGTTGTGGTACAAAGCTCTTGATTGATGCGGAACATCTAAAGTATCAACCAGCAATTCATAATCTCGTATTGGAATTACAAATGAAGTATAATGCCAAAGAACAGACAGAACGACCAGTCATCTTCAATACATATCAATGTTACCTCAAGGATACCACGGACAGAGTAGTCACAGACTTGAAACGAGCTGAACGTCACAACTTTTACTTTGCAGCCAAGTTGGTAAGAGGTGCATACATGGTACACGAACGAGCAAGAGCAAAGGAGTTAAACTATCCCAGTCCGATACATGATACAGCAAACGATACACATCACTGTTACGATGAAGTTATTGAACTGTTACTCAATCATCGTGTTCAACAAGGGCCAGGCTTGGAGTTTATGGTGGCAACTCACAATAAGATGAGTATAGAAAAGGCTGTTGCTTTGATGAACGAGCTAGGTCTGAATCCAAACGACGAAAGTGTTCACTTTGCTCAACTATATGGTATGTCGGATAACCTGACGTTTACTCTGGGCAATCATGGATACAGTGCTTTCAAGTATCTTCCATATGGAGAGGTACATGAAGTTGTACCTTACTTGGTAAGAAGAGCGCAAGAAAATGATGATTTGTTGGATGGCAATACCTCGACTGAGTTAGACTTGTTGCAGACTGAGCTTAAGAAACGGTTATTGTATGCATAGATTTGAAGTTGTGTATATTAGATGGACATAGATGGAACTTAATACATGTACAGATTAACATAAAAAGTAATTAGAAACTCTCTTTTGTTATATTAGACGTTGCCGTCTACAAATAGAGCTCTCCCACAGGTTAAGATTCACCTTCCACTTCCAGAATCTTGCTATTTCATTCCCTCCCATTGCCGTTATCTCAAAGTGATATATAGCCTTTTCCATATCTCTCAAGTTTATAACTCTCGCTAAATATTCAGCAATATTATGAGAAGATACGAGTTTTACTACTTGTTTCAACAAAGAAAGTTCAATACCTGTGTAGTTTATGCCTTCCTTGTTGAGCCATAATGATAAGATATTCGAAACTGCAGAGTATGGGGCAGAAATGTCATCATCCCTCAATAATCCAAGCCTTTTTGACAGAAAATCAGCGATATTGTTCCATTGTTCATACCAATATGCTTCGGCAAGGTAGTAATTAGCTTCTATAGAACCAATATCTGCACCCCTCTTTAACAATTCCAATTCTTTGTTTGTCTTGGGACGCCCGGGTGACAGGCCATATCCTAGTACACGAGAGAGGGTACAAACATTAAATGCATGAACATCATTCGCCTCAATTCTTTCCTTACATCTCTCTGTCATCTCTGCCTTGCGGGAAAGAGGCCTCCAGCATAATACACATTTACATTTCAGAGTTCTCTTACGTATTCCATCCAATATCTCATCATAACATCCATAACACATCATCTTCCTACAACACGGTAGATATATTTCCATTCTATCATAGTTTGTGTCGAATGTGATGGCTAAAAACTCCATTTGGCAATAGCAAATCGGACATTCCTCTTTTGGCGGAGGGTATTTGAACAGATCATTATCTGAGGCCACGGAGAGTATAGACATGATGATGATGGGTAGAAGAGATAGTGGCTTAAGATAGCCTCTCCTCTTATGAGCTTTTATACATAATTACACCTTGATGATATCTGACAGATTTGTTTTCATATTTTTTTATGGTTTGTCGGAGTTGTTTGCTTAAAATGGAATCCAACGTTCCCTCTTTCCAATTTTGTTTGAGAATGTTATGTGTTTATTATAACATCTTCTTCTTGATATTGTAGGTAACTTCTTCTCCTTCTTTATCATTTTGCAATGATAATGATAATATGATTTATTAGAAGGATACGCTGATGATATTGTTATCGGTATCCTATCTTTTAATATCGGGCTGGTACTATTCACAGCTTTTGCAGTATCATTATTTGATTGCGTTATCATCAAATTGTCACTGCTTATATACTCCTCACTATATCCAATGATAGAGGCACTTAGTAGTCTCTGCCAATGATCTCGATGTAAGATACTTTTCGTCGTCAGTATCCTCTTGTTTGAAATCTAAGTATCATTTGCAAATTCAAGTGCCGACAACTTATTATTGTTGAAGCTTCTCTTCCCTTATAATATAGATCTACATACATGCATGCCGACCAATAGAGAGAGGGGTTAAACATTGATATGAATATACCTCTCGTTAGATGGCCTGCACCCGTTCGGTTCTGTGGCGCTCTCAATGATCGCGAGTGGG
>Ga0075437_13051_pt1 | contig 21018 bp, 14 predicted proteins | sample MintriMetagenome_FD_74266 | JGI IMG/M metagenome (GOLD analysis project Ga0075437, IMG submission 74266) | Marine eukaryotic communities from Monterey Bay, USA to study complex ecological interactions - Minidiscus trioculatus and... | ecosystem: Environmental > Aquatic > Marine > Unclassified...
CGTACCAGTCTTTGGGAATCCAATAACTGCAAAGTCCAAATGAAGATTATTATCATGATTCAACCTTCTCCTATCACGGTATCCTCGTATATTATATGATTCTGGAAATGTCAATTGCAAATCATCATCTTGAATATTAATCTGAATACCCACTGATATGATAGCTTGAAGTAGTGCTATTGCTGATACTGCAATGGATGTTAATGCAATTTGTACAGTTTTCATTTTTTGTGTGTTTTGCTTGGGGGAGGAATCTGGGGAGACTGGGGGAGATAAGATGGATTATGTTTAATCAATGACCCACCGTCAAAGTAATATAGTTTAGGAATACTAGCTCTTCATACCCCCAATAGAGGAGCATTAATAATGTGCAATAAACACTAATGTCTGCAACAGAACAATGGAGGCTTCTCTTTTATTAATGTTTGATGACCGTGGGTATCCTACTGGATATATGATATATATTACCAGAAATACCTCCCGTCGCTATAGCCTCTCCTTCCCTTTGATACTGAACGTAACAATACACTTATATACACCCCACGTATGAGGGGCGAATAGAATTAGGCCTCTATGTCAGATGTCAGTCGAGTAGTGAGTTCGGCAAAATGGCAAAAAGGCAAAAAATTGAGGCAACCAAAGATACCGAACGGGACCACCACCAAGAAGAGTCTCGCTTTGTTGCTATGTACATGAATTAGATATCGATCATCAAATGTAGGGTACGGGTGTTGGTTGTTACAAAGGAGACACAAGTACTTAGTGAACTGCTGCTCGGTTCTTCGACGGGATACCATATCTTGTGTGGGTAAAAGTAGAATGAAGAGAAAGATAACACAAAAGTGCACTTGCAATGGCCAATATTATTTTAACAAGAATATCCACATCATTCGCCTTACAATTAGCAGCCAAGCCATACCTTATCATAACACATCCTAAAAAGTCAATCTCACATTTAGTTAAATCACAAAAAGTCAGAGGCAAACCCTTCCACATCACCATCCATATCGGAATTTTGTTGATCAGGGTCCTTTGCCTCCGGTATATAAGGAGCCTCCATTCTATACTCCAATAGTGCATCCTGAACAAAGTTGTGGCAAAGCAAATATGATGAGAAAGTTGGGCTAGAAAGTATACTTTTCATCTCCATCAAATAGCTACTCACCCAATCAAAATCAGCAAACCAGCGATGACACATAATTACTGTGTGCCCTCCAACCGTCCTTCCAAGCCTCTTTGATTGATCAGTGTGAAGTAGCTTTCTGATAAGATTGGCTACGTTGCCAGTAAAGTGATCGGGTATATGAACCTGCCCCGAAAGTGCTTTACGGTATGTCTGAATTGTCGAGAGAACAAGTTAGATGACATGTTAGCTAAATTACTAAGCAAACCGATACAAAAACACAAAGATTTCAACTTACGTCCATAGGATTCTCAGCATAGAAGGGTGCCGCACCCTCTGTCATCTCATAAATCAATACTCCTAAACCCCAATAATCAACAGCCCAATCATGTCCCTCACTAAGAATAACCTCAGGAGCCAAGTAGTCGGGCGTGCCGCAGAACGTGTATGTCTGTCCGTTCTTAATGACCTTGGCTAATCCAAAATCGACAATCTTGACATAACCCTCATTATCCAACACCAAGTTCTCAGGCTTGAGATCACGGTATGCCACCTTCCGTTCATGCATATGAGCAAATGCTGCCAATACCGATGCCGAGTAGAACTTGCTCCAGTCTTCACTAAACTTATCCTCAAAGTAAAGTAACTCGCATAACTCTCCTCCGCATAATGCCTCCATCAAAAAGTACTTGCCCCTAGCATCCTCCAAAACATTGTAACATCGAGCAATGAAAGGGTGTATTAACGACGTCATAATATCCTCCTCCCGTTTGATTTTGTGCTGTTGTTTCTTCTCGACAATCTTTTCTTTCGATACACATTTCAAGGCATAGTATATCTCGGCCTGTTCTGGAGGAGCCTTGTTCCACCTTACGAGCTTGACAAATCCATACGCTCCAACACCGAGGGTGCGCTTGATGTCAAAATCTGCCTTTTCAAATCTGTAGAAGGTAAGGGTAATGGTGATGAGTAAATTGTAATTTGGGAAAGGGCATAACACACAAACAAAACACCACAAATTAATACTCACTTATCACCAGGAGGATGGACCAAGGTATCCTTCTTTCCCGTCTTCTTACCCAAATCACCCAACCTATCACTACCATCTCGTAAATCATAACTCCTATCCAATAAGTATTCCAAATCACCCAACATACGAACAAAGTCCTCCCTCATTAATAATAGACATTTCACCTCACTCCCACCCGCGGCACTTGCGACACACGTTGCCGTACGGACATCACTACTTAATAATGCCTTCTCGCCGAAGAAACTACCAGCGGTAAGTGTAACTACCGGATGTGTATCACTCTTTTCTTTGATATATACATCCACCGATCCACGTTCAATCATGTAGAATGCATCCCCAACATCACCTTGTCGGACGATAACTTGACCGGGTGGGTATGTCTTGAATTGTGCCGCCATGGCAACAGAATGGACTTCATGTGGCTTGAGGATTTCACCAAGTGTCTTATCATGGATTTTTACCTATTCATTGTGGGGATGTTAATATTGATGGGGGAGAAAGGGGATTTTGTTAGCACTTTTGTTATTTCAAGGACGTATGATATGGACCGACATATAATATTAATATCAACATCCCAGCTCTCATATTAAATGTAATCCCCCAATATACACAAGAAGAATAAATTATTCCCTTTCCCTCAATAATAAATAATAAATCCTCCTTTCCCCATCAATATAAACAAAATTAATCCGAGGATTTAATTTCCACCCCAAATTAATCCCCATATAATACTCCCTACCACATAAAAACACCAAACTAATAATTAAACAACAAATAAATACGTACCTTTTCCAACAACATTAATTTCATAGTCAATCGTTTCCTCTTATGCCTTGCCATAATAGCCCTAAAAGCACGACGATCCATAAACCATAAATCACATTCCTCCCGTGCTCTCACCGTAGCAGTACGTGGACAACTATACAATAAAGCAATTTCACCAAATCCCATTCCTGGATGTAACGTGCCTTTAAACTCTGTAGCCTCATATACATTCACTGATCCATTGGACAAGACATAAAATCCATCCCCTTGAGCACCCTCTTGTATAACAATTTCATTTTTTAAACAAGTTTTCGTTGAAAAAGCATCAATTAAATCTTTTAATTCTTCCGAAGAGCATGCTTTGAATAATACATTATTACGTATTGCATTATATATTAATTGTTTGGCGACGTCACTTTTGGGTATGACTGGTGGTGTGTAGGCCTTGTACCCGGGCTTGGTGGGGTCTCCTTCGCCTGGTTCGTCTACTACGAATGCGGAGGCGCGGATGGCACGTCTATTAATCATTTTACGTGCGGAGCCTGATCCTTGACGTGAATTGTTGGAGGAGTTGGTACGTCCTCCTCCTCCTCCTTCCATTGACATTGATCCGCGTGTTGCTGTTTTGTTTTTGGTTGTTTTAATTGTTAGTTATATTTAATTGATGGGGGGGTGGTATTTATTGTTTGGGGGGTGGTATTTTATTGAGCACGTGATGTGTTAATTATTATTAATTTGATGTTGGTGTGGGGGGGTATTAAGAATTAATTGACGAAGGGAGTGGCATTAAAATAAGAGAATACACAGTCATTTTGGTTAGTTTTGATCCTATTGCAATAAAAAACTGTATCGAATCGCACACCTAAAAAATGTATAAAAACAAAAAAAACAAACATACCAGATTTTTTACCAGTCTCAAATCGTACACTTCCACTACTGCTACGTTCAACTTCCATATTACTACCACCACCATCATTCTTAACCTCGCGCATTTTAGATGATGAACCACGTAATGCAGATGACGATTGTTGTGATGTGTTAGTGCTTGAAGTTGTACTCATATTGGAATTAGTAGATGTTGAATGGATTGCTTGCGGTCTTGATGTATGACCGCCACCGCTATTGTTGGTAGAACTGCCACCGCCTTGTTGTTGATCACCACCTTGATCATTGTCTTTACGCCCTTTGAAGGATGTTGATAGTTTATTACGAAAGGCATTCATTATTGATTTGTTGATTTGATATGTTTTGCAATTCGGAGTTATTATTAATGCTCGCAAGATGTGTGCACTTTTTTGGTGCGAGCCAAATTCTTAGACGAGACGAGATGATACGAGAGTATATAATTACACTGTCTCAACTACTATCTAGAGGCAAGACTCTGGCCTATCATGCGCTATATTGCTTTGATCAATAAGGCCAGTTTCATTCACCCTCTGCATGATTGTAAATGAGGAAATCAAGATACGACTACGACCACGAACACCACTAAAACAGGTGTGCCAAGGCAGTATAGAATAGCCTCTACTTGAAGTTTATCTAGGGTATTTTCTCGTTCAGAGACATTTAGTCATTCACTAATCACATGCACACCATTATCCTAAAGTGTGCACATCATATGAACTTTTGTTTAAGATATTATTGATATAACCTCATAGCTATGCTTGTATATTGATAGATTGTTGTTAGTACTTGGGATACTGAACCCAAGAAGAGCATAGACGTCTAAACATCTTGCTCGTCTGTCATAATGATCAAAACTGCCCCCTCTCTTTCTTGGTCTCGCTCTCCATCAAAACTGCCCCCTCTCTTTCTTGGTCTCGCTCTCCCCCCCATAACTAAGTATCATATCTCTCCCCTTTATCTTCTCATAACATAACATTTGCAACTGCCCGATACAATAATATTCAACCTGTGAAAGTAACTGGTACTTTAGTATTCATCATGATTCTTCGTCATATCTTTTTATCGTCATTGATAATTGCATCGTGTCATGCTCGTCTTACGAACACATTTAATAGTAAGAAGGAGAATGCAAAGAAAGAAGATATGCGTCAACTCCAGACGGAGATTGAGGATGATGGTAGTGATTGTGGATTCGGTGATCCTGCAAAAACAACATTGTTTTCTAATAACTACGATGATACAAATTGTCCATCAACATATGACAATTGTCTACCCTCGGTATGCCTAGGTATTGATCTTGTCTTTTCCGGTATTGATGCACCTCAAGTAAGTGAAGACTTTCCAGGAAATTATAATGGCAATTCGACCGATAACTCACAGAATACAAACACCGTCGGCCCTGGTTCAAGTTTCGTCTTTTGGGATACATCGAATAAAGTGGATACACTTCAATGTTATAAATCAAAAGGTCGTTTTAGTAGTCCCTTTGTCCCAACTGAAGATGGTGATATAAGATACACAGTTCATGGTCATGCCTTTTTCTTTTACTTTGAAACTGATAAAGTTACTGTAGACGGTAGTAATGCAAAAGTGCAGATCAAAACACCTGGATTCTACTTATCTCAAGGAGGAACGGCAACAACTATTAGTGATCCTGGTTTTACTGATGTATTATACACAAAGCTAGAAGGTAGATGGTTGGATATATGTGCTGAAGTGTCTTCTGGTAGTGGGGAGAGTAGTACAAGTTGTGAGGAGAAGGAAGAGGAAGATTGTATTACAGATGATAACTGTATGTGGAAGAAGAAGAAAGGTTGTATCTCAATGTCATGGGGGAATAAGAACTAATTCGTCTTATTGTTTCTATGAGATAATCGTGAGTGAAAGTATGTGACCGGAAATAAGTGCAAATGATGGTGTATAATGTAAGCACATGTAGCGACGAGGGGAAGAGAAAAGATATTGAGATCGGATAAGTCTACAGCCTAGTGTATTATCTTGCCTTGATAGTCCAATTAGTCTCGATCAACTTTACACTTTTTTTATTTTAATATGTTACCCCAAGCAATATCATACCACCACAGACAAAACAGATGATATCCAAGTCTTCTTCTTCTTTCTTCTTCAGTCACAACTTACTCCTTCTTTTCTTTGCAACCCATGCCCATAACATATGTGCCTTGATAGGTTCCTTCCCCGATTCATCTTCGACTTTACATGAAACCCATACCTCGCCTTTATCTTCTGTATGGATGCGTTTATAATCCTCTTCTGACAACGAAGCTTCACATTTAATATCACCTTCACATCGTCTGACAAAGTCTACTTTCATCTGTTTAATCAGTGGTAAATGACTGTCACGAACATTCATCCCTACCAAAATACCCGTGGCTGATTCTGCAGCTAATGCCATTGAACATGCATGTAATCCACCGATGTGATTCTGTATCTTTCGTTTATTTGCTAATGATAATTTGGCATTTGTTTGTGTTAAACTCTCAATTCTAATGCCAGCCGTTCCTGCTAATTTAACCATGTTATTAAAGAGATATGTAATTGCCATGGGATGTAATGATTTTGGTAATATAGATTGCATTTTGGCTATTGACGATGCCATCTTGTTTAACTTATAGGCTGTCATGATGTATTTAGTAGTTGATGTGTGAGTTGTTTATCTCCTTCAAAGAAATCTTTTGACAACTAATTGATAATGACGGTACTACCAATTCTCGCCACTAATATGCTTTCTTGAGGAGTTGATGTATAAGTTGTGGTGATGCAATTGCAATGGCAATGCTCCTCGAAGCGAATGTTGTTGAAATGACGGGCTTATAATCTCTTTGTACTCAGCCTACCGCTCAAAGCATTCCGGGACTTCAATAGTTGTGTTGCAATCGACGTTGTGATATGAGAGTAGTAGTAGATCGCTGTCCTATTCATCTATTCATCATTACCGACCATCACACGCATGATGGATCGCAAGGAAATATCTTTTTGCTTTGGTATCCTACTCAAAAATACTTCATTCCAATCTCCTATTGGAGTAATACTCCTATATGATGTTATGTCAAGGTCTACAACTAAACAATCCTACCTTGGACAAGTGATTGGTATCGTGCAAGCTTATATTACCTTGTTACGTTTCTGTGATAGTGGTATTCTATGTACATGCTCCTTCCCCTGGGGTTATTATAGTATTAATTTTGGTATTATCACCCTTTGCTTTAGTATCAATTTTGAATTTTATTTGGTTCATGCTAGCACTGGTATATTTGGTTTTATCATCTCTAAAACGGCTTGCTAATTCAATATGCAACCGGTTAAGTACATGATAAAGAACAGATGGAAAGTAAGAAGACAACCGACGGTAGGTTTGATATTATAGTCTAATAGGTACATTCTCATCTCGTCATCATGATCCAAAGCAAAGCAATAACAATCACAATCAAAGGAAGAGATGTACTCGAAGGTGTGATCCATGACCATATACTCGTCTTCTTTCGAAGCTCAATAGTCAAATGTAAATTAGTAAGACGTATATATTCACTATCCTTGCATACATAATACTTGCCATCTTGTATAGTTGGATTTGCATTTGATGTGCTCTTGTTGCTAGTGGTAGTAGTGGAGGATAATCCATCCTCACCTGATGTTGATGATGATGGCTTGATAATCGTAGCCTCAAATACTGGTAGACATGTTATATCATAACTATTCAATGGTTCTAAATCTGATATATCAACATTGCCCAAACACAGCAAGTGTAATATACATTCATGTTGAAAAGAAGAAGCTAATGCCGGCACGGGACTTTGAGCTGCACTCTGTGCAAAATATTCAGCCACTTGCTTTGATGATGAGAGGTATACACCTTCTCCTAACATGGCACCATTGGCACTTAGTGACCCATGATAGGATAAGTTGATTAAACCATGATTAATTATTGACCATGTACTTTCAATCTTTGTTCCGTGGTATGCAGTGATTGTACCGTATTTGTTGGCGTGTGCAGTGAAGGATGGAGAGGGTGATCCTAGTGCTGTATTGATGTTGATTGTCAGCTTTGCCACTTTACTCTTGGATGATGTCGTTGATGATGATGTTGATGATGATGATATACTACTATTGACTAATCGACTACCGCCCGTCCAAGGGAGAGATAGCAGAAATGTCAACAAGGTCTTTGCCTCTTCTGACTTATCATTTTGTTGTTGTATCATCTGCTGTTGTTGTCCACGAAACCCATGGATATACAACTGATTCGATGCTCCAAAGATACGATGAGACAATGCATCATCATTACCACTAAATGTATTGAATTCAACAGGTACAGGTGTACAGACCTTATTTCTATTTCGACCGGAAGCTGCACATCTCATTAGTAATGTTTGAATATCAATCATACTATGCATAGAAGCTTCTTTATTAGTTGTTGTGGTATTATTATTGGCTACTCGTGATACAAGTTTATCGAATGATTCTCCTCTCTTACTAGTGTCATCATCAAGTTGAGATATTGTTGGAAAGTTGTTATTGAGCAATTGCAATAGTTGTGATGCAATTAAGAATAGAGATGGACTACTTTTGTTTGTGATTAAGGTAGAAGTATTAGCAGCAGTAGTAGCGGTATCCTTTGTAGTTGACAGTTCATTGCATAACTTGTTTAGTTGTGATTGTATACTTTCTGACATTGCTGTGGTTGGAGCATTACAATCAGAGCATGCTATTAACCTTGTATTTACTGATATTTCAAATGTTAAAAAGATTGGAATTGATGACTGGTTGTTATTTTGCATAATGTGATGTGTATGCAAATATGATAATCGAATCTTTCCTCGATCACTATCATTAGATTCGGGTGCAATGTATTGCACACTTGTATATCCTCTATTATACTTTTGTTGATTCTTGCCCCCCCTGCTACTTCCACTCTTCATCCACTCATGTCCTTTACTTGCAGAGGCTGTCGAAATAAATCCTGGCTTTGGTCGGAAGTGACGTAATATTGTGGATATCTCATCGTCATCTACATATGTTCTAGTAGTATCGTTATTCATTGTTTAATATGCGGAGCAGTACGAGGATATCGAGGTTTCTTCACAAAGCAATAAGGATGCAGCACCACTCCTTTAATAGTATGGACTTTTTTGTATTTTTATATTGATGATCGGCGGCCACCACGATATAATACTATACTACTACAACGAATAACACAGTATGTGATTTACCTCCCCAATAGATGATTGTAGAGAGATGACGTACATACCTACATACAATATCACGTACAAACTCTGCCTTCATCAAGAAGCTATAAAAACGTTACATCGCTAAAATATCGATATGATTCACTTTTATTATTTGAGTGAAGAGTAAGTACCAAGTAGCGGACCAACTCGCTCCCTCTCTAGTGTTATATTATTGGAGATTAGCGAGAGACGATGCATTTTACATAGATTTGGAAAGGATTACATACGAATTTACAGTGCGATATAAATCCAAAAACCGGTATCGCATAAACCTTCTTAGTGGTACCATATTGGTTGGTCAATTATTTATAATATTACATGGTGGTATCATTCTCAGAAGAGCAACCAACTATAATATATAAATATGATATATCAAAAAGTACAAGTCAATGTAATAAGGAAGCAGATATTATTACAGCCAGTGTTTATGAGCAATTGAAACTTCTTGATAATTTTAACAGCAAGAAAAAGAGGGGACCTAAAAAGATAATAAGATGTTCACCTATTATTGATGCTGGCATTGAAAAGAATAAGAAGTTAGGGTTAGGGTTGTATTCAGATGTAGATGAAAATACAAGCAATACATCTCCAACATGCGGTAAATATAGCCCTAATAATAATACCAACCTCTCCACTGAAAGTAGTACCATGTTGAGTACCTCACCGCATGCCAGTCAACGTGGCAGCAAGAAGGAACAAACTCTGATAGAATCAAAGAAGAAAAAGAAAAGAAATATGTTAGATAGTGATAGTAGTAGTGAAGAGGAGGTTCCATTAACTAAAGAATCATTTGGTATATTACAATTGAAGAAGAGGGTGCGTATTGATCGGGAGAAGAAGAAACGTGCTGCCACTACTGCTGCTACTGCTACCGAACAGTCTAAGATTGAACAACATCAGATGGAAGTTGAACAGCAAACAGTTGATGCGGGTGAATTAAATGTGCATGTATTGGATGATGTTGCTACACGAGACGACGATGTAAATCAGGAAGCAGATCATATGTCACACTCGGCGGCAGCGGTAACATTATCAGTGGTGGATAAGGAGGCATCGGCAAGATTACCGTCTCTAGCAGTGCAGGCAGATGCCAGTTCATTGGTATCAGCGGCAGCGGTAGATCTTGAAAGTATATACACCACAGATTGTGGTGGTGATGGTGATAAAGAATCACGGGGTGTAGAGGAATCTGCAGTTACGGCTGATCAACTTACAATTCAAGATAAAGAACCAACAGTACCACCCGTAAAGGAAGATGATTATATGGAAGTAGAAGTAGTAGAAGACCAGCAAGTCAAAAGTTGTTATTCCCCCATAAAAGATGGAGGGGTGGATAGAAAACGTTCTCCCAATAATACTATGCAGGAGAGAGTTGAAAGTGATGCCGTTGTCACAATCGTTAAGGATATTAGTAGACACAGCATCAACGATACAAAACAAGATGACGAAAAGAGCAAAAGGATAAGTAAATCTGGTGGATCAGATTCTTCTGCCCTTCTAATTGATCTTACAAGCAGTGGCGATGAAGATGAATCACCAACTACTTCTCAAGTTTGGATATGTGGAGCGTGTACATTAGAGAATACAAATCCGTTAGCACAAAATTGTGAGGTATGTGCAGTATCGAGAGAAGAATCAGAGAAGTGGAAGTCAGCTCAATGGGCATGTCCGACATGCACTTTACTCAATGATAATAGGACATCGGTATGTGATGCGTGCAATTATAATCGTGGCGACAAGGTCCCCGCACAATCAAAGCCAAGGAAGAAGATACGGTCGGCTGGGGACAGTGAGAGGGAGCGTCAATTGGCAATGTGGGAAGAAGATCGAGCCTCAAGTAATATGAAGAATAAGAAGAGGACACGCCATTCATTCCCCGGGGCAGCAATGTCATCTGCTTCATCATCAAATTATAATAGTATCGATTTACAAGGATTGGCAGCAGCTCGTCATGAACGTCAGAGCCTGAAAATCAAACCACATCATACTGCTGGGGGCGGAGATGATACATGGATGCCGGGAGAGTTTGGTTTATCAGGAACGGTTCGGTATTGGGACTTGACTCAAAGTAGTATGTCATCAAGTCGGCATGCACAAGCTAAAGGAGGACTTTGTGGAGCTGGACATCGGCATCTTTCAATTATTATGAAGACGCTTAATAAAAGGACACCATCCGTAACCTTGAAACGAGTACAGTACCTTGTTAATCCTACTCTTCTTCGAAAGTTTGAGGCGTTAAAGGCCCGGTTGAGTGGCAGTCATAATGTTGTGTATCTATTCCATGGCACGGGAGAACAAAACATCGACTCGATAGCAACAAAAGGTTTTCTAACAAGGCATGCCGCCTCGGGTCCGGGTCTCATTTGGTTTAGTAGACAAAGTACCTACTCATATGGCTTCACGACCAGCGTGCCAGGAAAGGGACTTTCATCATCATCGGGTGCTTCATCATCCTCAAGTTGGGGAGCACGAGGTAGTATGAGTGGAATGATGATGCCTGATCCAGGATCAATAATGCCCTCTGGTCGTATGTTCATATGTGCATTGCTTGTTGCAAGGTCTTCTTCGGAGACTAGCAATGTTGGAGATAAGGGACAAGATGTTATTACAATGACTAAGGAGGTGGCTTGTTTGCCCATGTATCTCATTGACACTACTACGGACAGTCCTACATCATTTCCAGGTGGTTTGGCACTGCCTGGATTTGGACAGACGTCTCGGTCATTTCAAGGTAGAGGAAATACGGGTGGGCGTAAGCTCGAATGATTTGACTCATTGACCTTGAGAGTTGAATACAGGCACTGTATTAGAAGAGGAGGAGATATCAAATTATTGCATCTACTAGACTTGGTAAACGGAGGTCATCATAGGGAGTCATCTTCTATATCCAATACCGAAACAGAGAAAGGGCACTAGAAGATATCCAAATAACAAATGTCCTAAGATCATTATTTCTATCTAAATCTGAGCGCTCTCATACGTGTGACATACTCCTCTGAAGAAGATTCGAATAACAACTTTCTATGCAACCCCCACCCAACTGTTCAAATGTATCTTTCCCCCGTTTACTCTTTGGATGCTCCATACTAAAAGCTAATCAGTGTTAGTTGGTACTAGTCGGCCAAAAGTTGTAGAACTCAAACCATTGGAGGCCCCCATTGTCTTGGAGAACAAACTTATTGCCAGGATCTAGACCAAAGTCCTTTGTCTCCTCGGTACCATCCTGGCATTTGACTTCCAAGACTCCATCACCATCAATGGAAGAATCATCAGTATTAAGGGTATACTCAGCCTCGAAACCACCAGGTCCTCCGAATTCTCCGCATGTTCCTGGTTCTCCATCTTCTCCAGCTGCCCATTTGTCATCACTGTACCTAATATTTGCGGTATCTCCATCGCAGACAATAGAGATCAAAAGGTTGCTGTAATCATCGCCGTCAATGGCTTCCCAACGACCTTCAAAGTCGGAACAAGAGACGCCCTATAGTACACAAGATATGCAAGATATTACAACAGAAGACAGGTGGGTGTAGAATAAAAAAAGTGTGAACAAGATGTGATGATAAAGATCTTACCTCATCATCACTGCTGCCGCTGAACGGTGTCTGCAATCCACGACGTAGATTGGTCTTCGTCCTAGAAGTATCGGCGGTTGTAACGGAAGCCAGTGCGGCGGTAAGTATTAGTGAAAGCTTCATGATGATTGATATGCTTGAGGGTGTGATAATGATAGATTTAACTGTGTTTTGTATTTTATGTGAGCACCCACTGAACTTGAGCACAGTTACGAGGCAGTACAATTACAATTCTAATCTGTGTGTTTATAATTGCCAATTCAAGCAGTATCAAGCGCAGGAGAAAGCTTTATTTGAGTGGTGCTTATCATGATCGGATTGATTCACTCACGCAATCCACATAAAGTTGTGGGGTGTGAGAAATAGTAAAGCTCAACCGCGATCCAAGTATGAGTTCTCATCATTTACTGCCCTCATATCCCTAATGTTCATTATCTCAACCCTAATGAACGCTTTTGAATGTATGCAAGCTAACACTAGAATATGCTATCACATTATGATTGTGACTAAATGCTATATTATTGGAGTTTGCATATCATAACTTAGCTTGACATTCAATGATGTTGACTGTACCTCAATTAGCTGCGCTGTTTCATATGGTCTGCAATACCTATCAATGGCCCGACACAATCTCTGTACATAATGATCAAATCCATATCTTTCTTCTTTTCTTCTTGAATCCACTATCAACCGCCCACACCTTTTCATTCCTTCTTCTTCTCCTCCTCTCCCTTCTTCTTCTCTTTATAATTGACAACCATACCGCACATTTTAATATAAAATACCAATTGCAATATATAAAACAATACACTTGGCCATATTAACCAATCTATATCACCTTTTAGTTGTATAACATATGTCGAATAGACAAAGTGCGGTACCCATATTATACGACATAATGTAAATGAAATGAAGAATATGATAAATGATTGGTATGTTTTCGTGTTCTTCCAGTGATTAAGAAAGGGCTGCAATATGACGAATGAGGAGAAGGTATTGGGTTTTATCTATATATGCAGATACAACACACAAAACAACACAAACATATCGAGATACTATAATATATGCACATAAAGATATACAAAGATATATCTCACGCGATACATACCGTGCTAGCCTCTGCAAAGAATCCTTTACTAACACTCCGTAACTTTACATGCTTGACATTCCATCCGGTAGCAACATTCAATACTAATGATATAACAGCATGTATTATCCATATATACTCTTTTCGAACTACCGCATCTAACAAATCGATGATGAAGAATGATATAGAATAACATAATGGTATTGATTCTGGTATGAGTTGTTGTATTGATAGAAATGCTAATATACAGAGTGGTACTGAATGTAGATTTGATATGAAGGTTGAGGTACCAAATCCATCGGGTTTGCCTGTTTTGGGTGATAGCGTTGTATAATAGTAGGCTGTAAACCATATAGATAGGAATGTAATGAGGAGTGATATCTCGAGTGATGTGATGGATGTATAATCATCGTATGATATCATGATATTGAATACTTTCTTTTACTGCTCGTTCGGGTAATAAAGGATTTCTAAATGGTGTATCTATTGTACAATCAATCTCTCCAATAAGTCGGCAATTGAGATCATCTATCACATGGGTTGAGTGATGCTATGTTCTCAGTTGATGGCCGTTTGTCGCCACTTTTATTCTAGCAATCTAATTGCTCCTTGTCTTCAACACCGCTATCCCTCCTCATGGCAGTAAACTTGCTTTTGGCATTAATTTTGGCATTACATGCAATGACCACATCGTTTGTTAGAAGAAGATCCATTTATATCTCTTTCCTTAATAATGTGTATACCTATGATCGACGATCGACTCAGCATATAAAGGATACCGCACAACAAAAGATATAATAAGACCCCGTATCTTTTCCATCACTATCTCAATATCTATCCAGCCTTATCCAGCCAGGGATACGAATATATGAAGAATTATTAATATTATTTAGTATAAGAAAGGAAAGATGATATATAGAGTTCATTAGGGTTGAAGTGTGTGAACAATAGGGATAAATGCGCATGTCTCCAACAATAACTTTCGGATACAACAACATGTGTTCACAACTTGATAATAAACAGCCATCATCTGCAAAATGAGAACATAGTGGGAACTCAATATCTCTGCCATCCAACTTCTCTGCCATTTTCTATGATACTAATGGCCATCCTCCGCCAACTTCGTACGCATAACTGCTTAACTTTCTGCAATAGTGATTCATTGGGCTACTATTAAAACTGGGCACTAGTTAACTTTGGCACCTCTGGGCGCTTGATTGCAATATTGGTTTATGATTGAAACAGCTATACACAACTATGAGTAAATATATGCTCATAAAATATAGATTTGCATCAAATCAAATCAATTCTCATCATCGCAACGCTTCTTCCAATATTAAAGTCAAAGACACATATTGTACATCATGAAGCTTTCGCTACTACTTACCGCCGCACTGGCTTCCGTTACAACTGCCGAGACTTCTGAACACAAGCCAACCGGCCCATCAAAAAGTTCGAAGAGAGGAAAGAACAGTAAGAAGGGGAAGTACCCATTCAAAGACGTGGTAAGATCTTATCTATGGTGTGCACTGATCAACCCCATCATTATCATCTTCTCATGCCTAAACTTATCTATTCGTTTGATATCCAACCACACCGTAGACCACTTGTTCCGATTTTGAAGGTCGATGGGAATCAATTGATGGTGATGATTACAGCAACCTCTTGATTTCTATTGTCTGCGATGGAGATACTGCAAATATTAGGTACAGTGATGACAAATGGGCAGGGCCTGGAGAAAATGGAGAACCAGGAACATGCGGAGAATTCGGAGGACCTGGTGGTTTCGAGGCTGAGTATACCCTTAATACTGATGATTCTTCCATTGATGGTGATGGAGTCTTGGAAGTCAAATGCCAGGATGGTACCGAGGAGACAAAGGACTTTGGAGCTGATGGAGACAGGCTTATCCTTCAACCAAATGGCAGCCTCCAATGGTTTGAGTTCTACAACTTCTGGAAGGTTAGCAATGGGCAGTGCCACTACTAGCTCTTGTATTGTAATCATCTACAAGGCTTAAGAGTATCAAAGGGGGGTGAAGTTGGTTGGGGTTTGCATTATAAAGATGTTAGTCGAATCTTCTTCTGAGGAGTATTCACAAGTTTCAAGAGCGCTCAGATTTAGATAGAAGTAATGATCTTAGTTTTCATGTAGGTTAAGGGTAGATCTACCTTATTTGATATAATATTCTTAGTTTGTTTTCTAAGCTTCAAGCTAGAGATGCAAAAGCCCCTTTATAAAGTCAAATACGCCAATCTTCTCTAAGCCCTGCTCGAGTATTAAAGTTCCTGCAGCCTTGTACAATGAACTAAGACTTATCTTTCCTAATGGTACCATTGGTCTCACAGTTAACGGTCTAGGATCTTCTTCTCCATATCGACTCTGCCAAGCCATCAGTGCAGGTAGAATTAGGAACAATACGCTTGCCCCGAAGATGCCCGTGTAGTCTATAATATTGTAGTTGTTAATATCAAACTGATCTGAATAGTATCCCAGCCCTATCGAAACAAATGCGGGAGGTAACAGTGTCAATAATGCAACAACCCACTTTTTGAAATCTTCTCTTGGTCCATATGACTTGGAGGTACCATTGTCGAATCCAATAGCGTCGTTAAACTCGTTTACAAAGCCTAGAACAACACCCGTCAGGCTTGTTATCACTGCCAATTCGGATACTATAGCTATAGATGATTGCAGTAACGGGCTAAAGTTTTGTATATCTAGCGATGGAGATATAGTGGAAGAAACTGTGGTAATAGCAGATGGGTCTCTCACGCTAACCATATCTCCCAGTACTACATTTGAACTCTCTTGTAATTCTTGTATGAGTGACGATGCTGAAGCGGCAGTAGCACCAGCCTGGCTAACATTTCCAAGTATCATTGCATTCCAAATTAGGTATATTATCAATGCAGTTGTTGAGCCTATATGAGAGTATATGTTAGTTGGTTGATGAGAAACGGTGACACATCTTGTGAGCATTGACCTCATGCAACATACTATCAAGCCAAACCAACATGCAAATACAAATAAAGACTTACCCAACAATATAGCCTTGGTAATCTTATTCTTATCACCCTCCAAATCATACACAACTCGTGGAACAACTCCATGGTACGTCCACGACATGAACAACAACGGAAACGAATTCAATACAACCTCAGGATGTTGATTCTCACTTGCAATCAATGCACCAAAGTTGGTTGTAGGCAACCCTACACATATCGCACCCAAAAAGGCAACCAATGTAAGTGGTACAAACAAATGTGTCATACTTTTCTGTACAGTATTGAATAAATCAGCAGTACTTAGAAACAATCCCAATCCCAAAGCAAAGATACTCCGCGCTACGAATGCATCAGTATTGAAGAATGACATATCGCCCGTCCAAGCCGATGCTTTTAACTGTGCATTCATATATATTGTCCCACCATCTAATATATCATCTAATCCACTCATTTGTAATAATTTCATTAATTGATCCCCGCCTTCACTAAGGTATACTCCTAACACTAAATAACTAACAATTAGGAAACCAAATCCGGCTAACTTCCCGCCTACATTACCCAAGTAACTGTTATACAATTCCAATAAACCGACATTACGTACTCTCCCAGTTTCACCACATCGATTAATTAATAACTCAGAAGTTAATAATGCACTTATTGTCATGTATACCCAAGCTACCAATGTGGCTACCAATGTTGGTAAATATCCACTTGTACTAATTGCTGTTGGTAGATTTAATAATCCACATCCTAATGCTGTGCCGCATAATAATGCTGCACTTGATATATAATTAGTGGAACTTTCTTTGTTGGAGATACGCCTGTTTACTGATATTATTTCGGTACCATTGGTATTGAGTTTAGTTGTATATTCGAGATTTGTAAATAGAGCTGGTTCACTACCATTGAGATAACTTTCGGAAGAGATTAGTCGTTTTTCATCAATCTTGCCTACTTTATCAGATAACTTTTGTAATAGTGGTTTGTACTTTTGACGTAGTTTGGTCCATTCATCAGTATTTGTGTTTATTGGTGGTGAAGTTTGTTCGTTTGATGTGTCAGAAATGTGGTGGTGAGACTTTGCAGACTCTTCCTTTGGCTTAGATATCGTCGAGCTATCGACAGAGCTTTCTGTACCTATCAAACTGCTGTCAATACTGTCATCTATAAAGGGTCTATCGTCTGATGACGATGAGGTTGTATTCTCCTGTTCCACTGGGGATCCAGCCATTTGCAATGTATTTGCTCGTCGATTTGACGGCACATGAGATGTGTGACACGATCTCCACAGAGTCTCATGTGACGGCCTTCTACCGACGATATGTTTTCTATGAGATGGTAATGATATTGGAGGTTGAAATGCTGAAGCATATTGCAGTTGTGTAGGGCGATATACTATTGAGAGTATGACCAACCATTGTAAAGCACCCATCATTTATTTATTGTCGGTGGGGTATCTTGCTGTTAATCCCCGCCGCTAGAGAAATCCAAGTAATAATCTATCCCAAGTATATCTAGATAACACGCCCAGAGACTGATAAACTGCTCTTAATATCTCGATAGCCGCCGCCACTCACCCCACCTCCTAGGGAGAAGATTCATCTTTGTTACTGCGTCACAAAGTATCAAAAGGAAACTTCATTTTCTATAAAAATTATCTTTGAAACTTCTAGTAGAGCAAATTAAAAATTATTAGGTGAATGATACATATACATACCTCTAGCAATATTACCATATATACTTATCAGGCCCTTCTTTCATATAGAAAGCTTGGTTCTTTGCAATTATACACCGTAGGCGGGTTATGTACTAGTTCTGGTGATGAAATATGGCAGGACACGAGCTCAATTTCTAGTATTAAAAAATACATGTCATATTGCCAACATTATTCTGAGACCATCCTCTTGGCGTGTCCATTTCATACTGTCAGTATAAATGGAGACCCGGCGGCACGATATACATTATCAACTAAGTTCAATATTGAGGTAATTATTAGCTGTCATTATATAAGTATACCCCATCACTGTGTATGATCATCACTTTATAATTATTACTTCAATAACATCAAAATAATATAAAGTCTCACCTCTATCTCACATCAAAGAAATATCTCATAAATGGTACGATCAAGGAAGAAGAGTAAGGGACGAGAAAGAAAAGCAAAAAAGGAGGAGGCTGTAAGGACAGCAGTGTACAACGAATGGCGGGCATTAGCACGCGGAGAAGTTATTGATGGTAATGGAAGAATTGTTGCAGATGTAAAATGTAACCATGGATTTGAGACTGTGATCCCAGAAGATTTAAACCATCCTGTGTGTGGATTTTTAAGCTCTTATTATAATAAGATGGGTTGGTTTGAGGCACTCTTCAAACACGAAACAACTATTTGTACTGACAGCAACCGTGAAATGACAATTGACATTATGATTAGTATTGGTACAAATTTGATTATGTATAAAAAACTCCGCACAAATGAAGATATCAAACACGTTTGTGATATTGCCATGATTATTACGGTGCTTGATCACTTTAATGGGGTTAGTATTGGATCAACCATCTGCAGCCGAGAGGTGACGCCAAAGCTAAGAAATCTATCCTACGAAGGTATTGAAAGAAAAAGAGATGTTTTGAAGGTTTTCTACAAACGAAACACATGCTCTTGTTTGGGTAATATGTATTCAGAGTCCAGAAGAACATTCAGGAAGCTTGGACATTGCAACCATTGTCAAAAAGTAAGTGAACGTGCTTTACTGGATGTCTGTAGCCAGTGTATGGTAACTCAATACTGTTCGAGGGAGTGCCAAGTTGCAGCTTGGCATAGACATAAGAACAAATGTGTCGACGATTGCAAAGATAAATGATAAACAAAGTTTAACCACAAAGACAAGGTATGGTGGGACGATCAAGGTGACCCTCTGGCCGTTAAGATACACCCGCTGTCGACGTATATCCAATGTCGAATAAGGTGGGAAGAGTTGTGAATGATACTGATACTTGGATGTAAAGTTTATGAATAAGCTAGATTAAACAACAGAATAGATGAACCAATGGGGTGCGAGATTAACTTTTCTTTACATCAAATACAAATCGTTTATCTTTTACACATGACAAGATGAGCGCAGCTCATATATCTTGCCTCTCATTCAATGGTACCATATCATACAAACAGAAACACCTGTGTCTCTACTTTAGAATCCACATTCCGACGGATAGACTTTCCTCCAGGCATCTCTCATTTCTGAAGATAGTTGAGGATGATTCTCTTGGAATTCCATTGGTGCCTCCGCAAAACTAACAAGTACTGTGTTAACGGAACTATCTACCACGCTCAGAAGAATCGCAGCAATAACCAAACCTATCAAGAATGAGAAGCTGTTGTGTGCAGCGTGTATGGTTGGGAAAGATAAGTCAGCTTAAGATAGAGAGATAATGTTGACCGAAAAGATCGTATCATATGAACAACTTACCCAAAAGCAATCCCCATGGCTGAGGCGGATGATCCCTCTACATAACCCTCAAACCATGAAGGATTGATTTCATTCAAAACTAGCCCAACGCAACCGGTCAAGCCGCCGATGATTAGACTAAATAGAGACAATACATTCGATATAAGATCGTCACTAATGATGATACTCCAGCCTTTTTGGGCAAATAGCGTAAATACATTCTTTCCAGCCTCGAGGTAACTGCGTTATCACGATTTGTGAAGATGAAAGAGAGATGATTGAAACTTCTATTAGTACATGAGGTTTAAACAGGCAATTAAGGGCAAGCAAAGGTCAAAAGGGTAGCCAAAACACCACGCACGAATTCACATGGCAAAACAATACAAACGCTGACATTCCTGTACCCGTACTGTTTGTTTTGTGAAAGGAGGCATGCAGTGTGATATGTGTTAGCCTATTCAACAACTAAATGTCATCATATCAAAACGAGGTATCGATAAGGTACTTACCATCCCCACATAGATGTAAGCAAACTTGTTGAAATACTCAAGGACCCCTTCCAAACAGCGCAATAGGCATTCAACCAAGCATAGCAAGAAGGCTGCACATCCATCCGTGCTATTATCATTCCTCGCGCTCTGAACCATTGCCCGTAAAGTTTGGATAATTGCTACCAAAAGACTACCGAAGCAGATTGATCCAAATGATGTTGTCGTAGCTCTGACAAAACTATCCTTAATAGCAACTGAACAACTGGAAGATGCGCGTTGACAGTTTATGAAGACGAGGAGAGGTAAACATAGCATATGTTAGTACATGTGGGTTGCAAAGG
>Ga0075437_11733_pt1 | contig 20963 bp, 15 predicted proteins | sample MintriMetagenome_FD_74266 | JGI IMG/M metagenome (GOLD analysis project Ga0075437, IMG submission 74266) | Marine eukaryotic communities from Monterey Bay, USA to study complex ecological interactions - Minidiscus trioculatus and... | ecosystem: Environmental > Aquatic > Marine > Unclassified...
TAGGATGGTCGCCGGTCGTACGGCCACCCGTATGACCAGATTTCTTTTTGCGGTGGTAAGTCATAGTAGCAAGATGGTTGTTGATAATATGTGCTTGTTAAGCAAGCTCGGGAAGTAATACATCTTTGACAATATACTTCATTTCATAGTTATTAAAACAAACACATAATAAAATTGCAATTAAAAGTTCATCGTCAAAAAATACTATAAATAACATAACACCTAACATTATACAACATTATACATCAACAACTATGAATCTTATCGTCAAGACCATCTCATGTATACTTTTAGCTACGGTGTATACGTCTTCAGCAGCAGCTGATATAGTAGACTATGAATCTACAACTGCTAAATGTCCCGCAACATACGACAAAACCATCACAGAACAACAATTTCAATTTCATTACACAGTTACCAATGGTATGTTATGTGGACGTCTCGAGGTACAAGCCGCAGCTTGGGTTGGTTGGGCAGTATCACAAAATGGACGAATGGTACCTGCTAATGCAGTTATTGGTCTACCCGATGAGAATACTGTAGAAAAGTATCCATTGGATGCATATGCTATTCCCTCTCCATCTAAGCAACAAACATTGATTGGTACGAGTATTACACAAGAAGGAGAAACAACTATAATGACGTTTGGTAAAAAGCTAGTTGAGGAAGGAGAAGTTCGTATTAAAGAGAATGGAAATAATCATTTTCTTTTTGCACATGGAACGAGTAATACACTTGGTTATCATGGACCTACTAATCGAGTATCTGTTAATGTTAAGTTAGGAAGTGAAGAAGAAGAAGAAGAAGAAGTCTTTGAGGTGGTTAAAAAGGAAGTTTACTTGAGGGGGGCTTAAGAGACATGTTTGTGAAGTAGGTCTATGAAGGGAGAGGGATATATAGAATATAAAAAAGATTAGATATAATGTTTGATAACGATTTCAATATTACCATAACTTTCCTACTCTACGGACTACTTATTTCCTAACTATCCCTCTCTCCAACACTTCTCCTCTCTAACAATATACAAGCATACTTATGCAATTTATCAGATATTTCATCATATTAGCTAAGAACGAAATATCATCATTCAATTGACATCGGTACTCGTGATACTGAATAAGAGGAGACAAAGACAAAGCAGCAGCACTATCCCATCTTATTACCTTTGATCTACATGCCTAAGTATCAGCAATCCCCTTTGCATTCTTCTCTTGCCAATGTTTACGACAGGTAGGTGAAACACAGTCTTGCTTGGCACATGTACATTGCTTCCCTTCAGGCATGAATGCCTCAATACGATCAAATGGCATGCAAGGTTGTTTCGGAAGGTCAAACGCACGATACATATCGACGATGATACCATCTTCATTTATGAGAAAGTCAGCAGGTCTAAGCCTTGATCCCATGTTGGCATCTTTCATCCCACTAAACTTGAAGAAACGTTTATACTTGTCCCAATTCCTAACCTTATCTATCTCACCAGATAGTTTTGCCCGCGTGCTGATTTGCCGACCTTGTATTGAGAATATACTGTACCTTTCTTATCACTCAATGCCAGTACTCCATCACCCATTGACTCTGATGCAAACTTTGTAATATAGTCAGGTGTATGCCTATGTAGAAACAAAGTATAACGATGAATTAGAAGAGTGACACATCAAATGCACAAAAGATGCACAGTAGGTCATACTTGAAGATACAAATGACAAGGATACCAGCATGACGCATCATCTCATACGCCTTTGTCATCAATTCTAAAGAAGCATAGGGTCATCCAAGAAACCTGATATAAATTGCAAAGAATATAGAGTGTAAGGTACATGCAAAGATGAGAGAATTGATCTATCATAGGTGGCTATCTTCTTACCTGAAGAAAGATAAGAGAATCCTCCTTCCCTTGTATGACGATAGCTTATGTTTCATGAACATGTGTCATTCCAACTCGAAACATGGTGCCATAGAACCCACACCTACTTCTCCTGTATTTACTAGTAATCCCGATCGTCGCTTCCTGTTGTTTTTATCTCGTGGCTTCTCCGACTGCTCGGCATCATCGGACGCTGTTGATGGTTTGGTATTCATGTGAAAGATAGATGGCTCGGAGGTCAATTGACCCTGCCGCCCAGCGGAGGGAGATATCTTTCCAAGCATATTGCTTTTATTACTACTACCTTCTACTATCAGATGCTAATTATGAGAACTGTTCGAGTGAAAAACGGCATACACTGTTGGTAAAATATCTTTCCCTTTTGAGCTATCATTGGAACAATATCCTCTATTGCTCATAGCAACATATAGAGGGTAATGAAGCAATTCTTAGTAATGTTAATGCTCAATACATAGTATATTAGGGTTTTTGTAGTAGAATGAATCAGTATAATAACACCACTACTCTTTCAATTGGTAGTGGCATTTTGGTCTTGCTTGATGAGAACTCTAATTTTTTATGAGAGTAGAGAGAGAGAGAGTTCAAGTAAGTAGATAGATCGATCGATATATTGCAATTTGATACGATCGCTATTGCAATATCTGCAGTGTAGAAGAGCTTAATAAATCTATCCTCATATTTATCATACCCTATTAATACGATACCAAAAAGCGCACACATCATATGCACAAAAAATTCTGATCTAAAACCGAGAGATACATCAAGTGCAAATATAACATAGGTACAAGAAAGTAGTACCAGTATCAGTCTTCATAGTCGTTACAAGGCTATTCTAGCCCTACTTGCAATACCTCAGTTAGTATCAGCACAAGCAGTCGATCCAAAGTCACATCAGCAATTCGCCGACAACCTAACATCATTACTCTACACAAACTCAAACGAATGTTCTTCAGCACTTGGTGTATCAATGGCCTTTTCATTACTATACCCAGGAAGTACCAATGAAGGTATATCGCAAATTCGTGATTCATTCAACTATCCATCAAACAATTTACAATTAGGATGGCAAGATACAACTCAACAATTACAATCATCAGCTTCTGGTAAATGTATCTCTGAATTCAATGGGGTATGTAATTCCTACGCTCCTACAATACAAATTGCAAACTCAATATGGATACATAATCAATGTGATGATTCGGGATTGTTCTGTTTACATACATTGAATTCAACATATGATAATGTAGTTGGAGAATATGCAATACAAACAGATTTTGAGGCTGATGAATCACCTGTTATTGTTAATGAATGGGTTAGTAATTCCACCAATGGATTGATTACCAGTATAGTTGACGAATCTAAGCCACTCTTCCCACCATATGTATTAATTGCAATCAATTCCATCTACCTAAAAGCACGATGGTTAGATCAATTTAGTGACTATACGACAACATTGGATACATTCTACAATTCACCCTCAAGAGATAAGAAACAAAGTGAAGCACACTTTATGCATACACTCAACTATTATGATTATTCACATAGTGTATTGAATGGATATCAGATTATCAAGTTACCATTTGCTGAAACTAGTAGTTTAACTATGATATTTGTGTTGCCACAAGATGAAGAGTTGGAAGAAGTTACATCTACTGAATTAATTACTTCATTGGATAGTTTAGTTAATATCCGGATAGCATTGGCATTACCCAAGTTTAAATTTGAATCGACATATGATGATAATCTAAAAGAAAGTTTAATGCAATTGGGCGTGGTATCACCATTCACGGGTAATGCATTATGTGGCATCTTTGATACTAAAACTTATAACAATTGTGAATCATTAATTATTGATAAGGTTATACAAAAGACTGTTATTGATGTAAATGAGAAGGGTGTCGAGGCTGCGGCGGTAACAGCTGCCATGGCTACACCTACGTCAATGGGACCACCTATTACAGATGTACCGATTAAGATGATTCTTGATCATCCATTTCAATTCTTCATTTATGATAGTGATGAAGAGTTGGTATTGTTTGAGGGACGTCTTGGTGAACCGGAGTTGCCTGAGGATGAGCCTGAGGTGCAACTATTTGATGGGGAACATTCCTCTACCGACTTTTGGTCGTCTACATTTGGCGTTGATCCTATAGATCCACCCGATTACGTCGAGACTGTTGAGACTGAGGATGTGGAAGAGGTTGAGAATACTACTTCGACAGCTGATCCTATCATAGTGTGCCCAGATGGACGAGAATCTATTCCTGATACCTTCTGTGGCCGAGGTCCAAACCGAGCAGATTGTGTCGAGGGACAATTTTGTCATATTCATCCAACAGATATATTTGCCGTCTGCTGTCTCAACCCTGTAGATGATGGAGAGAGTACTGCTCCTCTTGCAAGTGAGGTACAAACATTAACAAGTGACGAGGCTACCAATTCCACTACTGAACTTGTCCCCATGGATGCCGCTGGGCAGCAGGCATTTGCAGATGAACTTACTCCACTCATCTATACTAATGAGAACGACTGCTTTTCTGCATTGGGAGTGTCCATGGCATTATCATTAGTCTATCCTGGCAGCAAGGGAGATGGTATTGAACAGCTTCGTGATACATTGAGATACCCCAACGGAACGAATATGAGACTAATATGGGAGGATACTACTACAAGAATGCTTAATAATTCGGATGGTGAATGTCTTTGGGAGTCAATGGGGGAATGTGCTTCTTCTAAACCGCTCCTGCAAATTGCTAATAGTGTTTGGTTTGACGATGGAGATATTTTGAATGCCGAGTATGATGCGGTAGTGGGGGAATATGCCATGCAAACGGACTTTGAGGCAGCCGAGTCTCCAATCATTGTGAATGATTGGGTAGAGAACAGCACCAACGGATTGATTGATTCAATAGTAGATGAATCCAAGCCTCTCTTCCCACCATTTGTCCTTCTTGCCACCAACTCAATCTATCTCAAGGCTACATGGCTAGAGCAGTTTGAGAAGAGAAGTACCAATCTAGATTCATTCTATGATTCTGCGTCAAAGTCGGTTGAGGTTGGAAAGGCACATTTCATGTAAGATTGTTCATTACTGATCTGTTCTTTGTTTGATTGGATTGTTAAGCTAACCGCTTATTCATCTACTCTACACCTACTCATAGGAACAATGTGGACTACTTTGGCTACTCTCACGATGCCTTACCAGGCTACCAAGTAATTGACTTGCCATTTGATAACTCACAGATGAGTATGATCTTTGTACTCCCCAAGGCAGATGGGGCCGAATCAGTTACATCAACAGATGTCATCTCTGCCTCAAGCAGCTTGCAAAACACCCGTGTTGCATTGTCTCTACCAAAGTTTAAGTTCGAATCAAAGTACGAAGATGAATTGAAAGACGCCTTGTTTCAGCTTGGTATTGTAGCTCCATTCACAGAAGGATCCGGAGCTCTATGTGGCATCTTTGAGGATACTGAAGGATGTGAGAATCTAATCATTGATAAAGTCATACAAAAGACGGTCATTGATGTGAACGAAGAAGGAGTTGAGGCTGCTGCGGTTACAATGGTTGGGGTTTCTCTAACATCCGTCGGTCCTCCACCAGAAGATCCAGTACTCATGACGCTCAACCACCCTTTCCAGTTCTTCATCTATGATAAGGACGAAGAGTTGACGCTCTTTGAAGGCCGAGTTGGCAATCCAGGTCTACCTGAAGATGAGCCGCAAGTGGAACTGCTTGATGCATCACATTCAGATAGTGACTTCTGGCCGGACAACTTCTATGTCGACCCGGTTAATCCGCCAGTCTCGGAAGATACTACAACTGTGAGTACTGTTACAAATGAAGTCGTGGCACAAACCGAACCACAAAGTGAAGTCTCCTCTACTCCAGCACCTCAACCTACTACTGACACGTCATCTACTAACTTACCCATCTTTCCAACTACCTCCTCACCTACTGATCAGCCTGTTGAAACTTCAGGAGCAGGCAATGATAAGTCAAGCAAGACGTTTGCTTCGATATGCACAAGCATTTTTTTAGTCTATGCTTTGGCACTTGTCTAGTTGAGATGGGTGTCAGCTTTTGGGTTGTGATTTGTTGGGCAATTGTTTTAGGATTCCTGTTTTGAATGAAGTTGTTTAGATTGTAAATTAGCTATTGTATTGATTCAATTGTTTGTGTATTTGATTGTTATTTCTTTACTTCTAAACCGAATCAGTAGTACTTGTTATTGTCATCAAATGCAGCAGCTTCATCCCTCTGATCAGTCTTAATCTCATCTACATATGCTTGATATGATTGCAAAGCTTTAGCATAGTCGTCTTTTGTTGCAAGTCCTAGTTGTGAATAGAATGCTTTGATGTTCTTCAGGGATTTTGTATCCCCATCCTTGGTTGCAATCATGAAGTGCTTCAAAGCTCTGTCGAAGTTGCCTAACTGCGCCTCCATTGCACCCAAATTCATATACGTTGCCTGGCCCTCACGTACTCCTAAATTGTTTCTCGCTTCTATAGAACCCCCTATAGCTGATAATTCCCAGTAATGTTTAGCTTTCTTTTCATCCCTTTCCACACCATCACCATTCTTATAAGCATGAGCAATATTGTAATATGCATCGGAACAACCTAGCTCCCCTGCCCGATGCCAAAGTTCCAATGCCTTAGCAACATCTCGTGGCAATTCATATGTTCCTCCAGCATAGTAGATTCCTAGCTGGTATATAGCATATGCATCATTCAGTTCTATACGTTTCTCTAACCTTGCTATCTCCTCCTCATTGGAATTTGGGGGCGGAGTTCTGCAAAAGGGACATAACTGATCTTTTCTGGCTTTGAATGCCCTTGATTGAAAAGCATACACACATCCAGTACATATAACTTTTCCACAGCATGCCATATATGTCCGTCCCGATTCCAGCGTTGGTAATCGTATCATACAGATAGGACAATCTTCCAATGGCGGTGGTTGTTTATAGAGTTCAATCTCATATAACTCCTTAGCCCTCTTCTTACACTCCTTCTTATGTTTAGGTCGGTGAGCAATTTGGCATTCTCTACTACAATATTTAACCAAATTACATGCCGTGCAAGTCTTGAGTTTGGTGCTATCGTCCTCGCCCTTGCCACAGTTGGCACAAGTTGATGTATTGTTTTCTAATGTGTTAATCATATCTTGTATGTTGTGGTATCCTTTCACTACTCGCCCGGCAGCTTCCACTATATATTGCCAAATACTATAACTATATGAAATATATAAGTCTCGGTGTCAATTGGGTATTCAGGCAATAGTGATATCAATACTAAACTGATGTTTGTTATTTCCAATGTCTAAAAATGCCCAAAGATACCTCTATCGAACCTACCATACACCATAATTAATGATCCGCCGTAATGTTACTCAGAGTATTCTATAACAACTAATGTAGAGTATAGTTCCATGATGGCCGGTGCTACGATGGGGGTTGAAGTGTGTGCAATATAGTCGATATGCTTGTGTGAATTCTCAACGCATAAGATACTTTCGATGATGACTATACTCAACTGATATTTCAACGCTCAAAACTTACCCTACTTACCACTCCTCCTCTTTGTCCTAGATCACTCTAAAGTAACGGCTACGCTAATCTACACAGCAGCAGTTGCTTTCTATATTGATATAATACAGGGCGCCGCGATATACTCTCTCTCCTCTAATTTCGAGTATCCTAAAAAAAATGACAAACGACAACAACAATCCATCAATGCCATCGGCATCTCATCAAACCAACTCTCATTCTGTTGTACATCATGCAGTACAAGCCCTGCAGTCTACCGCTGCCACAAGCAATACTACAAAACATACTACTGACGATGAGAATGATAACTACTCACAAGCATCCTATGTATGTGAATTCAATAACAAAAGTTCAAAATGGGAATGTGTTAAGAGTGATTATAAGAGTGTTGTATTGCAACAGGTTATGGTAAGTGTCTCTTACCAAGTTTTGTGCGGTATATATGGTGTAGATGATATTTACTTGTTTGGTATATGGTGTATGCAATGTATGAACTGTGCATATGATATAATAGCTAACAACCAATTTTGTGCACATCTTGTGCTCATCTTTCCTCCCCCTCAAGGATCAATATGAAAACAAGGATGGATCACGAGCAACAATCGATCAATTGAAAGAATTTGGTATAACAGTATACATAGCAGAACATGGTTCTATAGATATGTACCTACTACAGCAGGTAGTACAACATGCCATGTCATGTAAATCTAATAAACGATGCTTACTTTATAGAGATATCAATGGACGATTGTACAACTTGACATTAAATAATGGTTGTTCGGGATTAGCTGGTACATGGAAGAGTTTATTACTTTCCTTTTCGGGTATACAAGCATTAGTTGCGTTGACTGTATTGAGTCGAGCATTTGGTTGTTCGAATGTTGGTGATGCTTTACTGAAACCTGGATATATCAGTCTGATATTAGGTTTGATCTTGTACGAAGAGATATCTCATGTTTGGCTAAATATTGCCATGTTTGTCCGTGGCGTACCAAGTGTGGGAGCATATACATTATTATCAATCTTTGATTCCGATTGGCCAAGGAAGGCGGTAGTATTCCTCTTGGCAATAACATCAGCAATGGATGAGGGAAGTTCAACTCAACGATATTGTACATTAGTTGGTATTGGATTGGCAATGATGTTATTGGCTGCCAATTTAGGTTCACGTGCTTGGTACTTTATGAAATGGAAACCGTTAAGTTGTTGTGGTGGTACATTATTGGCACCGATTGTTAGTTTGTTCGTGGCCGCCTTGGTTGGATTGATCTTTCCCTATATTGGTTTCAACAAAATACAAGCGGGTGGCAAGGCGGCGGTACAATTGGTCATTATAAATACAATCATTGTAGCTGGATTGTTTGTGATCAGTGACTTGGATGTTATACAACACTTTCTCATCAAGGGATCCGATTCATGTAATCAGGACAATGTCAACATCACATTGGGTATCTGGTTTGCAATGACCTCTATTACGAGTATCTTTGCCGCCAAAAACATTGCAGTAGTATCGAATGATGACCAGTTAGAAGAAGAGGGAGAAGATGATAATGATCAATTACTTGTAGAAGATCATACATCACCTTGTGGATATAAGATACCTAACTTTCCAGATCATCCCGTGGATCCTATATACTTTGGTTCGAAGGGATGTGATTGTTTTAGTTTACAATTCGAGGTATTAATTGGATTGATGATTAGTATAGGCGTTGGTTTCTTTGTCGTATCAACAAGTATGTATGATTATATTGGGGCTATTGGCAGTTGATTTAGATTGGGGGGATGATAGTGCTATTTAGAAATTGTCTCTTCAATTCATGATATGTATCATTCTAAATGATAAGTCGTAATTATTGTTAACACAAACCTTAAACAAACCATACATCATCTAACTTGTATTAGTGCAAAGAATTAGGAAAGAGTGAATACTGTGTAATCATCTAGTCCCGTCCTTAAACCATCAACGTACCAAAACTGGGGGTATTCTGGCTTGTAATTGTCAATCCTTCGTGATTTCTTATCACTACCCTTCTTCTTGAGTCTACCAAGATTAGAAGCAATATTTTTCTTTTTCCAACCTATTTCTTTACCAAACAAATCACCATCATAAATAACAAAGCCATTTCGTTGCTCACCATTCTTATTCGCAACACCCTTGGCAATATCACCGAAGGTACGACCTTGTTCATCTCCAGGGATCTTTACATAAGAGTTGTTCAAAATGAAACCAATACTGTCACCAACTATTGACGTAGGAATAGCCCCCTTTTCAATTCGTAACTGACCTGATGAGATGACTCCACACCAACAATATTCACCGGATAATCCATCTTTCATCACACACACCCTCCGCCCATTCTTATATACGCAAAGAGTGCCAACATTCAAATCAAGAAGTAATCCTATCTCATCACCAATTGAAAACCTTTCATTTCCTACTCTACCACCAAGCTCATCCGAATTGGCACCTTGTCATCTACTCCAAAAACAATGCCCTGGACTGTTACTATACTCAGTAAGGAGTCCACAGAAGTTTATATTTCCGTCTCCCCATCTTTCAGTTCTCTCCTTTTGGAGTTCAACAAAATATCCCTGATCCGAGGGATCAAAAGAAGTTAGCCCCTTCTTATCCCAATTCGGTAGTGGTCTGATAATACCAGGCATTCTAGTACTATTACTATCCATAGTAAATGTTGCATAATGTTTACCCGCTCTCATTACATGATTGCAAATTGCTGACACTACCCTTTCTCCATTGTATTTTATATGAGATTTGTCATTATCAATATAAGATATATCTTGACCAATCAGCTGATCAAACATCCGTGGCCCTCGATACTGTTCTAACTCTGAGTATAGTTCAATGTAACTTTGATCAGCCATCCTTGGCAGTGCTTCCTTCTCATGTTCTTGTGAATTGCATATAATTTGATGTGCGGTATCCTCCATCAATGATAAACCATCAGTGTTACTACTACCAAACCGACGGCAAGTTACTGCCAGACTGGCCAGTTCTCGTGAACATAGATATGAAGCGAAGTGTATCACAATATCATTATCTAACGAGTCTAACATATCATGATATGTGTTATAGTTAAACTTTTTTCAATGTTGGAGAATGTTGAGTATATCTTGTAAACTGATACACTAGATACGAGCAGAATCCAGAACTAACACGAAATATAATTATAGTACCTCTTATGCTGCTCTCTCCTCTTATTGTTAGTTAGGAGACAAGCCAAGGGATGAGAATAAGAGGATGAGTTGAGTGTGATGAATGAGTTGATACTTTCGGGTGGGAATCAATGGCGACTGAACAGCTCTCCACCACACACATTACATACCTGCATTGCTCTTCTATTAGTCTTAGTCAAAGCAAATCCTTATATCGACCCCGCTAGTTAGTGAGGAGAAGAAGATTGTAGTGGTCCGTGGAGAGATATTGTTTTGAGGAGCATTAAAAGGATACCGAACAAACATCTCAATCTGAAAGTAACATCAATAAATTATGGACTCGCTCGATAATGATATAGTGACACGCTTTGTATCCTTCCTTTGCTCCAAGGACCTTGTTAATCTAGCATTAACATGTCGAAGATTCGGTAGTAGTCAACTGCATGGTACAGGGTCGTCGTTAATGGAGGATACCGCACGTCAAATTATATGCAATGCAAAAGAAGGTGAGAGAGAAGCACTACCAAAACTATCTCATCAAACATATATTGAACTATTTTCAGAGTTAGAACAGCTTAGAGCACCACTTATATTTGATCAGCTAATTGGAAACCGCTTATCTTATGTTAACAATGATAAATCTCATATAGAATTTGTTGATGAGGGCACTCCAGATAATACAGCAATAAGTAATCATGTCATGAGAGCAGGACGGCATTATGCAACCTTTACAAAAGAAGGGGAATGGGTTATACGCATCGGTATTATTCGACCATTAAAGAATTTTGATAAGAAAGGGTTGTACGCGTTCGACCCTCTTGACGTCGAAGAATTTAGAAGTGAAAGGACAGAAAGATGGGGCGATCATGAAAGTATACAAGTAAATTACTGTTCTCTCGCGGTAGGCAGCCGCGATTTTCATAATAATGGAAGATGCTTTTGGAGTGATTGGTTAAATTCCCGCGAAATCAATTACATTCCTTCTAATGATTGGGAAGGAAATGAAGGGTTTGAGAATAATGATGAGATTGGTATGCTATTGGATTTAAATGTTGGTACCCTTAGTATATACAAAAATGGACGTTATTTAGGTATATTAAAAGATGGATTAACTGGAGAATATTGCTGGACTGCAACTTTGTGGTCACATGGTGAAAGTGTTATTATTAAAAAGGGCTGTCTTCCTAGTACAAGTTGAAAATGGGACGATGAGAAACTATCTTTAATGTATAGATTATATCCGACGTTGATGGTCACTTCACTTACGGACACAGCTGAGATTTGAGATACATGCGGTGGATTGACTTTTATAATGGTTCTTTCGGTTCTAGTTTACATGATTATAGATATGCCATGTTCAGCGTGAGAGAAGCCCATCCAAACAACATAGAAAGCCGAGCGTATTATTATAGAGATTTGGGGAAGAATGTGACGACTCCCTAGCGGCAATGGGACACACAACCGGGAAATGCGCAGCAGTGAAGGCCCGGACAACAATTATGTGAAAATGAGCAACGTTGGTCCTTGTCTCTACACATGTGCAAAGCTGTGAATAAGTTGGCATCAGAATCAGGCGTCCCGTGCTGTTCAACATTGTTGCTTGACGTGGTGCCTCGGAGACGGAGAAGGTGATCATCTTTATCTGCTACTGTCATGGCTGTGTTGATGCCTATCAAAGCAAGGAGAAGGGTGGAGAGGTATGTCTTCATCATATTCATGTGTCTTTTGTGTGATATCTATGTTGATAGAGTCAAACTCAAACTCGAAATATTATGATACTTTTGCCTTTGAAGCATGATAGATCTTGCCAAGATGAGATTTTTGTATGCATTGCTCCATGTGAAGAAAGCAAGAAGTAGAACTGGCCTAGTAGGACACCGCTCACCAATATGAACATTACATTGGGTATTAAAATACAGTTAGATATGAATAGTAGACTAACTTTGATAATGGTGTATCTTTCGGCTTCGGTTCTAATTTACATACATATCTTTGCAAGATAGAGAGTCGGGACAACCTCAACCACAGGGGCACATTCAGCTTTAGGTACGGCGACAAATGTTTTCGGTTCTTCGACAATAAAGACCCGGGCAACAAGTATCTGGAAAACCACAGGGCCAGCCCTCGCGTCTGCACATTTTCAAAGAAGCCGTGAATAAGCCGTTGGTATCATCAGAATCAGGTGGCCCATGCTGTTCAATATTTGTTGCTGGATGCGGTGCCTCGGAGATGGAGAAGATGATCATCCTTATCTGCTTCTGCCGTGGCAGTGTCGATACCAAGAATGATAGTGAGCGAAATGAGGAGGAGGGTCGGGAGGTATGCTGGCATGTTGGTCTTCATATTAAGTGTTTTTATTGTATGTGGTTGTAAAGTCAGACTCGATTTATGATGCTCTTTGCTTATATAAAAGCATGATCGAGTCTCTTGCCAAGAAGATAGAGTTGTATGCATTGCATCAAATATGCAGGCAAGAAACTTCTCATCTTGCTGATATACCATGCAAAGAGTAGAAAGCAAGAAGTAGGATACCCTCTCTCATACCATGCTACTTATCTTAGTTTATTCAATACTAAAAGAAACAGTAGCATACACTCTAATCCTAATCTACAATATTACATTACATTCTAATCTCTGCACAATACATGAAACCAATACCAATCTATTATCATATCAATTTGCTCTCCTCTAAACCGAAACTAGACACCGACACTCTCAATCCATGCATACTCTTTCTCAGACATGGTGATATAGATATGAGACTTGGTCTCTCGCCGTGTAAGTCTGTATATTCCTTAGCCATGTGTATAGATTCGGCACAACCCCGGAGTGTTTCACGTTCTACTGGTACATAGAACATATCGTACACATCATCCTCCTCGTCGTCATCTTCATCTATATCATCATAGAATGAGGCTCGTGTCTCGCCATGTTCATCGGGAAGTAATCGTCGAACAATTGTTAATACGCCACATATCGATGGACTCAACCCCACAGCTCGATGGAACTTTTCAGTATCAAACACTATACCATATATCTCTAAACTAATAGCCAATCGCTTAGCAAGGATATTAGCCTCACGTTTATTAATCGTACCATCACGGTTCAAATCACTTTGTAATACAAGCTTCACCACATCTTGGAGGACAACCTGACGTATATTCTCCTTCATGGATGCTAATAGTACTTGATTCTCTTGTACTAATGCAATCATTTGATCGACATTGCCTCCATTGGCTTTAACAATCTTTTCAAGTGCCGCGTTGCTTTCTTGTATGTCTTCTACTTCCTCTCGGAGATATTCAGTTTCGGCAACTAGTATATCAATCTCTCGTTGGAATCTTCGGGCTAGATCTTTCATACGGTTGATTCTCTTCCGTAGACCTGTTGTTTTGTGGGGTTCATAAGATAGGAGGGTAGGGGAAGGTGGCATGTAAGCAGGATGCCTTAGAGAAGCAAAGCAAGACCACACATATACCAACTCAAAACAAAAACTTACCAGGCATATGCACTAATCTCCATTCACCAACCCAAACCAACGGCGTAACGGCAACCACACTAATACCACCAGCCACACCTACCATGACCGTATTAGCCGCACCCAATCCATATATAGTCATACTACTAATAAATGCCGCAATATACGACCCTATACCACAACTTGTTATTAATATAACTAATGCTAATTTCATTTGATCACTTGATGTCATTTTATAATTACTATCTGATTCTTCTATTATTGTTGCTGATGTACTTGATGGTTTTGTTTCTTTAGTTTCATTGGATGATTGGCCACTGCTTTGATTATTTGGTTTTACCACATCGTTAATACCATAATCGGACACTTCACTTTCGGAACGTGTCCAACCAAGCTGATCGCCATACATACTTGATGTTGATGAATGTAAATTATCAATCTGATATGTGACCATACTACTATCGGCTGACATGTTTGATAGTTGTCTTGATAATCTCGTACTATTTGATGAAAGATAGATGTAGATAAGAGAGAGAGAAGAGGATTGGTTTGATATTAGAATTGAGTTTTCAAAAAACTGAAACAGCACATAGTGTAGACACTCTAAACAGTAGACAGTCTAATACATCACAATCCCTCAAAACTCCCATATGGAATAAGACAAGACCAACATCATAGTCCGATGCACAGTATACTCTCGATACACAAACTGTTGCAATGAATCGAAAAGAACATATCTTATGCATCAAAATGCAAGCTCTCGTCTTATCATCACAATATATAATCTCTATATGCACTTCTTCGTCCTGTACTTGCCCTTCTACCTCCTGTACTAGTACCTCGTCCATTATTATTATTGGGTGGTGATTGAGTAGCAACCGCTTGGGTTGCAAATGCCATATTTATATCACGTTGTTTCTGACTTGTTGTTCTATTATCATTGTTGTAGTCGGATGTACCGTGGGGTAATAGGGGCGAGGAGAGATCAGATGATGCTGTTGAGCTCTTCTTTTCAAACCAGTTCACCATATTATTATTGTTTATATTATGTCACAGGTTTATTTTTTCTCTTTTAATGATAGTTTCTGAGTTTGTAAACCGTAGATCTTCGAACAATTATACTACTATATATTACTTCTCTTTGTTGTTTATATAATGATGCTCCTGCACGGAGTAGCGGCCTATCAAGACCATCTTGCCGCCCGAGAGATTAGTAGGAATGACAATCATGGTCACTCTGAATTTTTATGAGAGTTGATCGAGGATACCGAGGATACTTTTGACTTTAGCTCGCTTGCGAAGTCTTGGATAGTGAGAGATCAAGAGCAAGTATTGTAGATAGGTTTACCTCTCTCTAGAGATAGATGTGCACGATATAAGATATATATATACTTGTCTCATATTTGATCAAGGGTGTTGTAATTAGTAGTTTATAGACGTCTCGGTCTTTTCATATCGGGGTCGATATTGATTGAGAACACAAAATTAAGATAAGATTGCAATTGCAATTGATAGTCATTACCTCTCTTCTTATGCAACCATACTGTATCAAATAAACAGTAAAGAATGGTAAAACTGAGAAAGAAAACACATCACCCAGGTCGAATCCCCACCCAATTAGATAACAATGGTACAGTCCTAACACAAGTTGAAATAATGGAAAAACGCAAAAGAGATGGAAAGTGTCCATTTTGTGGATTAACGCAGACACATAAGAAGCCATTTTTGGGTATGTTGAAACCGTTGGTACGTCTATAGTGTGTGGTTTATGTGGGTGTATGATTTGTGTATGTTTGTGTTGATATAGTTTATGGGGTCTGATTGAGAATGTGCATATCTATATTGTGTGCAGTTTGTATAATTTGTATGGGGATGTGTGTTCGAGTGTGCTCGTATAGGTATTTGCTATTTGTTTTTGGCAGTAGTATGTGGTACTCTCTTTCTTGTTGGAAAGGGTTTTTAGTTTACTGCTTAAGTTGCACATTCCTAACATTCACATATACCTTTCAATCTTCTGCCTTCTCATTATAGACAATACCAAATCAAGTATACAAAGGGAAATGTTTAAAGTGTATGTCAATGATGCAGGCATGTAATGAATTAAATGAACCATACCGTATGGGTGGGAGAGGATCAATTTCAATGCCTAGCCCAACATCGACAAATACTTTTCATCCAACAACAGCAATGGGAGACTGTGATGTTAGTAGACAATATGGTTCAGCTGTTAACAATGTTAATCTGCAGCGGGATGTGGATGATGGTAATGGTCAGGAGTATTATCCCCGCGATCCTCGTGCTGTTCAGGGAAGAGAAATGGGTACAAGGCCAGCATCACAGCAGCAACAACAGTACCCCAATCCGAATAACAATCACGGGAACGAGGCAGCCGCTGGATCAGGGGAATACTTTGATCAACAACATCCAAACGGTGTACCAACCCTAGTAGGATCAGCATCAGGGTTTAGAGATGACGTCTCTGTAATAAGTATGGATCAAACTATAATGACAAATGATTCGGGTGGGTCATCCAATAGAAGGAATATTGAGAATGAAATGAGTTTAGGTAAAATTACAGAGGATAATGAAATGAATAGTAATTCTCAAGAAAAGATGGGCAGGGGTGATGATAATTTTACAAATAAACGATCAGCATCGTCGAATGGTAGCAGTGTTGCCAATAATAGACCGGGTTGTCATTCAGTTGGAGGGGAAGAAGCGGGGAGATATAATCGTTTATTGGAAAGAAAGGCTGCCGCCGCTGCTAATGTGTCGCCTCCTACTTCCCCGGGAGGGTCTAGTGATAAAAAGGTATCTTCCAATAAGGATGACACTACAATGCCAACGAGAGGAGCTCATTCTGTTGCCGCCGAAGATGGGGGTAGATATAATCGTCTATTGGAAAGAAAACTTGCTGCTGGATCGGATGCTAGAAGAGGTGGTGCTGGTGGTAGTAGTCAAGCACCGCCCCAAGCTGTTGCACCCCCGTCACCCCATTCATCTCCCAATAACGAAACCATGTCAGCAGCAAGAGGTGCTCATCCACTCGATCGATCAGAAGAAGGAAGATATAACCGTCTATTGGAAAGGAAACTCGCCGGGGATGCGACTACAAGAGCTACACCTTCTACTGAAACTAACCATGTGCACTTTAAAGACACTAACAATAATGACAAAGCCTCCCTATCGACGAGACCTCAGCCTACCCGTGACATGTCCGAACGTATTCGTGAAAAGCTGGCGTCATCATCTTCGACTGGCCATGTCCGATCTCACAGCGAGGGTAATACTATATCACCATCATCCACAAGTCCCAGCCAAGGACATGTTAGATCACTAACATCAGATGCCACAACAACAACGAACAGTGATATAGCCAGGAATCTATCTCGCTTGGACGAACAAGAGGAGAAGAGAAGAAGAAAGATTGCAGAGCATGATGACATGATGTCTAAACGAACAATGAGTTCTGAAGAAGCGCAGGATGACTTCCATAGACGGTATTCTAAGAAAGTTGCTTCCGCCGCCAAGTTGGCATCCTCTTCCGTAGATGATAGTACAAGGTCAGCAGATTCAAGGCCTGGTGTACAGAGTGTTGGCAAGGATGATAAGTACATTAGTCTATTAGATCGGAAGTTAGCAGGTTTAGATGTAACTTCCGATACTCATCAAAGGGATAAGGCACATCTTCGTCAACCAACTACTGAATCATCCATGTCAACTGAGGATGAAGCACGGAGCATAGTAGATGGATGCTCTACTTGTAGTGACTTGATAGACATCTTGAAGCGATCCTCGGATGATAAACCTGTTGTTTTAATGGCTCTTGGGAGACTCAGAGATTGCATGTTAGTTGCCCATGGACTGGTTAATACTGAAGAGTCGGGAGATGGGCCACCGACTGGTTCAGAGGTAGCTTTTGCTAGCAGCGGATGGGCAAAGGTTATGATTATGGTCCTATCTGCTAATACCTCGGATGTCACAGTTCAATCTGAAGTTCTACAAACATTATGGGAGATTGTTACCCTCCACCCACGCTACACGTCTGACCTAATGAATGCTGATACGAAACAAATCGTATCCACAATGGAAACACATGATAAGGAAGAAGCCATCCAAGAATATGGATGTGGCCTCTTTGCTTGTCTAGCCATGAGTCAAAAGCATGCTCTTCGGCTTCTCAGCATGTATAATGGAAAGTTCATTCAACTATTAATGACAGCTTTACAGTTTAAAGGTCGACGGGGTAATGTGCAAGTGAATGCCTTAAAGGGGCTGTTTCTACTTTCATCGGCATCCAATTCATCTGATCCTACAGTCTATTTCTCGAATAAGATGGGTTTGTATGCTGTGAAAGATGACCAATGGGGAGGAGATCCGTCCGTAAATGCAATCACCAACACTCTGGATATCATGAAACATCATTTGACTAACGCAAATGTACAGATACATGGGAATAAGTTATTACATTCTGTATTCGCTCCAGATGCCGTTCAAGATCAAGAAGTTGTTGATATACTACGTGGATTGACATTTCAACACATCGAGGCAGCCATGAAACATCATCACAAATCACAAGCATTTCATGAATCAGCCGTGTGTCTCCTCTCTAAGATGTCATGCTCGGGACGTGATTCAAGGTGCCGTGAGGCCTTCCTGCGTGTCATAGTTGAAAGTATGAAAGTGTACAAGAACTCAAGCATAATTGCATTACACGGGTGCAACTGTTTGGCATCCATGTGTGCTAGATCTGAAACATTACTAGATTCTCAACCCGTGGCTGATAGTATACCCCTGATCATCACACTCATGAAGACCTTCCAAGATCATATTGCTATCCAATCAGAAGCATGCTCGGCACTAGCTACACTCTGTACATTCTCACCATCAAACAAAGAGCGTGTCCATCACAATGGAGGTATCGATACAATCTCTCGTGCCTATGATACATTTAGTATGAATAAAGAGCTGTGTTTGGTCACCAAGGTTAGAGCCTGTGTTACCTTAACAACCCTGGCAGTAGATCCATTCACCTTATCGGATATGGAGGCAAAGGGAGTCATAACAAAGTTTGAAAAACTACATAAAGAAGGAGAACAAACCATGCCTCGTCAACTGCAACATGCCATCCAAGGCTTGCTTTCCTTGGCACTAGACGGAGATAATACAGATCGTAAACTTGTTTTTCGTGAGGATATGAACGAGGAGGAAACAATAGATTGTCTTCGAGCAAATCTTAGAATGATATTCACACCAGAATTTACACCGAATAGAGCTACGTACTTGTGTTTGAACACCCTCCGGTCCATCAAGCTATACCCAGAGTCTGTCAGTATCCATGAAAACGGGTGCAAATTACTCGCTTGTCTGTTTGATATAGCATCTGATGATGATATGGCTCGAGGGGGTATGATATCAGAAGAGTTAGGAATCATACAAGAGTTGAAAACATCCTTGGCACATCACAAGAACGATCCCGAGAACGCCGCTGCCATATTATCAGCTCTTCAGAATTTCTGTACCTTGTTATCCATGTTGGAAGAGGAAGGTTACTCGACCTCGGGTGTAGCAACCAATGATGACTTGGCTAGATGCTTGAGTATAGAGATTAGTATCCTTGAAGTATATCATGATAATGAAGACGTATTGGAACGAGTAACCGGAGCATTATGGGCTCTATATACCTTGAAAGAAGGATTAGCATTATCAAATGACATTACCAACAACGTTGGATTAATAGTTGGGATTATCAATCGGTTCCCTGGTAGCGATGATTTACTTATTCACTGCATCGGTATATTGGGATCATTCTTCTCCGTGTCAAATGATATCATGAGTTTCATCAATGCTGAACTCATCACGGCTCTTCTAAGATTCATCGAAGTCTCTGCTGATAATGTAGATGCTACTGATATGATTGATTCAGCCGTCAACATTATTCTCGCCCTTTCCAATAAGGGATATACTGCAAGTAAGTTTTGTTAGTTAGGAATGTGTATTCTTATATCTATACCATTACTGATCTCATTTCTCATGCCTCTCGATAGTTACAACTCTTCTTAGCAACGAACAGCTAATCCCAGCAGTCGTCGGTGCGATGTTCAAGTTCCCAGAACGAGCATCACTACAAGGTGCTGCCATAGATATCCTCTCTAATATTGCCTTGGACAACTTCCTTAGGCAGGATGTCTGTCAAAGAGGAGGAACGAGCAGGATTATCTCTGCTCTTGACAATCCTAAGCTTAAACAAGATCCGACGGTTGTATGCAAGGCTTTTGCAGCCCTTTCCAACCTCATTAGTGGTGCCTCTGTTGAAGTCCTTCAAAATCAAGACCTACCAGCCCCAAAGATCTTCGTTCAAGCAATGGCGGCACATCCTCAGAACCTACCAATTCAAGTGGGCGGAGCTTATGCATTATGTAAGTCAAAGTATCGTCATGTTTGTGTATTGAAAAAGGTATTCTCTTTGGTATCCTTCTTATTCTCATCTACTTACTTGTTCACTACCGTATCTTTACCCTTCTTCCTTCCTTACTCACAAAACATACTAGGGGCACTATCTGCAAGAGATGACTCATTTAAAGAATACATTGTCAATAGTGGTGGTATAACTACTATCGCCGAGGCCATGACTCGATATCCTGCATCAAGACAAATGCAAGCTAGAGGGTTTGTTGTAATGTGGAGCTGTGCCGCAGGCTCCGGGGTGCCTAAACCTCTCAAGGTCAGGGTAGGCCAGTGTGGTATTGTACCAGTAGTGAATGGTCTAAGTGCTCATATAACATCTGAGAAGGCCTGTGAAGATGCTCTGGGCTGCATTAAGTGCTTGTCTACCGTACCCCAGAATAAGGAGTTGATAGATGATAGG
>Ga0075437_13508_pt1 | contig 20918 bp, 13 predicted proteins | sample MintriMetagenome_FD_74266 | JGI IMG/M metagenome (GOLD analysis project Ga0075437, IMG submission 74266) | Marine eukaryotic communities from Monterey Bay, USA to study complex ecological interactions - Minidiscus trioculatus and... | ecosystem: Environmental > Aquatic > Marine > Unclassified...
AAAAGTACTAATGAGCTAATAATCAATATTTGCAAACAAATTGATACTAGGTGCTTTCATAAATTGATGTCGAAAGAGGTGCCAGTTATAATCAATAGTATTATCTCTTATTTAAGTACCTTAAATAGAAGACTTTATTACAACCAATGGGACCAGAGCCTATTTAGTTTAACCAAACAATCAACTATCACGAGAGCAATATCAACAATGCGTCGTATCCAAAACAAACACACACCTCCTTACCCCCATCTCTCTCTTCTTTTTCCGTAGACTACAACTGTAGAGCCAATCTACAGCTGTTTACTCGAGCTTCCAGCTGTTCACAACCTGACGGCTAGCACCAGCAAGCTCAGCTTTCTTCATTTCAGCGGCACAGATCCTCTTGAGCCGCTCAGTGTCTAGCACATCATCTCCATCATAATCTCCAGCAGGATGCTGCTCAATATAAAACACTTTCCTCCACACCAAGTATTTCCTCCCGTCCGCATTGGTCTTGTTGAACAATGCTTCTTTCAACTTGATGCCATTGGCTGTTCCCCCAACGCCACCGTTAGCAAGACTTGCCGTTAGAGCAATTTTATTGGAAGTAGACTTTGCCGAGACGCACTCAGTCTTGATCATCAAGCTATTTGAAACTTTGGATCCGTCTTCTGCTGCTTCAGATACAAAGTATGAACTAATTTGACCTCCACACGTGCGTCCCCTGTTTGTCTCGTAAGCTGCATCCGCCTGTGTAACAAGGGCTTTGAGCATAGCTGGCCCCCCTTCAATCACCATTGCTTGCAACCTTTTGAAGTCGGCCAAAGATCCAAGAAACTGTATGGCACGGATGCAACCACGGAGAGTTGTACCACGTACACTAATCTTTGCCCAATCGTTGGCACTCCCACGTATCATACTCCGAACACTAGTAGGGGGTGCATTAATACCGGGTCCTGTAGGCCCGGTAATACAAGTAAAGGTGTCAAGAATGTCATCGTGATTATTTACTGATGTAAAATATCCAACATGTGGCGGATTGGGGTTCCTATTCATACCCTTCTCAGCCTCAGTGAGACCTTTCTCAAAGTTGGACTCGGTGTTCTCGGTCATATTAATGGGTTGCCATTGTAGACTTTGTATTACTGATTCTAATGATTCATTGTGAGAAACCACTCTCTGTTCAAACATGCCTGCCCATGCACTTTTACGAAGTCGACGGAGCTGTGCTGCGGGTGTTTCCCTACGTGACCTTTGTTGAATGGCGGTAGAGGAGGAGGTTGTACGGTCTTCGAGGGGTGCGTTGTGTGGTTCTACACCATCAAAGAAACAACTCAAAGAAGAAGAAGAAGAAGAGGAAGCGGAAGAAGTGGTAGTGGTAGAACCTTGAGAGGCGTTCCTCCCCGATACCCTCCTTTTCTTTACTGCTGTTGACATAATTATCTCGTCTGTATATATTATTGTTGAATTAAGTAAAACACGTTCAGTGTGAGATGATTTGGAATAATAAATCGTTTGTTGTTATATTATTGTGTTGAACTAAACAACAAAATAAAATGACAACTCACCACGAGTATTCTTAATAGAACTAACCTAATAAAGTGATGAACCAATAATCTACGTCACGATTGATGATATTTTCAATGTGGGGATGGGTATAATTTATTGTTAGGTGGTATTATTGATTGTCGATGATTGTCGATTTGGGGATTGTCGATTGAGGAGAATAAAGTGCGACTGACCATCCCCGCATCTTTTTTTTTACCTCCCTCCTACCTACCTCACATGACGTGAAGCCCTATGAGGGCATCACATATAATCACATCTTGTCTAGTGTTGTTGTATTAGTGTTGATGCGATGGTGGATTGTGCTCTACTTTGTTGTAATAGGGTTAATCAAATTACGTGTAGAAGGATTAATAGTTAATAATTATTGAAGTTGACCTCTGCTAATACACTCTCATAACTCATATCCACTCATTTGTGCGGCCGACGTATATGTTTATATAACGCAAATCATGTCCTTAGCCGCGGCTGCTCTGTTTACTGCTTCTGCTCTTCTTGCAAGGCACAATATCCCCAAGAGTGCTGCTAAATTTAAGACTGAAGACTTGGATGATGATGATGATGATGAAAATATCATCAATCAAGCATCTGTTAGTAGCATGTCTATTTGGCAAAACTTTTGTACGCCAAAGATAAACCAGTGTAGGCAGGAAGCAAAGTCAAACCAATGGTGTGCATTCACGGTTCCTCACCTTGGATTGGTATGTGTATGTATTGCATTATCATCGTCATCTTGTGCATTCTCTTAACATTAATTTATATCTATATTAGGTTAACCTCAGCAGAGAGGGTGCTGGTGAAAGTAAATGTAACAGTAGGTATCACTCGGCATTTGGGGGATTCTTTTCATTCATCTTATCTATTGAGTTGGTGCCTAAATCAGATGATGATGTAGACATCCATGTACCTGATAATGATGATGAAGAGCGTATCCAAGACACGCTATTGAATGTTGCACCTCCACAGGACGAAGCTAAGAAAATGTTGACAATAACGTTACTGCCAATGTTGAAGAAGAAAAGGATGACAGTATGGATAAAGGCGAGAAACCACCCGTCTTTACAGACACACTCAATCTCCCCAAAGGTTTCATGTTTGTTGCAGGTAATGAGAAGTACCTTCATAATCTTCTCAAAAGAGATATTATCATGCTTGGTAACATTGTGGATGAACGTTGGAAAAATTGGCCTAGATTGTTTGGTTTGATTATGCATCTACAAAGGTGGAAATTCTTATTCGTTAATGTTTTCGCCAGGTTGGCTTATTCAAGTGGTCTAGGGGGTGACCGAACTCGTACCATCTTAGAACAACATGAACCCTTTAAATCATTCTTTAAACAAATTGAAAAGAAATATCACATTGTTCACGTGTTTATATTGGCCAATGAAAGTGGATCTCATGACTTCCATCAAGATGTGTTTACCCCAGGAGCAACAGAGCGTTGGGTAATCTCACTAGGGTGTACTGACAAGACATTCTGGATTATGGATAAGAAGTAGACGTCGGAGAATCAATATATGCTTGGCTACCATGGCTGGACGGAATTTTGATGTTGCAGATTTGATGCAGGGTATTTTGTAGATGACATATGTTTGTATTTTCAGCTATATGTGCTATGAGTCTTCAGATACTTTCAAATCTCCAACTAAACTAAATTATCAATATTTGCAAACAAATTGATACTAGGTGTGGTTGTACTTTTCTCTTGCTGATTCATGGAACATTATGATTTCGTACGATAACTCAAGGAGCAAAAATTGAACTGATACTCCTCCCTTTGCACCAAATATATGCTTCTCTTTTACTGACAGTCTTTTCGAACATACACGAGGAGCATCGCAGTCGAACTTACCATACGTTTCTCAGTATCAAACTTCGGAGCTCATTTGGTAGGGTTGCAGACATCAAACGAATACCACAGATCATCACAAGCTTTTGCATGACCTGTGTACCTCCCTCTTACAAGCTCATAGTTGCAATGTGTATTATTTTCCTCTTTTGCAACCCTACCATAATGGCTCTGAGGCTCCAAGTTTAGCATGAATCTTAGATCATACATTGACACAGCATCAGGACACGGATCACACGCCAGAAAAGGTGCCAAGTCAAAGTCACTCAAAGGGAAATCAATCTCTGCAAAAGAGAAGTATTTGCCTGAGGCATCAAAGTTTAGTCTGTTGACTTCAACTGTTAGGACTGTTGGCAGAGTCAGATAATGTATCTTCCTATCTCTAGCGCCGGGGATCCAACTGCCGGTAACAACCTTCCAAGACTGTGTAGCAGTATCAAAATACCAGGCACCCCCAGCGTCACCCCCGCCTGCACTTCCCACACAAGTTTTCATACAAAAGTTGCATGAGTTCATACTGTAATTCAAACAAGAACTTTCAAGAACAATCGTCGATGGTTGCCTTGTTTCATTTTGCCTCGTTGCATTTAGTTTGATATATCCATTCGAATTAGCCAATTCAACCCGTCCATAACCCCCTGAGTTACAAACTGCACAGCCCGTTATTGAATTGGTGGCAAATAAGGAATCTGTATTCTTTTTGTACCCCCTTTCATCCTCTGCAGTGATCTTTCTCCGAACGATGGAGTTGAGAGATGTCTCCAGAGGGGTGGCTTGAAAAAACATACGGTCCCCGTTCGTGTTGAGGACTACCTTTTCAATATTCCCAACTTTCCAGTTTCTTTGCTTTTTAATTTGCCACTTCATCCTATTGTTGATGAAAGTGATGGTGTGTTCATCTTCACTTATACCTACTATTCCATTGGGAGGAATGCATATTCGCACAGATAACTTTGTTGGGGGGAGGTCACATCTACAAATTGGGCACTTCGGCTGTTTAGGATGCGCCACCAAAATCTGCTTCAGGCATTTGTTATGCAGGGAATGGCCACACTGAAGAGTTACTTTGTTGTAAGGGTCATCCAATTCGTCCAAACATATAGAGCAGGTGGGTGGGAAGGGTTCGTCCATCTCTTCCACTAAAGATTGATAATATACCTGGATTTGTTCGACGCACACCACTGCGTCACCAATAAAGCTATTCACTTTAACCCCATCAAGATCTAACTCATTGAAAATACCAAATGATTCATCTTCTGTCAAGCTGTCTCCTTGAATAAGTCTATCAATAATATTTCCTACCTCATTTTCATTGTTACGTAAAAGCGCACGAATGGGCGGAATAGATTGTACAAATGCAAGAACAGCTGCAATATAATCACACTTTGCATCATTGGTATCATCTTCTGAATACAATTCACACCCAGGGATAATCAAAGGAGAAGGCTTTTGTGTGAATTCCTCTTCATCAACCAAGTAAAGAGATGATTTAATCTTTTCAGGGTCAGTTGGAACTGGGAACATGAAACGCTCACGCCGATGACTCACCAGCAAGAATACGACCCGGGCATGGCGGTGAGCAGTTCTGTTGTTAAAAATATAAATAATGTATATGAGAAGATGGGTAAAACACACATAACTCATTATCATTTTCTCACCATCTTATGCTGTCTCCAGTCGGCGATTTGACATGATCTAGAGCAATAATATGTCTTCAAACAACGACTGCATCTACGCAAATTCTGTCCCACTGCATTGCAAGATGAGCAATGGTATTGGAAGCCATCATCAATCTATTGCACCAACCAATATTATTTAAAGATCGTTGTATCGCTAAAATAGCTAACTCATAACCACTTTGTTGGCGGTTCTCTCGGACAATGTATGGCCATAGCGCGAAGACATGCATCACTCTCTTTCTTAGATATGAATGTTTTACCATTGTATCATGGCTGGACGGAATTTTGATGTTGCAGATTTGATGCAGGGTGTTTTGTAGATGACATGTGCTATATCCTGCCAACAAGAGATCCGCTCATGCCGAAAAGTGGCTTCTATAAAGTTACACTCACACGAATAAGAGTTAAGAAGATACTCATATATGAAAAGTAGTGCTAAATAGGCTAGCAAGTGATACAAACAAAGGATACTAAGTTTTATACAGAGATATCATTTACCCCAACCTTTTTCAAACAAATATCTTCACTCAATGTGATATAGCTTCCTCACTTCCTACGAAAAATCAATCTCTTAGGGCAAAGAACCTGGACCTGCTAATCCATCTTGAAGAGCACGACCACTTCCTTCCGACTTTGCAGACTTTGAAAAGATGCTTGAACTTGAGCTATCAAGCATCCTTCCTTTTTCAGGCAACGTCTTGGACGACTTTGAGTAGCTGCTTGAACTTGAGCTATCAAGCATCCTTCCCTTTTCAGGCAACGTCTTGGACGACTTTGAGTAGCTGCTTGAACTTGAGCTATCCAGCATCCTTCCTTTTTCAGGCAACGTCTTGGACGACTTTGAGTAGCTGCTTGAACTTGAGCTATCAAGCATCCTTCCCTTTTCAGGCAACGTCTTGGACGACTTTGAGTAGCTGCTTGAACTTGAGCTATCCAGCATCCTTCCTTTTTCAGGCAACGTCTTGGACGACTTTGAGTAGCTGCTTGAACTTGAACTGTCGAGCACCCTTCCCTTTTCAGGCAACGTCTTCGATGACTTCGAATCACTGCTTGAACTTGATTTAGACTCATTAGTTGATGGACTTGGACTGAATGTAGTTGACGGACTAGGACTGAACGTCGGGACCAATGTTGTATCAGATCCTGTCAACATCCTTTCTTTCAGTGGCAACTTCTTGGTTGACTTCGACTCACTGCTTGAACTATCAAGCATCCTTCCTTTAAGAGGTAAAGACTTGGTCGATTTTGAGCTGCCAAGCTGACGTGGAGCTGAGATAAGAAAGTACAAAGAGATTAGAACTGGTCCATTTATTCTTTGTGTATTGATCAGCATGGATTGTATTATTACTTACCTAAATCAATCTCATTCAACACTTTACTGACGGCATCTTGTTCAGGCGATTCCACAGATACAGAAGAAGCAACAACAGACGTTGGAGTAGCAGCCAATGCCACGAAGGAAGCAAAGACGCTAGTGGCAATAGAGATCTTCATTATTGATAAGAGTGGAGATGATAACGAGGAGCCTGTTTCCAAAATTATGAGCACAAGATATGCACTTCCAAGACTTGAGAAAAGAGGAGAGTATCATTTTGTATTCCCGCAACAACTGTTAGGTCGTGATGAGGCGAGAGTCATCTTCATATAAATACTGTCCAAGCACATGTGTTGAGACTTGCTTTGGTTTTCATTGCAATACTCCACGACTCAATTACTTTGGAGGGTATCCTGCGAGTACAGCGACTCCTTTCGACAGAGCCGTACGCACAGTACCTCAGTAGAGGAAGCACCATGTACAGAGACCAAGTATCAATATCCGGCGGCTTTAAGTTGATCACTCATATGTAACTGATTGATATTTTGTCGTTCATACAGGCCATAGTCATATCTATGCTGTATGGTGGATAGTCAACTTGTTGCTGTTGCAATACAAACTATCATCTCCAACAACTGACCCATGCTTAGTACACAGTAGAATTGAGGTCTACCGGCAAGTTAGTATATCTCAACTATCAATACCACTGCAAATATCAATAAGTTGTTTCTCTATTGTTCTCACGAGATCTTTAATATCATTCTGAGAAAGTTTTCCCTCTCTAATTTGCATTGTCGGTTTATGAAGCAATCTATTTGCTACTTTGTGCAATGATTTCTCATCACCGAGAGTTACAACTTTGTCATTAACACGTTGTCTCATGGCGGTAATTTGTGTTGCTGTATCGCTTTCCTGCGCTGATAGTTTTGCAACACATGCAACCACAGATGGCTTTACTGCCTTTTCAATGGCAGCTTCGGCAACCAAACTAGCCAATGTCGATGGTGGCGTGCCATCCGAGCCATATTCTTTTAGCTTGATTATCTCTGGAACTATGTCCTCTCTTCGTGCTAGTTTGCCAGCACTTAATGCACTATCAAGTAGTCTTTTTATACGTCCTCGTCCACCAGTTTGATTCTGTGTTGTTGCATCCTTCTTATCCATCACTGATATAACCTCCACTGTGCGCTTTAGCTGCAGTAGAATATCTATTGGAGAATTCAATAAGTTATATGTTAGTAGTGGAAGTCTAACAACTACACAGATTTGTAATAGACAAACCAAATAATGATATAACTCACGAGCATCTCTTGAAGAGTAAGGCCGAAAGATTACCTCTCGATCTGGTCTATTCGGTCGAGGTGCCAACCCACTTGCAATGAGACATAGATGATTGCTTATTGCAGAAGCCCCTACCATTGAAATTAATCTCTGGCCTAGCTGACATATTTCCATCAATTGATTGTTAGTCATTGAGTTTGATATTACTTGATCCATCTTTACACCATCGGTTAGGTCCAACCATGACGACAGTCCAGACCTTTCGAGTAATGACATACTTTTTGATCGTTGCGCATCTATCTGTTGTTGGAGGTTGTATGCAACAGCATAGCGTGCCGCAGTTGAAGCAATATCTTGATTTATATAATCATTTTTCTCTTCTTTTAAAGTTTTGAGTACAAGTAGGATATCAAGTCTGGCACAGTTTGACAAAGTGACACATTCATCAATCACAAATGTTTGTGAATATGTGTTCTCTCTTGATGATGTCGATTGTTGCAATTCTTTACTGAAGCAACCATTCACACAATCCAGTGGTAATTTGACAACACTATCTTCAGATTGTATATTATCATTTGATATTGGGAGTTGCAATACTATCTCTAAAATACTTGCATCACTTTCCCCTCTATCTGAACTTATGACTGTAATTTGCATACCAACAAACAAAGATTGGAATGCTTTCAAAGCCCTTGGCCGGGGTACAAAGTAATCTCTACCATCACCTAATGCAATATCCTTCCATTTCCAACATTGTCTAACTAATGATTCTCCCGGCAATGTAAATGTATCATTCTTTGATGGTAAGGAAATGAGATGTAAAGTATGCTTTGTTGATTTTGATTTATTGTTGTTTGTTTTTTTGCCACTGCTTGTTATCGGTGTATACTGTTCAGTGGTATCAAGTTGAGGAGATTTAGATTGCACATTAAGCATAGTATTACACCGAGTAGAATATCTACTAGTACCAATACACCACGCCATTGAATATATCGGTATTATCACCACACATATCAGTGTGAAGAAGGCCCACATAATCTTGTGTTGATAAGTATTAAATAAATCAACCGGATTATTGATTATATCATAGCAAAACACCCCAACTGAACAAGCAACCGAGACACTTTATTGTAATATATACTTCACGAGTATTATCTTCCTCCAACAAGTATTAAATCCCTCGAAGGACAAGCAAGTTGGTGATAAGTGATAGGGGAGAAGAAAGGAAATGGCGATAGAACGGTATTTTTCTCAGCTTTTGACTCTATATAGTGTTGACGTACTTTGTTGTTAGTGTACTTGTACTGTCGCCGCATACATAAACTTTTTGGAGAAGAAGACCGCAGCCATCAAAGCCAATAAGTACCAAACACAATATTATTCTCACATTTTTTATAGGTGGACCATCCTATCATCAAGATGAAGTCCCTACCGCCTAGACCACCGTCTCCTACAGAACTATCATATACGCAGCTTGCAAAGTTAGCTCCACGATTTGGTAGTACTAATAAAAATGGTGGCCAAGGAGTACGAAATAGCGGTATAATTAGCAATGACAATGTGAGATTTGCCATTGATAATGTTACATCCACACTACCAACAGCCCCTCGAACGGCACCTCCATCTACAATTAATGTACCTTCCGATGGTGGCAATTGTAGTATTAGCACAACAGGTGGATTAGGAGTTGCAAGTAGTAGTGGTCACCATAACAATTATCAAACACCAAATACAACAACAATACACAGCAACACAATGTCTGCACCAATTCATAGACCAAGGCCTGCACCACCACATCAATATACACAACAGCAGATTGATCCAACGAATGATAGATCAACACCAGTAGAAGATCGACTAACAAACTTGGCAACAAAATTACACACTATGCAACAACCAATATCATCTTCATCATCTACAAATCAATCTAATTTGTATACACCAATGATGAACAATTTACAGAGTACTCGAAATAGTTCTACTTCTCGCAATTTGCAGGAGGTACAACAATTTATTGATACATTAAAGAATATGCAGGCAGCTGTATCAAATACTGTTGATGAACAATCACGGTTGAAGAAATCACGAGCATTAAATGCATTATTGAGCATGTTTGAACGTATTATTGAGGATACAGCAGCACAACAACAAAGTAACATGCCAATCGAGCCAATAGTAGAGAACAAGTTGATTCAGTTAGAGCAACGAGTACAGCAGTTGGAAAGAGAGAATAGTCAATTGCAAATACTAAACCAAGAGAAGAATACACAATTACAACAAGTTAATAATGAATTACAAAATATGCAACAAAGGTTGCAGCAAAATACTATTGAGAATGAACAGCTCAAGATTGATGCTACAACTGCTCAAGACCAATGTCATCGAGAAAGACAAAGAGCAACCGAGGCAGAAGCTGTTGCTGCCGAGTCCGAGAATGTAAGAGATAGTATGCTTTCTAATTATGCACGTCTTACGGAAGAAAATGTAGAGTTACAGCAATCAATGGAGCATGTCCATTTGGATAAGGAGAAGATGGTATCAGAGATTCAACTTTGTCAGCAGGAGATGAATGAGTTACAGACTCAGTGCAATCAATTGACCCAATCATTACAACATAAAGATATGAATATTATTGAGTTGGAAAAGAAGATGAATGACTTGAATGATCAGTTGATCTCACAACAGAACTTACTCCAATCTGCCAATAATGATCGACAACGTCTTCAAGATGAATTGCACAACTCACAACGTAACTCAACTACTGCTTCTCAACAGCTCATGAATCTACGGGGTCAGTTCTCTCAATTTCGACGAGAGAGTGATTCAAGACAGAGTCATCAGCGTACAGCTAATACAATCGACAAGGAGGAACATTTGAGTATTACACACAACACAATCTTGCAAGAGGAACAACAAAGGAGACGGATACTTGAAATGTCAATCCAAAAAGCAAAGGAACAAGATGCTAAAGCACAAGAAGAGATGCAAAGAATATCAGAATCAAACGCCGACTTGAAGAACAAGGTAGATGAACTCAATGCTCAATTGAACATGAATTCATCAGTAAGCGGCAGATCACAAACTCAACGAACAAGCAGTAGTATAGTTGACGAGTTCTCAATTACCGGGGATAGTATTATGAATGAACAAAGTTTGGTAATTGGTAACAACTCTTCTCCGTTGAGTTTGGCAACAATGTCGCAACATAGTGAGGCAAGTAAGGACACAACACGTGAAGAGCTACCATCAGTAACGACCGATATTGGAGTGGATCAACAGCAGGGAACAACGAAACAAAGAAGTCAGTTGAGTGCTATTGATGAACTCTCTCTTGATGGGTTAGACAGTATAATGAATCCTTTCCGGAAAAGGGAAGAAGATGACTTGAAATCTCCAGACAGTGGTATGACCTCGAAGCAACAGGATGACAAATCAAGTAAAGAGGATGAGCACCCCAATCTGATGGATTACTTTTACAATCAAATCAAGCTTGCTGAATGATAGCGTCATAGTTCCTAAATGATATATGTATAAACGACTAGTGTGACTTTACAAACTAAGTTACCAATTAGTTTCTTCTTTCTCTCTACTTCTTCTAAACAATATAGGGCTGTTGATAAGCTTCTCGGACCAACCCTTAATCTGTTCACAGATCGATTCATTTTGGACAAACAACTAGACGGGAGATGACACATACAATATAACCCCCCACAACACTAACAGTAATACCTCAGTAACTCTTGGTTCACTGAGTACGGCGGCTACTTTTCTTCTGTTTCTTGGAACTAGACATCTTGTTTTTGGGAGACTTGGCACGCTTCACCGAGGACGTGGATGAGCGGGTCTTGCGAGAAGGTGGTGGCGTCTGACTTCCGGCATCTCGCGTAGTAACTTCGCCCATGTCCTCAGAAGCTGTAGCATACGCATCTTCATCTTCATCACTCTTATATTCAATAGACTTTTCTGGAGTACTTAACTTCAAGTCTTGTGTTTCAACTGGCTGATTCTCGGCAATGGAAAGTAACTTGCTTTCTTCATTATTCTTGCTATCGTCATTATCCTCTTCTACATCTTCCTCCTCCTCTACGTCTTTATCTTCCTCTTCTTCTTTGGCACCTGGTTCATTCTCATCTAACTCTTCAGCTTCATCGCCCGACTTCTTGGGGGAAGCCGTCTTATCACTATCATCTTGAAGAACGTTCTCATCACTCTTCTTCGATGGAGAAGCAGGAGGCAAACTAGTATCTACTTCACTGTCTTCATCTCCCGCTACCTCTTCCGACTTCTTGAGTGCACTGCGCCCATCTTCAACTTCTTCAACTTCATCACCCGAGTTATCGAAGTGTTTATTTTGAAGACTAGTATCAAGGACAGCATGACGATCGGCGGGAGGACTTGCTACAAACGATACAGCAATACCACCGACAGGCTGCTCTTCAGCGTCATCACTGCCATTTTCCGCCAAAGCCTTGGCTTCAGGTTTGTCTGGAGTAAATGATTCAGTAAATGATTGAGTGAAAGAGGTGAACTTATCTACTCGTTCTTTGTACTTCTTCTTCTGGGCAGTGACATCTACTATATCCTTCTGTAGCTTATCAATTAGTTGTTGACTGGTAGCTTGAAGCTCGGCATACTCTTGTTGACTAGTATCCCGAAAGTCCTTGTAATCAGACCGGACGGCATCTAATTCAGATTCTTTCTCCGCAACTAATGCCTCGAGCTTTGTAATCTGTTTATAGTTGGTCATACAGTTGTGCTTTAATGTGTCTATCTCCGCTCGGTTATGATTGAGCAGATCACTAATTTGCTTATGATGGCGCTGCTGATCATTGATGATACCTTGTAATACAATATTTTCATCTCCCCCGTCGGGAGCAGTTGACACAGAAGAAGGCATGGTACTGTCTTGTTGGATTGTTGTCATGGTGATAGTAAGCTAGAGGGAGATCAATTGTGTTGTTTGGCTATTGCAAAATAATGAGCAGAGCCGCCTGAAGTGTGGTAACTCGAAGTATTTATCGCATAAATCCTTCTAACAACGGATCAACTGCGATTAATGCCGTTGCCATTCACCTTTTGCATGAATCAACTATTTTGAATTAGATACACATAGAAACCTTCATATAATTGCAGAATCTTTCGCATGACTGTATCAATAGATAATGACCTCTTGCACATGTATTGGCTTCATACGCACTATCTCTTTCCTAATCTCTAACCTATGGCTACTACTACTGTTTGGTTGTTGTTGATCAGATTCAATCTTCTACTAGCTTACTCTGTTGACTGTATCATATTATACTCCAGAGAGTAAGTTTCTCGTATCGACCTTTAATACCCAGCAGTCTTGTCTACCGGATTCAACAATGGCTTACCCCTAACAAATCGGGGTAGATTCTCTTTAATAAAGAACTCTGTACTTTCCTTCATAAATGTAAGTGTCATATCCATATTGTGTGGCGATAAGAGGACATTATCAAGTTTCCACAGCGGACTCTCCTTTGGTAACGGCTCGATAGTCATAACATCCAACGCAGCACCCTTGATAGTACCATCTTGCAATGCTTCAATCAATGCTTCCTCATCAATAATCGGACCTCGTCCGACATTGATAATGACTGCACTACTTTTACATTTTGATAATGCATCCTTTGATATCAATCCTCGTGTTGATTCAGTCAATGGTGCAGATACTAATATATAATCACTCTTTGACATAACCTCATTTAAATCATCCATACCATATACTTTATCACAATATGGATCATTAAAACCATTAACATTTCGTTTTACTCCTAAGACGTTCATACCGTATGCTTTTGCAAGTTTGGCAGAAGCTCTCCCAATATCTCCATATCCAATCACACCAAGTGTCGCTCCCCTCAATTCCAATACAGGATATTGTTCCCAATTAACATTCTTCTTCTGTTTCATTAATCTTGGTAAGTCCTTAGCAAAGTACGAACATGCCAACATGCAATATTCAGCTAAGGTACTTGAAAACATGCCCTTTGCATTGGTAAGTTGTGCCTTGGAAGTAAATAGTCCTTCACTTGCAATGAAGTCAATACCGGCACTTCTTGTATGTATCCATTCCAATGATGGGAACTTGTCTAATATCTCAATTAACGGTTTACGTGCTTGTGGATGTGATACAAATATAACATTGGGATTCTGTTCAATGATACTAGGAGCATTAAAATCTGATAATTGCGTGCCTACTTTTAATAACTTTGATCCTTCCGGCAAAGCTCCATTGTAGAGTGGTTCATTATATTGATCAGAAGGATCACATAATGCTAATATACGTGCTTCTTTTATTATTTCTCCATGTGTGGCGGTACCTTGTTTGCCAGTTTCTCTATTCCAAAACATATTGTTTGTGTTTGATGACGCAAGTTGTAAAGAAGAGGAAGATATCGAGTATCGCTGAATAAAATTAGGGAGGATGGTAGTAGAAGTGGATCGAAATGCAGTAGTAGTTACCCGAGGGGATAGAGATGCTAGGGTTAGTGCTACGGCGTTCATGAACATGCTATCGCTCTCGACCTCAACAAAGTTGTAACTCTCGCGAACTTCACCATGTCAGTGCTTCTCGCGGTTTGAGGACCAAAACCAAGGAAGATACCACGTACAACACAGTATTGTGCCGATACGATTACAGAATACAAGTAATCAGGTAAATGAAAGTGTGATTTGTTAGCGGCGGTAGTAGTAGAGATTAACAACAGCAACCATGGTTATCGCAAGTACGTTATAAATGTTATATTCATTATATATTGATGGTTTATTGATTGTTGTCTTGGCGGAGTCTTTCATCGGTGTCGATTGACGTATTTATAGAGCAGTTTGATATAGTTTGAAGTTGTTGTCGATGGATGTAACTTCCATTGCAATCGCCTTGCTCCATAACTATACGCCGTGGATGCGTGCGGTATGGCAGATACATGGTATATGCTCTATCAACACAATATCATGGTGGATATATGCGGTCGATTTTACACTGTAAAGGCTGAGCATCAATTTTGTTTCACAAACAAACTATGATAAGACGTCTTGGTTATATTGGCCGAGAAGGCTACTGATCTGTATAATGTTGATTGGCAGATTAAATCAGAGATGTTTGTTATTGGTCATATTTTAACCTGCGGCGGCGTTTCTCGGCATATCTGTGTTTATGTTCACATCATGTGTTCATTTGATATTTTTTGTATGCTCTACTCGATTTTACATAACACATCTCTAACCTCCATTTCTCTCATCTACTCTCAAATCCAACTATTTCACAGCTGAATTATGCGCCATGTCCGAATACAGGATCTGGCCTGGAACCGGAAAGCTTATGATCCGTCGTGATGGTAAGCCCATCTTCCTCGGTTCCTCCAAGGCTCAATCCTTGACACTTCAACGTAAAAAGCCTGCCAAGCTTGTTTGGACACAGGCCTGGCGTCGTTTGCACAAGAAGGGTCTTACAGAGGCCAACCTTAAGAAACGTAGAACTCGTTCCACCAAGACACCACGTGCTATTGTTGGTTTGTCACTTGAAGATATCAAGAAGAAGGCAGCACAGAAGCCAGAATTCCGTAGTGCCCAAAGAACTGCTGCACTAAAGGAAGTTAAGGATAGGAAGAAGTCTAATAAGGGTGGAAGAGGAAATGCAAAATCGGGTGTACGTGCTCCCAAGATTCCCAAGAATGTCAAGAGGAATTAAATAATCATACTGTAAAACACTAGTTATATAAAGCCTACCAAGTTTCTCTCGATACACCACTCGTCTATTATATCATGATATCACAAGAACAGATATAATATGGATTACTTAATATGGATTATAACACGAAGTCGGCAGTAGGGATAGGCCGCCAAGACAATAATAGCAACACTCGTGAGGCTTTCTTCAGTTGTGGGTATCCTCTTAAGATACCATTACTTGTACAGGTTTTGTCAATCAATCAATCAATCAATCATTCGAACATTACTCTCCTTCCCCAATCATATACCATCTAAAGGCTTAAGAAGAAGGTCTCTGCTCTATATTCTCTCTAACACATAGAGTTAGTTGATCAATCGGTATCTTTACGTTTACTCGCCATCTAACGTTTTGTCAAACTTGTTGGTAGGCTTTTGGCTTTGCGTTTCCTTTTCCTCCTCGAAGCAACTCAACTTTGGCAAGAGCACTAATGATGAGGAGCCTACTACCAACCCCGCCTCTAGGATGTCGTTCTGTTAACGATAGTAGCAAGAGAAATACAATATAGTTGGGCAGACAAATTAATAAGCATTGCTAAGTTGCATACACAGATTGCAAATAAATGCAAAGAATTAATAAGATGTACAATATACTGAGAATTGCAAATGTTATCCTCCTCCTGTGTAATATTTCTTTTGCTTGTGGGGAGATAGTGCATAGACCACCACAATATCAAGCTCGATATCTTCAACAGGACGATACGACGGCGACGACAGGATATACATCTCCATACCAAATTAGTAACATTGAAGAAGATATAGAAATAATAGATGAAATAGAAGAAAGCACCTCACCAGAAGATGTAGTAGATCAACGTCAAGATATAACTGAAACAACAACAGAAGTTACGATTCCAATACAGTTAGAAACAAGGAATGAAGATGCAATCATCCGTGGCATAGTATACATGGATGATAATAAGAATAGCAGATTCGACAGAGATACTGAAGTAGTTCTACCCAATGCTATTGCGAAATTATTTACATGTTCACGAGGGGCAGTGGTGGGTATTACACGTACGAATGATGATGGGATATATAGTTTTACTATAGCTGGTAGTTTATTACCAACATTGACACAAGGTAAAGTGTTTTTGTGTATTGCTCAACATCTTATGCACACATTTCTCGTATCTCATATCGTATCCAACCTTCTTCCACAGTATGCCATTATATACAATTCACTGTTACAGATAATATACTTTTCAATGCAGAGTTTAGCACGCCAATGAACGGAGAGACTAATGATATATACATTGGTAGAGGTGAGAAGATGTTTGATGTAAATGCCGGAGTGTATGGAGCAACACCATCGCCAACCACATCGTGGGGCACATGGATGCCAACAATGGACGGTACAATGCCACCATCGGCTAGTATTCCAGTTACCCCACCAACTAGTGATCAACCAACTTTCAAACCAAGTCCGGCACCTGTGATACCACCGCCAACGACTAGTGCTCCCAGTCTATCTCCAATTACCGATGCACCAACAACTCCTCCGAGCAATGCAACAATGATAGAGGAACAAGAGGATATAGCAACACCTATAGAAACGTTTGAAGTAAGGTCAACAGTCCTCGTCGAACTTGGCAATCTTAATAGCCAAATGAATGACGATGACACTATTTTATTTGAATCAGTATGTGATGATTTTCTCAATGAGAATTTAGTATTGGCAACTCCTCCCATATATAATGTAACATGTGATGTTATCAGTCAGACAGTTGCCGAGGAAAGAAGACGGCGGTATTTGAAGAGTAGCTCGCATCTTCTAACAATATCGCTTCAAAGAGCCTTGGCTGGAAGCTTAACCACCGAGGTAGAAGTTACAGGTATTGTTGAACAAACCGAATCGATACAGGAGCCAGCAGATGTACCCTTTGACGACTTGTTAGTTGGTACTTTCAACGTCCAAGGCGAGTTCTTTCTCGAGGCATTGAAGGAAGAATCATTATCAGAGTCATCTACATTTGAAACTTCCGAATACTTTGCTCAAGTAGACAGTGTGAAGGCCACATCTACATACGAAGGATCAGGGGTAGAGGAGAGTGTGGACGACAATGAGAATGAATCCTTCTTCAACAAGGGTGTGATTGCCGCGATTGTTGCTGGGGGTGTTATATTGATTGTCTTGATACTATTGATCATTAGAAAGGGGAAGAGAAGACGGGCTTCGAGCAGTGCTGCCAAGGCAAGTAGTGAATCAAAAGCATCACCAAGTACGAGAAAGCCCAGTCTAGTGAGAAGATTGTCTGGTTCGTTTGGCGCAAGAAATGTACCTCCACCGCCGCCACCAACCATATCATCTTCTCCAACTAAGAGCGTCCGGACATACATCACCGACGATCCAACATCACCAATAAGATCTCTAACCTATGTTGAACCGTCGGCCAGTGCCATGTCTCGAGATGCAATGGACGGCGAGTTTGAAGCAGTCGATTCAGGTCTTAGTACTCCGCCTCCATCACCACCCAAAATTACACCCAAACATCATGTTTCCAAATCTACTTCCAATCGGATTAGAAGAGATGTGTGGGCACCTTCAGGGAAACTGGGCATAATGGTTGCTAATACTAGTGGATATGGTCCTGCCATACATACAATTAGACCAGGCTCACCCTTGGAAGGCTTGGTCTTTGTGAGTGATATAATCGCGGCTATAAATGACGTTGACACAAAGCACTTTACTGCCGAACAGATTACTCAAGTAATGAAGGATACTGTATTAGAAGCAAGAAAGATAACCGTGCTAAGTGCACATAAAGGTTGAAATCTGTGTCAAGAGTTGAAGTGTGAGTGTGACCTTATCTCTTAATTGTATCATAATAGCTAGAGAGATAAAATTAACTGTGTTATATATGTACAGCTGATTAACGTTATCAACATCCTCTTCTGCAGTAATAATCACTTTACAGCTTTACTCAAAGTAATAATCACTATAACCACATCTCACATATCACCCCTTTACAGCTTTTGTTGGAGTAACATACAGAGCCCTATGCTTTGCAATACCGTCTAGATTGACAACATACAAACCATTGGTATTACCACATCTTGACTTCATCATTTCAACGTCATCTTCCGACGAAGCAGTACCATTACCACCACTATTATGTGCTACATCATGTGATGCATGCCAACAAGAGCAAGTATCCGCTTGGCAACCGATACCATCTCGTACACAAGGACAGTCGTTACCCCAGCAACATGGTTCTTTCTCAATTGCATCATGTAGTTTCTTTTCCATCGTTTCACGACTCATGCTCTCATTGCCTTTGTTTAGCAGTCCTCGTTTCCGCAATTCCTCTTTGACTTTACGCTCAGGCAAACGACGATGAGAGCCCTTCTTTTTGTGATGCGATTTGTCAGTTGATCCAGGCAGGAAGATGTGAAGCTTCCTACATGAACAGCCCAGGTTCTCAGCTCCTCGATTAATCCGTAGTGTTTCTAAATCATGTTGTATGTGTTGTGTAACCGCCGTGTCACTCGGATCAAGCGTTTGGGTATCTAAATTAGACCTTGTTCTCTTACTCGGAGTTTTCAAATTTGATTCATTAATAACCTGGCAGTGTTGCAAATGATCATCACGCAATAAGACCTTTTTACGTTCATCTTCCTTCATTGGAGAGAATAGAGGATTTCTACCTCCATGTCTATGATACAGCTCATCCTCTTCAGTAACATTAGATGCAGCATCACTCTGTCCTACTCCATAATTACCTGCACTCCCATTCTTTTGTTTTGATTTCTTTTGCTTTGGCTTACTCTTGAGAGCATGACAAATCTTCTTCTTATAATCGTAGGGACGAGTTTCTAGTTCACCCTCGGGTATAGTTATCGGCTGGCTCAGTGTCCTTTCTAATTCTTCTTTCTCCTCAGTAGACATTTCTTGCTTCATATTCATGGAGCCGCTGTTACTCCGACCACCACTTCCATGATTATTGTTCTTATTTGAGCCACTAAAACTACCAGACCGACTTCTACTTCTATTCTTTCGAGTATTATGTGCACTTTGTTTAAAATGATGGGAATGATGTTTCTTTTCCCATTCCTTCTCGAATGTACGTTTTCGCTGTTCACGTATCAGTTGTGTATATCTTTCTTTCAACTCTATTTGCTTTCTCGATTGAAAGTCATCTATGGACCAAGAGCTTGGATAGGTTGGATCTAGCATGTGCTTCATACTTGGAGAGAAGATAGAATCAGATCGTGACCGAGCTCTATTTCTACCAGGGGATGATGGAGGGGTATTGCCACTTATGCACATCTTATCATCATTAGGATGTTCGGAGTCGGATATCAACTCATTAGATAGCCCGAGTGGAAATCCACCGTCTGCGGGCACTACATGCTCTCCCAATGTCCGTGCATATTCTCTTACAGAGACAGTGCCAAATGAGATTGATCTGTTGTTGGAAGACTTTGCCTTTGGTTTTGCATCATCAAAACTCGAGGAACCCAAATAATCATTTGATTTCGGAGTTGCAGATAGATTGCTCATTTCTTCACACAGCTCGTTGTTGGAAGCGTCATCATCTATCATATCTACATCACCATCATCTGCAGGCTTAGCCTTCTTTTTCTTTTTCTTCTTCTTTCCCTTCTTCTTTTTCTTCTTTTTAGCAGCGGGTAGTTGCATATTATCCACAGCTGCTTCACCCTCTTCCCGTTTATCAGGCACATTGCAAAACTTTCTAACAATTTCTTGCAATGCCGAATCGTCCTCTACTTCTTCCGAAGGTAATGGTTTGGATGCATATATACTATTTGATTTTCTAGGTGATCTTCGAGTTATTGGATTTTGTATTCTTTTAGCCGGTGTTGTGGGGAGTGCCGTCACAGAAGTTGCCTCTACAGTTTGATAATTATTGGTGCTATTAGTTGGTACTGCCTGTGCCCATGGTATATCTTCCACTTGTCCCCCACCTCCATCTGTGGTTGGTAAGTATCCACTTGCACGATGTACATCTGCTCCTGCCAATTGAGCTTCAGCCATCATACGCTGGGGATTAAATCTAGCATTATAATCATCTTGATCAGAGTCTTCCGAAGAAGATGAATCCCCGATATTATCCCACTTGGAATAGTCCACTGTGCCTGGTCTCTTGGATGACATGATTATATAATGCTAAGGTATGAATGATTATCCAATACAAAAAAATTGCAATGCAAAAAGTATAATAAGTTGAATGGGGGTATTGTTATCTCCAAAAAAATACGATAATAGTCTAACAACTTATATTGTGCCCCAAACATTCAGCATGTAGATTATCAAGTAAGTACTCTTCCCTATTTAGATAGATATATTATATTACACTGAATGGTTACTATTTCCTCTGCTGATGTGAAATGTGCAACAAATTGGGGCGGGCTCAGTGCGCGTGCTCACAAAATTAGGATACCCAAGGATACCAACCCCAAATCTTAAAATCACTTCCTTCATAGCGTTTTGGGGATTAAGTGCACTTAAAAAGTGCCATATTGGACTTCACTTAAG
>Ga0075437_11921_pt1 | contig 20734 bp, 16 predicted proteins | sample MintriMetagenome_FD_74266 | JGI IMG/M metagenome (GOLD analysis project Ga0075437, IMG submission 74266) | Marine eukaryotic communities from Monterey Bay, USA to study complex ecological interactions - Minidiscus trioculatus and... | ecosystem: Environmental > Aquatic > Marine > Unclassified...
GTCGTTTAATGCTCCCAATATAGTGTGAGTTGATAAGTTAACAAGTTGGTAAAGATGGTAGACATTGTATCAATCAACGTAGTATTTACATGGCCATTATAACATTCTTAAAACAAACAGACATCCTCGATCTCAACTCTCCATCCTCGACCCTCAACCTAACCATTGGAGTTCAATTTAACAATCCTGTATGCGCCTCCAAACGCCAACAAGAACATATCATGATCACAAAATGGCCACCCTGACCCAACACTTAACCTACCACTCCACTTTTCGCCAATAACTGAGACAGCATATCTTTAATATCATCAATCGACTTTTCCATCGACTCCATCTTACCTTCCATCCTGTCAACCTTACTCTCCATCAACTCAACTTTGCCTTCAATTGATTCAACCTTACTCTCCATCGACTCAACCTTGCCTTCAATTGATTCAACTTTACTCTCCATTGATTCAACCTTACTCTCCACCGACTTGCCTTGGCTCTTCATATCGTCAAAATTACTCTTTACTTCCTCAACAGCAAGGAGATTACGCTTGAATAGGTCTGTGTCTTCTCGAGCTTCTTCCTCTTGCGTTTCGGATGCCTTGGCATGTTTGGGTTTCTTGGGAGCCTTTGGCTTTTTCTTTTTGTTGGCTTGATCTATGTCAAGCTTCTCCAGAACTTGATCCATGGCCAACGTCAATCCGTCCAAAGACTCTTGCATGATATCTTGATCTTTGTCAATCTCCATCTCCAGTGCTAGAATTTCATCTTGTTTAGCCATAAGTGAGTCGGGGTTGGACCAGTCAACATTTAGTTCAAAAAGCTGCCCACTTGATGAAGACGGGTCATCGTCGTCTTCCTCGTCGTCTTCCTCCTCTAGTCGCCGGCGACTAGAGGATATACCCAACACCCGTTGGCAAGAAGAGCTAAGGCTGCTTGTTTTTGCCTTCATCGCCTCAAGAATCTGATTACCAAGATAATTTGACGTACAGCTCGTGTCTGAATGTATTTTAAGAGAAAGAGTGGTGTGTCAATATATTACTGAATCAAATAGCTACACATCCAAGGACACATCATAAACTTACACCGATTAATAACATTGGTCATTTGCTGATGACGATCCTGTAAGTTTAAGCGCATCTGTTTATGCTGTTCTATCATGTTGACATTAGTAATACTGATCGACTCACGTAGCCTGTATATTTGTAATGTAAGGTTGAAACAATGTAAGATTGGACATGAAAGTTGCAGAAGAAAGCTGTTCAACTCCCTTACCAATTGAACTGGTTTTTTGAGTTCTCATAGGTTACCTCTGTGTAAACGTCAGTCGAGCTTTCCGCCGTCAACTGCATATCAAAGAGTGTAGAGTCAACTGTTCGATAGCTGTTGTAGATTTTGGATGAGATATTTGGTTTTAAAAGACGTTGAAGAAAGCAGTAGAATATGATACTCACGCGATTCGAAGAGTCCAATGATTCAACAAAAGAGATAACTTATGCACAGCAGCAGCGACTTTAGCGAAGGTTTGTTTTCTTTTGCAGGCTTGTGACGAAGCGTGTAACTTTGTATTCGTTATCATAAGTACTTTCGATTGCTGGTTGCAAGTTCAAGTATACCCAAAAAGAGAGAAATTAGAATTAGGCAATAGAAGTGTGAAACCAACCAACTTCTTCTGCTTACCTTTGCAACACATGCGTGATACAATTTGATACTCCAAACCTTTCCCTTTACAAAACCTTTACCGAATACAACTTTACCAAGGACGAATCCAGCTACCAACTCAAACTTAACACACGTCAATCTCAACTTTAGATTCGTGTTCATATTAAGCTTTTCCCAAGCTGCTGTTTGGGCATCACACACTGCTTCTGTCTTTGCTGCCTTCTCTTCAAAGTAGGCTTCAGCTTCTTCAAGAGCGTCAGCTGAAAGATGCGCGTTATCATGATTTATGAAGATGAAAGAGAGGAGAGCAACTTTCGTTAGTATATGCGACTTGCTAAGGCAGTCAAAGAGAGACACTTTGATTTCAATGAAGTAGACACCCAACACTTCATATTAAACACACGAATCCACAAGAAAAACAGAACCAACGACGCGGACTTTCCTGCATCTCCCATCAACACATCTAGTGTATGTTGAGCTCTTTCCAAACCCTCGATTGCTGTAAGCTTCTCTTCGTCTATTTCAGCATCCAATATGCCTTCATATGGAGGAAGCGGCTCAAAGAATAAAGGCGCGTCCTTTGGAAACTCAATAGGCCTGAACTCCACTTGCTTAAACTGAGCAATATCGCCAGTACCGATGTCGGCAAGAAATGAAATATCATCAAGGAACGGATCACACATTAACTCGTTGAACGTCTTACAAACTTCATGATCGTTGATTTCATCCTCACTATACCCAAGTTCTGTCCGTGCTAAGCCACATTGTTCTTCGTCATAAGGATTATAGATATCTATTTCACCGTCAACTACAAAATCCTCGAACACTGGATTGTATTCAGGATCACCCTTACGAGGCCTCGCATCAATACATTGGTATAATGTAATACATGGAGATCTAAAAAAGCTCCCCCCGCCATTGTTACAAGCTTCTTCCGACATTCCCATGTACCAATAGCCCCTATTTTGACATTTCATTCCAGCATTTGAGCGTTCCAGTGTATACTAAAGAGGAAACAAAAGATGATGTTTTGTGTTTGTGAGAGGTAAACTTTTACAATTCAAACTATGTCAAAATCAAACTTACATGGCTTCCCCAAAAGATAGAGTTGCCATCGGTCTCTACTGGTGTGTCCAAGCAGCAACGACCGGGCATTAAGTCATCCACATTTGGAGGATCTATAAACGGCCAAACATAACGAGGATATCTTGCCTTTAATTGAAGTGTGCAAAAGTCGAAGAAGTCACGACAACTCTCGTCGTTGCTGAAACTGCTCCCTGAAGAAAGCCGCCATTCGTCATAAGTATCATAATTAAGCCAATCTTCCACACATGTGAGGCTTGAATTGTGATTACAATACGAATTCTCAATCGGATATGTCCAATTATTAGCGTATTTTCGATTCAAGTTGTCGCGACAATAGTTCCAAAAGGTATAACAGGTTGCACCGCTCTGTAAAGGGTCGAACGGATTCTCCTTATCTCCTAGCCATTCGATTGGGCAAGTAGTAATGGTTTTGTTTGTTCTAACGTCAACACAACTCTCTTTTGGATATGTCCACCCAGGATGATCTAAGTCCAATCTTTTTCTACAGTAGGTCCAGAATTGATCACACTGGTATAGACTTGGGTTGTATCCACGACAGTATTCCCAAAATGGACGACAGGGCCTGCCTATCGGGAAAGATGTCTCTTCCAGCCACTCAATTTTACAATTTTTTTCTTGACAAGCGTCGGTACATTTGTGGTGGTGCCACATACAGTCTCCAGGATCGTTCTTGCGAGCCACACACTCTTTATGATGGAGAGTATTACAAGCTGGAATGATTGATTTAATATTAATGCTCGTATACCAGCTCAGATTGGCGTATGGATTTGACTTATCAAGCAGCCAAGCTTTTTGACAGTATTCTACGTTCCGACCGTCACCAGTTATGTTATGATCAATACAGTATATGCCGTCTGTCATGCTTGATGTTTCTGAAGTCACCTCATACAAAACGAAGGGTGTTTGATCTTTTGTGCTCACATACTCAGTGTACCAAATCGGTTTGCTCGGATCTTCTACTTGCTCATACCAAGTCACCCATCCGTTAACAGATTTAATGAGAGGAGTATCTGTCTGATTGGTGTACCATTCAAACCAGCGCGGTGGCAGTTGAGTGGTATTGCTATTGGATACAAAGTCTATAAGAAAAAGAGATACATTTGAGATGTTTTAACAATCTAGAAGAGAGCATATGATGTACATAATATTCTCCCACTTACCATTGACAGCCTTCGAAGTAGACCAGACGAGGCCAGTCGATACTGTATTACCCAATAAAAAACTCATACTTGCATCACATGCCCCCATCAGAACCGAAGGTGGTCCAAGCCCAGCGTCACAAAAGTGATCTTCAGGATTTGAGGATAAAACTGAGTCATATCCATATCGATAAGTCGTTGATTTGCTAGCTACTCCACGCTCGTCCAACTTCCATACATATTTGGTAGGAAAGACAACATTATCAAAGTGTGGATTGCCTTCACCAAAGTCTTCCATTGCAACTTGGTCCTTATTCTTACGCATCGGATTCGCTTCAGGGAATATCGTCTTGTTACGAGCCTCATATAAATGATCAAGTGCTGTTATGAAATTGCCACAGGTTTCAAAGGAAGTAGCTGGACATTCGATAGGCTTCGCTTCGGTTGATGACCACACAGCAGACGAATCAAAGCTACACCCCATAAAGGCGGCACACTCGTGCTCAAGCTCTTCCTTTGTGCATAATCTACCGCCTGTGTCTTCGCAGTATGCCTTTTATGATTGTTGTAACAGCAGAGTGTAAGATATCAAAGTATAAAACAAACAACACAAGCATTAAGAACGCACCTCAGATTGAGCATATGGCAAGAATCGGCATGTATCTTCATCTAGAGCATCTTCTAATTTGACGTATGTATTCCAACCGTCTTCATCATCTACCATGTCGTCATAGTCAGTGCAGGTTGACGAGAGTAAGCACTGTGTACTACCATTCTTTTGATATGCTACACTGACACATCGGTGATCTTCACTACAGAGATTGGAACATTCCTGTAATGTGTTGGTGTTTGTAACTTCTAAATCACCAGAATCACTGCACCTTACGGACTCAAAGTACTCATATCCCGGTGGTGGAATATGTTTAAAGTACCAGATACTAGCAGGGTTTGGTTCTGTTAGCGAATAGTGATCACATGATGATGATAGTCGACAGGAGTTGCCAAAGAAGTCGAAAGATGTACAATCATCTAGAACATCACATTCGGAAGCACACCCTGCAATGTCTGAAATACGAATGAAGTCATTTTCAAGCAGCTCTTGCTCTCCAAATCCATCAACCTCAAAGAACTGGTTGTCGTTGTTACAAATACGTTGGTTGTACGATCTATACCCTTCAACTTTCGTCAAAACAGGTGGAGTTCCTATTGCTGGATAACCATCATCACCAATGCATTCATTTGATACACAATTTCCGTATATCGTGAAGTTTCTGCCCTTTGAGACATCATTACTACTTGATCCTATAGCAATGCCAACGTGAACTAATCCAGAAACCATATAATCATCCCAATCATTATCACGACTAAAATAAATATGGCAAAGTTCAGTCCAGCTTTCCTTCGAGCTTGGATTAGTATGTGTGCTATACCACGACCTATAACTTGTCCCAAATCGAGTTATTCTCAACCAAATACCTTCCTCGACTGGAAATTTATCTCCGCATCGTTTTGTTAAGGGTGTGCCTGTTCTTGTGTTGTCCCGGTAAGAGGTTTGGAGTTGATTCCCTTGTAACATAAGAGCGAAGTTTCGAGCACCTTGATTCAAAGATCCCCGAACCATCAAGCCAGATCTATGATTCTCATTAGGACTATCCGGACTATTAGATTGGACATTAATTCTTATATCAAAATCCTTTCTCTTCGTTCGAGTAGATCCTTGCATTTCAGTAGATTCATAATTGATGATATCTCGCTTATTAAATAAATCAGTCTCTGATCCCATCTGTCCTTTGCCTTTCATAGTCCAAGTATGACTTGGTGGCGAATAATGTTCAAATGTATCTGTCACACCACCAATTTTATTCGCTGTTAGTTGATAAAAGTCTCCGACGCCGCCATTAATTGTAAACTTGCTGGCTACAAGCTCATCATTACTAAAGGCACCAATTGCAATTCCAACATAAACAGTGTTGCCCAAGAAACCATTTATATTTCTAAACCGAAGTTCTTCCCATTCATTTTCAGCCGGATTGGTATGGGTACTATAGAGTGTCCGGAGATAGTTCTTACTAACTGATCGGATTATTTTCAACCAAGTAGCACCCCCAACTGAGTAGGTTCTACTCCCATCTCTTCTTAAACTTTCTCCAGGATTCTGTCTGATATAAGTTTGTAGTTGATTTCCTTGTAAGAGTATAGAGTATTGTCTTGAACCTGGATCTAAAGACTCTCGAATCATCAAGCCAGCTCTACGACCGTCAGCCGAGCTATCCAAACCACTTTTGATTCGGATTCGTATATCAAGATCAGTTTCGCCTTTCATTTCAGTAGATGCATATAACATGCTGTCTGCCATACCACTGATTGCACCTTCACCTTTCAACGTCCAAGTGTCACTTAATGGTGAGTAATCTCCATAGGTGTTAATGACACTACCAACAGATTGGTATTGTATTTCATAAGGTAATGGAATTGGAGCTTCACCAGTCCACCTTTGTCGTAGTGCATAAGGGCACGTATCGTGTCTAGATACAGGTGACTTGTACCAAGTTTCCTCCTCGCCAACAGGTACATCATCTTTGCAACAAGCAACAGCTCGTTTCTCGTCCAATGGAGTTTCAAACTTGGACGAGTGCGGTGTACCAAGCTGTACAGTGTATCGTTGAAAGTCAAAGAATTGACCCACTGTCTTGGTTTTGACCTTGATTTGAGTGTCAACAAATGAACATACTTGATTGACTGACTGCTGATACATGTCCGTGTTTGCACTTGTACAGCTATCTTTGTGACACGACGTGAGTAGCTGAGAAAGTAGACTACTGCAAGTCTCTTCGGAAATTGTTTCTTTTGCAAGTGCCTTGATATGTGTCATTCTCCCAGGCAGCTTATTCCTTGCATTAAATACATGGATTTCTGTCATGTCATCCACCGTAAGTTCAGCAAAAGTATCACTGGCTTTTTCTTTCTCAATCTAATATGTGGGGATGAACGTGGAGTTGGAGGAAGATGTTAGCACACATCAAAGAAGCATATACACTATATCATACAGGATGTAACTTACATAACCTCCCAGCGTCATAACAGACAAGTCATACATCGTCATGTTAATTGCACAATCACGAAGGCGTCGACAGTTACATTGGTAGTCATCAGATTCACATGCTTGACACTGAGGAGGTTTATCTTTGCCTTCTAGACGACGTCGGCCACCATTGGACATGATCTCCGCTTTTAACTGCTTGATAACTTGCAGGTTAGGTAGCTTAATACGACGTCCACCAGCCTTATCACGGAAGATTTCATCAGAACCAAGGAACGACGAGCCTTTCTGAACGTTGTTTGGTAAGGAGTCATCATCAGTGTGCTTACTTGTTCGTCTATGACGCCTCTTTGAATCATGGGATAGTGTATCCCTCTCAATCCCTTCCAACACATCAACGTAATGTTCCACATCATTAATATTATCATCTTCGAGACCAAGGGTAGCAAGTAACTCATCAGTTGACATATCAAAACTAGACAAGCTAATATCTTCTCCGCCACTTTCCTCTAACAATGCTCGGCCATGATACCGTAACTGATCTTCTGCCGTTGCCACTAAATCCAATGCACGCCTATCCTCTTCACTAAGATTGGAAGAATCATGACCAGAAGTAATTGCAATTTTAGCCACAGATGATGCATCACGAATGTATGATGATAGTAAGGCAGAAACTTCCTCCTCGCTACCATTGCGTACCAAGTCTTGCATCATTCTACGATGGTCAACCTAAGACATATCATGTGTGCATATCATGTGTGTGCATATGAGATAAGATATGTTGTACGAAACTGTATAAGTTAGATATAACAACCAAACACAGCACACAAGTAACATTATATCAAAACTTGCCTGTGACTTTAGTACATCTTTCACCTCGGATACTGCAACTAATGGGTTCTCACTACTTAATTCTTCTCCTTCTTTCTTCGAGCCGTCAGTAGGTCCACGAAGATGTTTATTACGAATCTCACTTATACGCTTTAATCCATTGGTAACAGAGTAGGTAGTGTATGATCCTCTTTCGCTAGTAGTAGTAGCAGCAGCAGCAGCCATTGCAACATCGGTATTACCATTACGTTCAGCCCCTCCCTCTCCTGTACCAGTTAATTCATCTTTCGTAATATCATCTACTACATCTGCTGCGCTTGCATACAGTACTACACTACTACTCAACATCAATAATACGAACATAAACATCTTGACTGCAGTGCCATGTCCAGGACGGTAGTGCGGCGCCATCGTCCTATTTCGTTTATCATTTAATGACATCATGGTATTATATAGATTGCGTTGTATATATGCTATGTTATTGATAATGATAATAATAATAATCTGCTATTACATTTATAAGAAAGAATGGAGATTGTAAGGAAGAGACATATAATAATTATTGATCAGTGTCGTCAACCAAAAGACACATTTAAATTTATGCATTGCATTGCAATAAAAAATGCACAATGTCTACTCCTTCCGCTCCGCCCTCTCAATATCACACTATGAAATTGCAATGATCTCTTGGACTTACCTCTTGATACTGCTCTTTATGTTTTGAAATATATTTGACAGATTGTACTTATATATGACAAGTTGTTTTTGGTTCGTCGTTCATTTCTGTTTAGTCTCAGGTCATTTTCAATGAGAACCCTCTGTTGGGCTGGTTTAAACCCCGGTACAGCGGGTTAAATTCACCTAACCCCACCCATTTTAAGGCTATTTGCTATTAATGTTTTAGATGGCTGGTAGAGGCATTATACATATTGAGGTCCGATAACATACCAATATAATGACTTCTACTATTGTTGTCGTGATATTCTTGTCGTGATATTCTCACAAGAGATAGTATACTGCATATGGATGTAACCTTCATAATAACGTCATCATCTCATCTGATCTTTTGGAAGACCTAATACTCAACATCATGATGCAAATCCACTTCATGTGCCGGGATAGAAGTGTAAACTGTGTACTAGGATGGATCATATTCATTGCTCTGATATGCACAACGCTACTTCCATACCTTCCGCTCCATCGTGCTATTCCTATCCATCTTACTTGATAAGAGAAACCAAACAATAGCTAACACTTCCATGCGCAGTGCAATATTACCCAATACCTCCAATAGTACCCATATGAATATTGTTAATGAATTATCGACCGACTCTTATTTGATTTTTTAATACCTACTATTGATCCGTATGATAATAAGATATCATATGAAAATAGTATATCCCCCAATGTTGAATATAGACAAATTTTCTTTGCCGAGATACTATCTTTCCATACGATTTTGTTTCATTATAATTGTCATGATAATTGTCTGTCCAATTATACCCTACCTCTCGCCACTCTCACCATCTCTCATACTCATACCACCTCCGTAATATAAATTAAACCAATCTAAAGTTGATCAAAGTTACAATCCTCAACAAGTTAATATCAATATTATACCAATGCTTTTGTATCTTTGTATGTTGGTGATGTTTACCAAAAAGTACTGACCACAATGACGTTGATTCTAATTCCAAAATATATAGAATAATTGTAACGATAACTACCAGTAGCACTGTAGACGTTTTTACTGTAATAAGAGTATGTTAATATTCATTATTGCTATACCCATTCATTATTGCAGTAACGACTAAATCATTGAATGGACGTTGTTAAGATGAAATACATAATGTACGGAATTATGGTATAATGGAAGAGACGGTCTATTTGCAGAGGAATCAACAAGATGGAAGAGGTAGATATGAATGAAGAAGCTGAAGAAGAAGAGAGGAAAAATGCGCTGGGCGGTGAGCAAGAGGTGTGTACGCTTGTGTTTATAGGGGGCCCGGGGGTGCGCCCCCGAAAAGTCAGCCTCCAAGTAGCTTCAAATGGCTATTTCATACACAATACGGGTACTTTATGGGTACAAATGACGCATATATGGGTATAAATGGCCATATTTGTATCCAAAATGTGCCCCCATTACTCGCGGGGGGATTTAGGGGTGCTAAGCCCCCCAAATTGCCATTCTCAGCCCCCTATAAACACAAGCGTAGAGGTGTGAGGAGCCCCCCCAAAATCTTTGGATAATTATGTTGAAGTCTCGAGGCCGACTCTAGGCCAAGCTGATAGTAGATTGGATTGAGCATATAAATCCTACCTTTGGCATAGTGCAATTTAGTATTCCCAATTTGATCATGTATATATTATATACTCTGGCGGCCGCCGCCCTATTTCTATCCTTCGATACTACTTCTTCCATTGTCGTCAAGGCATCATCACCATCATGTCTATCTACCATGCATCGATAGATCAAAAGTTAACATTGGCGTGGTACATCGCGGAGGACCCACAGACCCCTTCTGGACATCAATGAACATTGTAATACGTCAAGGAGCAAAGGATATGGGTGTCAGACTCCTCTTCAACCCTCGTGAAGAGGAATTAGATCAAGAGGAAGTTTATACTGCCATGGTTGAACAGATACAAAAGATGTGTTCAACTGACGGACTAACTGTTGATGCAATTCTAGTATCACTGCCTTCGCCTACCATAATTGATGTCCTAGATACATGCAAGACAAATAACGTTACCATTAACACATTTAATGCCGGACCAGACCTTGCAAAAGAAGCTGGCTATCTATTCTTTGGACAAGATGAAACTGATGCAGGATATTCAGCAGGCGAGGCATTAGCGAAAGTACCATCTACAGAGAAGTTCTGCTGTACTAATGATCAGCCTAACATTAGTGTTTTGAAGAAGCGTTGTGATGCTATGAAGTCAGGGGTTGAGGAGAACGGCAAATCAAATACAATTGATGTGACTGTAGATTCAAACGACTGTGATGCTTGGAAGACTGCCATCGTGGAAAGTTGCAGTCCAGATGAAAGTAAAGATTGGTCAACCGTTGGGCTATACTTTCCTGGTCAACCCAATCATAAGTGTGGTGTTGAGTTCTTAAGAGAGTATAATGCAGCGTATGCAGTTGCATCAGATGTGTCGGAAGATCTATATGAGGGAATGAGTGATGGTCTTAATATCTTATTCGGTATTGATCAGCAGAGTTATTTACAGGGTTACTTGCCCTTCTCTCATTTGACATTGGCTGTTACCAATGATCAAATGATTGAGAATGATTACATCCAGACTGGACCTCATCAAGTTACAGAGCCACCCTCAGAACATTTCGAGGAGTGTGCTGAGAATAATTTTGAGGTTTGTGATGATGACGATGACGATGTTCCTTTGCTTACTACATCTGATGGTGAAGTGATTGATACATCGGCTCCCGACGACTCTACTGAGGATGAATCAACTCCCACTACTGATACTTCCTCTTCTCGTTCTTTAAGACAAAGTACCGATTATACACATCATATTACTCTAGCTTTTGGTGGTATTATCATGGCCATCGGAGGTTATCTTTTAGCCAATTAAAAGTCCAAAGTTATTGGTGTTGGTTTTCGTGAAGCGTATGATGTAATGTAAACGATATTAGAAGTTAAAAGTCTGGTACCACCATAATATCATCCTGCCTATTGTGACTGTGATAATAGGTCCAAAGCAGCTGTTCTTCCCACCACAAATACTGCAGGGCTAACGCTTGTTCGTGTCTCATCTTTCTTCTTGATATCTCGTACCATGTTTTCTAATGTTGATCTCCATACTCTTTGGACAGATGGCTCCACACTGCCTCCTGCATTTTGTATTACTGCACAAGGAGTGCTCTTATTCCACTTTTCAGTATCATTACCACTACCATTTGCAATCAAATTACATAATGCTTCCAGCTTATCAAGCCTTCCAATCATGAGAAAGACTAGCACATCTACTCCCACTCCTTTCCACTCTTTCTTGATACCATCTTCATCATTTAATCCCCATGATTTGCCAAATGCATCAGTACCACTCCAAACTCCGAAACTTTGACAATCTAACGATGGATCTGTTAGTGGTATACCACCCAAATGAGGTCCTGCAATACAACTTGATATACCTGGAGTATATGTATACTGAAGATTGTTTGAGCGGAGAGCTTCAATCTCTGTTCGGGTGCGGCCAAATAAAAAGGGGTCTCCTCTTGAAAGAGCATAAGATGTGAGCATTAGCTGCTTGATCTGCACAGGAACACTACACTGCAGTATCACTTACCCTTTGAGACGTACTATATTCTTACCCTTTATTGATTGCTTCTGTTCTATATCTGATGATGATGATTGTATATCTACTGATTCAGTTGCCTTTTCCAATATCAAGTCATCTATTTCACTTTGTTTCCAACTTGGTTGGTCACCTCTCTTTCCTACACATATAACCTCACAATGTTGGGGTACAATTTGTATTATATCTTCATATGATAATCCTAATGAATCATATAAAACAACATCTGCTTGTGATAGAATGTGTAGTGTTGAGAGTGGTAATAGTTGAGTAATGTTGGGCATAAGCCTGACCCGACGATATGTACCTTTGAGGATTGTTTAGATGATGTAGATGATTGCAATTTACTATTATTTCCGGTAGGATCAATTATTGAAACAAGCTTATTAATAGCATGTCGTATAGATTCATTATCTGATTTATTCTCGGGTGATACATGGAGAGTAGAAGAAGATATCTTTCTATAATTTTGATGTATATGTTGATGGTGTTGGTATTGAAATGCAATCCTGTTTGCCGTGCTCGCATTAACTTTGGTATAATGATAGAAGACCACTACAAGATAGATGGCAAATATATTGTATATCATCTTTTGTTGCAATAGAGGAGCATAAAGACAGCCCATCACAGAGAGATGGAGTGATTACTAAAGATATTTTACTCTCCAGTATACGGTACAATAAATGATCTCATCAAGTATCACATGATATCTTCGATCGGATTGTTATTGCAATAGCACATATCATACAGTCACCGCCATAACATGACAAACACGCCTTTCTTTGCCCCCTCCCCTCGAGGTTTAGGCTTGTATGAGAAGGAGAAGTTGGCCTTAATGAAGAGGAAGAAGAAGGACTTTGATTACATGACATCATCGGTATTGATGGAACATCAGAAGCATCTTCTTGCATCTTTACATTTCAAGGTAGGTTTCATTGTGTGGTATATTATGTATGTTAAGATATGTATGACAATAAAATATTATTTGCAAATACTTACCTCCTACACATCTTCTTAAAATTTAGTGTATCTACGACAGATTACTATTCTTTCCATCTATTGTTATAGCATTAAGTGAGTATGATATTGCTTGTTTCATTATACCGCATGATATATAATATCTTGCGGCTAACTTACTTCTCAATGCCTCTATTAAATAGTTAGCGGAATCTTGGCTGTATTGGCACAATCTACAAACTCCGATCATAAAGCAAAGTACACTGTCTCTATTGCAATTCTAGCTTCAGTTTCTATATTCTGGCGGTCATTAATGAAACAACTAGATTATGGAGGAAGGGCATCATTACACGATTCCGCAGCCAATTCATTAACAAAGATCTTAAAACTTGCTACACTTCGATCTAGAGAACAACAAATTAATGATTTGGATGATACTTTAGATGATCGGAAGAAGAAGAAGGCTGAGCTACCAGATGGATTAGATCATGTAGATGAGGCAGCTGACGCTATGAGCCAGAAAGATAATGATACGGGAAGTGCCGCGCCTCATCAGGATCAAGAAGTACATGTTGTTGATGGAGAAGATCATTTCGTCTTGAGCAAGCAATTTGAACAAGGTAGGTCGTATATTAAGGAGGAATGAATCCTTGAGATGTCTTCTCACTTTGTCTTTGTTGTTTCATGTGATATGTTCTCCTAGCTCTAAGGTACAGGGTTGTACTTCTGTAGTACCCATTCAAATCACTGGTTAGTAAAGTAATATACCTATCGTTGCTCTTTCTTTGTCCTGATACATGATGCAACATCTAACACTTATCAACCTTGTTTAAAGCCGCATTTGATGCTCTTGATTCAAGGATCAATGTAATGAACAAGCGGATGGTATCAACAACAAATTCAACACCCATCTAGGTTGCCTGGGAAAAGGTATACCCCGCACTTTATTATCAACTTACATTAACAATAATCGGATCAAAGTTATGGCCATACATTATTCCTGGAGCAGAATGGGCAGTTGATAAGACGATTAAAGACTGGATGATGGATGTTTGCTTGAAGTGTTGGTACAGAGAGCCCAACAGATTGACAGAGAATACAGTCAGCTGGGTTTTGCAAAAGAAACAACGCCTCTACTCGGAAATGATTTAGGTGAAACTGTTTAAGTGAACAAAAAGGGACGAAGTATAATGTGAAACCTAGCCTATGTTATGCTAGATCATTCTTCTAAACATAAATCAACATTAGTTTGGTTTAATTCTATATTTTGTCTTTAGATAATCAGTTTTTGATAAGTCTAAGATACTAATACTGAAAAGAATCCGTACTAAACATAATACACCGACATTAATATCCAAGCCTCAACCTTGAATTGTTGTGCTTGTTATCTTGATGTTGCATGAGTTGACTCAGATTACGAAATGTCTTGGCACATTGATTGCATTTATATGGTTTGTCGGGAACATAGCTGTTATTTCCCCCATTTGTCAAGAGAGGAGTACCATTCAGGAATCCTTGCATATTCCGTTGTCTCTGAGCATATTGATATATCTGAGTTCGGGCATTATCTTTTCCTCTACACCCACGACAATATCCACTCTCTACATGTTGTACAGCATTTGCTCCCGATGCAAATCGTTGATCTCCACATACTGGACATGAAAAGTTACGAAGACGATGTACTTGCATATGCATGTTTAATTCGTTTTGAGTATCATATTCACCGTAGCACACTCCACATTGATACGTGGTTCTAAATCCTGTTCCCCCATTGAAGTGTTGTTGTGAAACACCCGAAACACAATCTTTGCAACGTGAAACACCTTCGCCTTTCCTCCATTGATTACTGCTAAATCTACTATTACTACACCAATCGCCACACTCTGAACAGTTTCTTCCCATTGTTGAGCTAACGTTATTAACCACTAATAACAGGTAGATTTAAAGTTAGAAAGTAATATGTTTAGCCTTAATAGGTCGATATTTGTTGTTGCGTGGTAGTTGCAAATGTTCTTCCTAAATTATGAGATCTTCCTGCCGACACAATTTCTTCTGTGACCAGACTCAGATATCTCAATTCAAAGATCTCTATTGCCGCAGTTAATACTACTACTTGCTACAATGGACTACCAAATCCGATAGTAGAGGTGGTCGATCATAATATAATGACCCACATTAACACACAACTTTTGAAACTCTAAAAAATGTTCGTTGTATCGCCATATCCTTTGAAAGATATGGTATTCTATAACCATTTCATAACCAACCCATCATCTTTGTCTTTAGTTTTTTCTCCTCCTCCATATCTTCAATAGTAAACCGTGTATCATGAAGCTGTCGACTACATTTAACATCTTATCAATAGCAGTCACCGGTAGTTTGATTCTTATACCGACAAATTGTTTTGTCTTTCAACAAACAAAGCGTATTCCGACAAATCTTCATCTCGAAGATCATATTGCTGATATGTAAGCTGTTGTTGTTTTTTGCAATTGCAATGAGGTTATATAATATCATTTCGTACTATTATATGTTGTTTGCGATTGCAATATGTCTGTCGCGATCACCTGATCCCTACTTGCGCATATGATATGTCAGAGGCCTCTGTGATATGTCGTCATTTGTACCTTTATGTGTATAGTATCATCTAATTATTCTTTTCGTATCATGCTCATTATATAGGATTGACGGAGAAGTTCAACGCTTATCAAACAAAGATAAAACCGAGGCAGAATACATTTTAAAACGTAAGCAATGGGAACGTATGGAGCCTACAATGCCAACAAATTTTGACTTTGAGACAGATTTATATCAACCCATCAATGTACCGGGCTTTACTAGTGGAGTTGATAGATCAGTATCATCACCTCGTAGAAGAAAGGATGAGAAGATGGCTGCGGATAATCCAATGAGATACTGTGCTGATCGATGTGTATCAACAGGCAACTGTGACGTATTTGAGGATATGTTTAATATGGATCCAAGGGAGGTTGTTGAATTCTGTAGTGAGTGTGTTCTTTCAGAGGATGAGGAGCCGTGTGACATTCCTGAGAGTGCATTCAGTGGTGAAGAAGTGGACTGCATCCATAGAAGGAGATCTCACTATGTTGAACTGTCAGAAAGAAGAGGCGAAGCAGATGAACTATACTAATGTAAATTGAAATGATCTGTCAAATATCAATATCAATGTAGCTTCTATATACCTCTACTAGCATGATAATTGAACTATAACATTCAATTAAAACCTCGTTATCTTATGCAGTAGTAAATATACTCATATACAAATAACTTAAATGCCCAACAAGTCTTGAAGATATTGCTGCTTCTTTTCACTATCCTTGTTGAGCTCATCCCATTCCCAATACGGTACAGAATCAACTCGCATTCCATCTAGAGCAGCAACTTGCCTGTGCTTTAAGATTGTACTACCCGTCAGTTCTCTACTTCTACCGATAAAGTGAGATGGCCCATCAACCTCAACTGCAATTTGCTCTCCATTCACTTCTACTATTGCATCTATCCGATACCCACTTTCCATTAATACTTCTTCTTGTGGTTGTAGACCCATAGATGATGATAGAATTGATACAACATCATCTTGAGATCTTGATGGTCTTGGATCTTCCGAGACGAATGCTTCGTAACACTTCATTTGAAGTGATTCGGGTAAACTAATGTCAGACGTGATCTCATCTTGCCACAACTGCCACTGATGAAGCTGACATAAGTTTTCAATGTTTAAGTCATTCTCCTTCTTTAGACAAGCGGTTAGGAACTCATCATTGAATACAGATGGAGCATCAACATTTGCAACTGAATATGCCCATGCTACATTTGCCAAGTTTTGAGCGTTGTATTTGTCTAAGTTTGCCTTCACTGATGGCACTAGAGATGCGAATAGATGCTCATCGACTTGGCCATTTGTAGCATGTGCCCATAGAAAGTTGGCAAGCTCCTGAGGTTTGAAATCATGCTGCCGTTTGATTGCTTCTTCTGCCAGTTTCTTGAAGAGATGAGGATGTGATTCACTTGCAGTAGCAAATGCCCATAGTATGTTCGAAAGAGCCTGTGGTTTGAACTCATCCAAACTGGGGAGAGAAATTATATGATCAGCTATCTTCTCAAACAATTGAGGATATGCTTCTCCTGCTTTTGCATATGCCAAGAGTATGTTTGAAAGAACTTGTTCATTGAAATGTCTTAAATCCTCGAGCCCTAATATGTGATCCACCATCTTCTTAAGTAGCATCGGGTGTTGCTCATGCTGTATTGCAAATGCCAATATAATGGTCGATACTTCTTGAGGTTTGAAGTTATCCAAACTATCAAGTGCAACAATGTGATTAGCCAGTTTCTTATACAGCTTTGGGCGAGGCTCTTTCGATTTTGCATACGCCCATAATAAGTTTGATAGCCCTTGTGGCAAAAACTCATTCAAGTTGTCAAGAGTAACAATATGATCAGCAAGTATATCAAAGAAGGTTCTATCATCATCCATCGACGCAGTAACTTGTGCAAGTCCAAATGCATAAATGATATTGGATAGGTGCCGTGCATCAAACTCATGAAGTATTGGTACAGAGGCCTTGGCAATATCTGTGAATATATGGTGTTTGTTCGTTGAGTTGTTGCCAATGAGGACATTATTCAGAACTTGATGTACACCACTACTATCACTTCTTCCTCCATCAACACTAATCTTCTTTATAATCTTGGCTAAACTAATTGCAACTGTAGCCAAGTCTCTAGTACCAAATGAGTTGATATCTTGTAATATATGGCCTAATACGTTATCCACTTGTGTTTGCATCTGAGCATACTCATTCTTCCTCTTCATACTGGGAGGAGATCTTTTCTGCCCCGTTTGAACATGCTTGGACGTTTCAGCCCAAAACGCACACATTTCACGAGTGTTCATTCTATTTCTACGGTAATGTGCCAGTTGAGTTAATTCTTCTATTGATTGACTATCTCCAAAACGTTTCTTGGGCTTATTATCACAAGATGTAAATTTATCTTGAGCTTGTGTTAGTTTGTTGAATAACTTCTTTGGATTCGTTTCTCCTGCAGTTCTATACGCCCATATAATGTTGTTTATGTTCCTAAAACCAAACCGATCTAAGTTGTCAAGCGAAATTATATGTTCTGCAACTTTATCAAATAGCATCGGATGTTTCTCATTGAGTGTGGCATATGCCCAAGTTGTGTTTGACAAGTGTTGTGGCCAGAAATCAACAAGATTGTCAAGTCCAATGATATGATTTGCTACCGCATTAAAGAGTTGAGTGTGTCGTTTATTCAATGCCGCATATGCCCAAACCATGTTGGAAATATCTTGCTCGTTGAACTCATTCAAGTTGACAATTGCCGCTTTTGCAAGTGCATCAAAGAAGGTACTGCCATCATCATCTTCCATACTAGGTACAGCAGTAATTTCAGCAAGTCCAAATGCATAAATCAAGTTTGACAGATGCCGCGCATCAAACTTATAAAGTATTAGTGCCGACGCCTTTGCAATCTCTGTGAATATATGCTGTTTAATCTCTGAGTTATTGCCAATGAGTAAATGATTGAAAATATCATGTAGACTTCCATTGGGTATTATTTGTTGATTACGATCAATATTAGTATTGTCAATACCAACTCTCTTTATCATTCTGGCCAAGCTAGTTGCAATTGTTGCCATATCTCTATGATTGTATCTCTCAAATTGCAATGTTTTTGCCAATAGTTCTTCTATCATCTTACTTGTAGTATTACTTAGAGGTGACACTTTCCTCGGTAGTTGAAGATGTTTGGATGTTACTGACCAGTATGCACACATATCACGAGGCGATATAGTATCCTTGTAATCATATGCCATCTGAGTTAGTTCTTCTATTGTATTGCAATTTCGAAAGTTTGGATATCGATTTCTGCTACTCTGAGAGACATCATGATTTGAAGATATGTTTGTTGGTTGTGATAAGTTATGCAGATATCGTTCATTATTATAATAACATTTGAATTTAGTTTTGTTGTGTATGCTATAATATTCATATAGCAATGATAGTTGATTATTGTAATAACATTTGATTTTGTTTTGTGGTTGTTGTATACTGCATATGAATCCCCGTCTATTTGATGATGATAGTAGTTGATTGAGGTGTTTGTTGTTGATGTATGGTCGATGAACACAAGTTGTGGAACTTAGTACCCCCGACGAATGCCAACGCCGTAACAAAGAATGCATCTCTGCAACATGGTTTATAAGGCAACTATCTTATCGCAGTACCAACGCCACAGAATCACAATCTACAAACTAGCCATCATATATATGAGAGCAACCAATCAGTACTCTAATATAATGAACAATTGACAAGCTACTCATCCTGTCAACTCTCATAAAAGATACCAAGGGTATCCTCCCGGGTAGAAAGAACTTGATTCTCAACCCTATAACCCACCTCAAAGATTACTCTTCTCTTCGTTACTAATGCGTACCAGACATAAACACACAAATCAAACAATACTAGAATAATATGAAGCTTTTACTATTACTTGCAACTGCTGCTGTATGTGCTGCGGCGGATATTAGTGTCAATTTAGATTTAGATGATACCCCTCCTTCTCTTCGTCGAGGACGTAAGCTAGCTCGAGTGGATTGCAATAACCCTCTTGTCGTAACTCGCTCTTGTCCAAGTGATATGACTCTTTATGCATGTGAAGAGGGTCAAACTTTATGTTGCACATGGACAAATCTACCGGTGGCTCGTGACTTCCGAATGCAGTTTCGAATCAATAGGCTTGTGCGAGACTTTACGACAGATGACACAGGAGTCTGTACCATGGAAGACGAACTAGATGATGAATCTTCATCCGAAGACTCACTTGATGAAGATCTTCGATTGGACGAAGGTTCATCTGGAGACCTGATTGATGAACTAGATGATGAAGATTCATCTGAAGATATACTAGATGAGGAAGCGGAGGAGTTTGATTTTGATGATGAGGATTTTGATGAAGAGTTTACTGAAGGTTCTGATGAGTAATTGGACCCATAGGGAGATACCTTGTTTGATAGATTGAACCATAAGATAACTTAACAGTGTCGTAACCATATTGTTTGGTGATCAAAACTACATGGATGTACTTGTGAAGGATACAATCCAACTTAGATGATCTGCAATAGGTGTCTCCATATGCCACTTCAATGTAGCTTGATGCACTTCTATAGCTTGTTTTGTGATGATATATGATTTAATAGTAGATCCATTGGATGGTCTAATCCCAAAAGTGGTATTCAACTTGGCTAGATGTTCAATCAAAAGTAGGCATATCTTCTCATATAAGTTTGATGTCAAGTAAGTGTGTGTGAAAGATCTTCAAGAGGCTCTTGTCCAAACTCAGCTGTATTTGTGTAACATAAACTTATCTAAACAGTTCTTCTCTCTCTGAGGAAATTTGGGGAATCTACTCAATTTGCTTAACGCCTGCTTCCCCTGCCCCTACCGCCACCTCGTCCACCCCTTTGAGGAGCCCCGCGGCCCTGAGATGCCCCACGACCTTGAGGAGGAGGTTGCCATCCACCTTGCGGAGCAGAGCGTGGTGCATTACGTCCTCCGCCGTCATTAGGAGGAGACCGTGACTTGACATCTCGACCCCTACTTGTATCTCGCCCAATATCATTACTTGAATTCCCCCTATG
>Ga0075437_13191_pt1 | contig 20667 bp, 15 predicted proteins | sample MintriMetagenome_FD_74266 | JGI IMG/M metagenome (GOLD analysis project Ga0075437, IMG submission 74266) | Marine eukaryotic communities from Monterey Bay, USA to study complex ecological interactions - Minidiscus trioculatus and... | ecosystem: Environmental > Aquatic > Marine > Unclassified...
GATGTCTATTCTTCATCTATGATATGGAAGTGTGTTGGTGCCACCGGGAAGCATATACATTTGTAGCATGCCTCCCTATGAGTTGATTATCAGGGGCTTTGGAGTGTCACTCACATATGGTATTATTAGTCTTTCTCATAACAGGGCGGGTCAAAAACAATGCAAGATACTCTTGATGTTTGCAATATATCAGTTTCTTTCCTTTACGTCTTGTTCAGCCCATAATAATGTTCATAATATTCAAGACAGCCCCCCCCCCCCCCCCTACATTAATTTGTATCATCGTAGACAATGAGAGTATCTATTCGTAAACCTACGGCCACCACTGGTGGCTCATCGTCCACTCCTCCTATAAAAAATGCTGCAAAGATACTATCGTCAACAGATCGTTCTGGAAAGTCCGCGTTTTTGTATTGTTTTATGATATGAATTCGTGTGTTCAATATAGAGTCTCGACGACTTGGCTGCTTTATTTGACCTTAGTTTGCCTTTATTGATTGTCCTATCATATCATATGTACTAACATATTAATCTCCTCTCTTTGTCATCATAAACTGTGATAACGCGCATCTTCCAGATACTGCAGCTCTAAGTGATATGGGTGACGATGAAGTGTTTGAAATGTCTGTCGGTAATTCGATAGCACCTTCAATAGCAACGAAGAAGAAGGATAGTAGGAGAGCGAAACCTGGTACTTCAAATATACTTGAAAGGAGAAAGAGCAAGGTATCACGAAGCCTTGAGAAGTCGGGGAAATCAATGCGGTATATGGCACAAGTAATTAAGCGTAGTCTACACAGATCTAGTCAGAGTTCAGGTTCATTCATATCGGGCGGAAACAACTATGCTATTACTCTGCCATCTGGAGTGACTAAAGATGTGAGAGGAAGGTAAGAGAGAGATTCGTTTGTAATTTGATACACTATACATATTATATTCCTTACATATATGTCTACTATTCAAATATCCAGTGCCCTTGCCGTACTACTGGCAATGTCAATGAGAGATCTCTATACTCACATGACAGAGGAAGATGTTGAACAGTTAAGGAAAGAGGATACTTCAACTTCAGAAGATGCTGCAAATGCGGAGGTTGAAATGATTGAGGCAAAGACTGAAGGTGGAGGATCAAAGCTCGTACCCAAGTACAAAAAAGGAACATCTGTCTTGTACAGAAGCCCCCAAGGGATTATCGGTGTCCTCATCATCGATGTGCATTTAGACGATCTATTAGAACCATACTATTCAATCAAGCTTCCTGACGGAAGAGAAAAGCAGTAAGTATTGCACTTTTCATACTGCATGTTTGTATATGGTATCTATATCTTATACATCCATATCTTTCTTTCTACCATGCCAAACCACAGAACTGATAATGCACACATATTGCTACCTGAAACCGAAAAAGTTGTTGCAAATGATAAGCAGGGATCTGTTAAGGAGACAGTGAATAGGAAAGAAGTGACTAGCAAAAGAAACCGTCCAGTTCGTACAAATGAAAGTAAGGTAAGAAGCAAAGGCAAGTCCTCTTCTTCCTCTAAGAAGTCCGACAAGAGGAAAGTAAACAATACATCAAAGATGCCACCTGATCAATCATCATCAAAAGAGAAGGAGAAGAGTAAGAATCGTGACACCTCCACAGCAGATGAACCTGGTAAGTCTGAATGGGGTCGTCGTAGACAGGGCAAAAGAAACTCACTTAAGAGATTGGCCAAGAAGTTTCGATAGTTACAAACAAAGCAAGAGCTGAAGTCGATAGTACAAACAAGTTTGAGAAGATAGAAGAAGAGTATTATGCAGTTGTGAGCTCAGGTAGCAGTTACTTGATGCTCACTTCGTTACATTTTAGCTATAGATATGAAGTATAGTGTACAAATATATAGCTTTATTAGTTATCTTCTTCATCTCAACTTGTAATATTGCTCGTATCTATTTCAAATCAAGCAAGTCGGGCTCCAAGGCCTCTTGGGGGTCTCTTCTTCTAGTGGACATCTGTCATGTCATACTCTCTCCTGCTCACTCATATGTTTCTTTCTTTCCTTTCTTATGTTAAATAGGCTCAGGTGACTGGGGTGGAGACGGCTGGGATTCTTACATTGTGTGACCATGAACCCCCGCAAAACGACTACATACACGACGGCTTGGATAAGTCTACCGCGCATCTACTGATGTCTATCTTCTCCTAAGTACCTTGTGACCCTGCCGACGAGTCTCGTCGAAAGGTAAGAAGTTTCTTAACTCTCACGAATCTTGGAGTCCAGCCAAGTAATAACTCTCTGCTATCATCTACCATAATCCACTAACCACTATCTAATAACTCTAAAGAAAGAGATGATGACGGAGGAACAAGTGCCAAAGAGAATTAGATCTGCTTCCCCTGATGTGATCGTTGCCGTAGGTAAGATTTACTAGATTTATGCATATTCGATATTTACGAAAAAATTCATGTCAATCTAATTATCAAAACCCACTTCTTATTTATTATACGATATTTATAGGCATTGGGGATAATGCTGAAGAATTTAAATGCTACAGGATTGCTTTAGCTCACGCTTGCCCATATTTTGATGGTGAGCATCACAAATCTTTATCAATAATTTTTGTAATTCTATTTATCTTTACATGCTGCTGATCTCATCCTATTATACTTATCTCATGCAGCTATGCTCAGTACAAACATGACAGAGAATAATGAAAGTAGAATTGAATTTCCCAACAAAGACCCTGATGAATGGAAGATATTTTACCCCTTCATTGATCCCTTCCAGTTAGGGGAAGCGTTATCGACACATGCAACTATTGATGATGAGAATGTTATGACTCTTGTTCCATGGTTTCATGAGTTTCAGATGGGTTCATTACATCAGCAGTGTGATGAGTTTTTATCGGATAAAGTTCTATCTCTTGCCAGGGCTGAAAAGGTAAAGAACTATTTGGGATTGAAGCTAGATGAATCCTATTGGGATAGAAATATGGTTGGGAATAGCAACAGATCGATTGTGGAGAGGACGAGGGCATCAAAGATGAGGAGGGAAACATTTAGAGATATTATCAAATTACTTGAATTCTCATGTATCTATGACCTCAAGAAAACAAAGAAGGAAGCTGAGAATGTCATTATGGTATTGCTTGGTTTCAACTCGCATGGAGTGAGCGAGGAAGATATGTTGCGTAAAACATATGATCTTTTTGATGATTTATCAACAGTAAAGATTCTCACAGGTTTGTTTCTACCACTATCTGAAAAGGAAGAAAAGTTTGAAGATGAATCTTTAAACTACAAGAAATTTGTATCAAATGGGAAATCAACTGTGTTATGGAAGATGCTGATGGATTGGGATTTTGATGACGATTTGGAAAGCCTTTCCCTCGAAGATATCAACACATCTTCTATGTTTCCAGTGCTTGTCAAAATGTTTATTGAAAGATGTGGTATAAATTATCTTACCTACTAGAGGAATGTCCGTAGCTACTGGGAAGTCATTGTCTAGCTAGGTTGAAGCATAAGTTATATCAACTCTCATTTTGATTGATTTGTATTAATAGCTTTACAGGGTGTACCTTTCTCTATCACAACTTAGTCACCCTTGAAAAGCAAATATATGTACATCTATTGCTACAGTAAAGTCTAGCAGGCTGCAGGTGTCTGTCTCTTCCGCCATACCATACTCAAATCTCTTGTTGATCGCTACCAACATCATAACTTTCAACATCTTCTTCACCACCACATATCATTCCCTTCATAATACCATCCATCCATTGATTAACACCGACAATTGCCGTTGATTTATTATTGGTACCACTATATCTTCCACTAGTCATAGTCGAAGCATCAAAACTTTCATCAGTTCGGAGTGTAAATGGCTTAGTCCAATTCTCTTCATCATCATACCATGTAAGTCTACTCGTTTTTATCCTTGTTTGTTCTTCTTTATTAGATTCACTGCCAGCTTCGGCTTCAGTCTTTATAGAACATTCTATCGATCCAGCTGTTGCCAACGATACCTTCATTATACTCGGTATACTCCTCGAAGGATGACAACTATTCGACTTGACACTATCAACATATGCCTTATGTTCATTTATCATACGTTCCGTCTCTTCACATATCGTTATAGAATCTATATCTTCTATTTCATTTGATAAGTAGGATTCCTCCTCAGAGGATAGGGAATCTAAATCAATATTTGGATTATGTTGTTGTTGTTGTTGAATTCCTGCTGCTGATGTTGGGAATGCACCCAAGCCCATATCATTTAAGAAGTCTTGATTATCAAAGGAGAATGATTCAACAATGTTGTCAACTGTAACATTCTTGTTGCTGTTAGTCTCAGTTGCGACTTGTTGTTTTCCTTGTGAAGAAGAAGACCCACGAGGAGAACCAACTAGTATATCTTGAGGAAAGGCATTTGGAGAAGCCGGCTCTCCCATCTGTGTAGAATCGGGTATGTTAATGGATGGACTTGACGATCGTGACCGTGAACTAGAAGTACCAGTACCATCAAGTAGATTTGTAGTCATCGAACTAGTCGTATCTTCAAAATCACTTGGTCTCCTGTTAGTATTATTCGTCAACGATGACGAACGTCTCATTCCCATACCCAATGTCCATAACATTTTCTTATTCTTCTTACATTCATGTAGTAGTTGAGATGATCCCATACTATTTGATCCTGATGCTGTAATGGCAGTAGTATCCTTGGTCGATGGTGGTAAGACAACTCGAATGGGAGTACTTGAACTACGCTGTGTTAGTGATTGAAGATTCCTGTTGTTGATGAATTCATTCTTCTCTGTATCCTTCTTTAGTGATATGAAATCTTTATTACTCTTGACTAGTTCCATTGCAGTTGTGACTGCCTCTGCTTCCTTCTCCTGCTTCTTGGTATCTTCTTCTGGTGGAGTGGGCGACTGGAAGTAGTACCCTCCCAGAACTTATTGAATACTTTACTCATGCTACTACTCGCCGAGGAAGAACTTGGACTACTGCGTTTGGGTGATATTATCGATGATTTGGTTGGTGATAATGATAGTGGTAAGGTCGATGAGTCGGTATCATACTTGTCACCCTTGTATTCTGTGATAGAGTATCGTCCAGAGCTATTATCATCACCATCGTTATTGTCGCCTCCACCATTGGACAGCGCAGTGTTGAACTCAACAGGATACGCTGGCAATGTCGATGATCCGGATGATTCATCAACGATTAGTTGTAATACACTTGTTGGACTTGGCTCCTTCTGTTGACTTGCCTTGATATCCCCTGAAGGAGTATCAGACTGCTTCTTCTGCTGAGTATCTTCCTCTTCCTTTCTAGCAGCAGTATCCCGAGAAGCAGACCTTGGTGAGACCAATGAAGAAGATCTACCAAACAATGGAAAGTTTGACAATTGTAATGAGAATGGTGACATACTGGATGATGATCGTGTATTATTCGAATTGGATGGCGATGAATTATTACTTGAACTTCCATTTGATGAGGAGGCACTAGTCTCTTCACCATTGGGTGTATCTGTACTACCATTTGGTGAGTCTGTACGATGAGATGATGAAGACAATGCTGTTGGGGAGCTATTCTTCTCCCCTCCTCTCCCCCCGGCACCAGCAGCTCTAGATGTTGAGGAGAGCATGTGTGACATGTCAGATCTTGAACGTTCGAATACATCCTTGCCATGACAATCTGTATCTATTGACTTCTTAGAATGATTCGAGCCATCGATATTCTCGTCGTGTTGTTGTTGCTTCGATGATGAGGACGATGTAGATGATTGCGTTGGAGAGTTGTTTCTACTTTCAACAATCTTTGTTAGAGTATTACGGCTCTTTTGTTCATTTGACTTACTTCTACGCCTACGGTTACCTCCATTGAACATATGACGTGACTTGCTGTTATGCTGCTTACCACTAGTACATGCATCCACGTCAATGGGACCATGAGATCGTGATAGATCAGAGTTGAGAGAGGAGATGGTACTTTGATCATCAGCATCGATACCTTGATTGATGTTGATGGATTTCTTTTTGAAAAGCTGTCTACCAAATCGTGGTGACTTGAGCTTCTTTGCCATGGTTCTGTACTGTATGTGTGGATTGCAATTGCAATTGCTGTGTCAACAGTTAAATATATCAATAATCAATAACAACAAATCACAGCCCAAGGTCGAGATTATATCAACGCTTGTCAGCTTGAGCAATTGTGATCTCGTATAGTAGTTCTGTTGCAGAGTAATAGATACGTTAAGTTGCAGCTGCAGTAAGCGTTGGATTGTTATATTAAATCTGCATCCCATCAATCACTTCTATACTTGCTTGAGTTTCCAGAAATTACATGCTTTTCTTTGTGATGCGTTGAGTTTTAGGATACCAAAGGACACCCTAAAGCAAAGATCTTCATTCTCTCCACCTCATTGTCATTTATAGGGGGAGAGTCGGCAATTAACGCAGAATAAGATAATGTCGGTGTTAACAAGGATATCGATACTGTTGGTATTATGCCTGAGTAATATACGCTCGGTCAAATCTTTTGTATCTCCATCAAGAAGATACCACAAAACAAATCCTCTGACGAATAATATGTCGAGGTCGAGTACAACAACAGCTGATGATACTAAACAAACTCCTGTACTATTATTAGACGATGTATTAAAAGGAAATAGTACCACAGCTACCCGAGTAGTTGATATGCTTATGGAAGTACGAGGTTCTCCAAAGATGGAAGAGTACCTTAAAGATATGCTACCTCAAGATTCATATCCTATTTGGACTAAATTGCCATTAGTATCGAATATCGAAGGGGAAGATGCTCAAGACACTGAAGAATCAAAGCAGCGGAGAAAAAGAAGCGCTCTCTCTGTATTAATCCGTACTATTGCAAACAATAATGAGTCATCAAATAACAACATATCATACCTGTTATCAACGGCAAAGAAGGATGCTAAAGTAGGATATCTAACAACGGAAGAAGAGTTATTAAAACGAACACCTGATGGATTAGAAACACCAAAGTATGACATACTATCGTCAAAGAAGGGAGGATATCAAATTCGAAGATATGAACAATTCTCTGTTTGTTCAGTGACAATGAACGAGATTAAATCATCAGGTAGTGATAAAGAAAGTGCAACAAAGTTATCGAATCCACAATTATCAGGTGCTACTTCATTCGGAGCTTTGGCTGGGTATCTATTCGGGAAGAATGAGGAAGAAACAGCTATGAAGATGACAACTCCAGTCCTATCTCAAGGGGAAGGAGCAGACCGTACAATGTCATTTGTATTGCCAAGTGATTATTGGCAAGAGAAAGAGAAAGCACCAACACCATTATCAGATAGTTCAGTCAAGGTATCATCAGTCGAGGGGTGTGATCGAGCTGTGATTGCCTTTTCTGGCTTTGGTAGAAAATCCGATAAAGAAAATCGATCTATTAAGCTACGAGAGATGGTAGAAGCTGATAAAGATTGGGATGTTGTAGATGGTGCTCCGATAGTACTTGCAAACTATAATGATCCTTTCACTCCCCCTTGGAAACGCCGTAATGAAGTGAGTATACTAGTACAAAGTTCAAGTGGAGACTAAGAAGCTATCATTTAGGGTTGACTGGATCTTTGTCTGTGATCTATAGAATAGCAATTAATAACAAAACGAGATAACAAATACACTGTATAATTAGTTTAGCATGTTTCCCACCATTACCATGTACTAAGAGGTACTGAAAGGTAGCTGATGATAACTCTCTGGTGCTTCGAATCTCTTTTGGTATCCCGTCGGAAAGATATTTTTGAATCGACCGTTGAGAAATCAGCAATTATGAGCCCTCGTCAATAAATCTCAAATGATATGATCTCATAATCCATTGCAATAGTAATATAAGCCAATCTGAAGATGGGAGATCCTCCTAGAACTCCCGGGAAGGAGGACAAAGAAGACAAAGATGGCGGCCGTTATGCTAGTCCAAATCAACGTCGGGCATTCGAAGAAGGTCGTGCCCTCTATGGAGATGAATGTCATAGATGTAATCAAAGAGGACACTGGCAAGCAGAATGCCCTATGAGATGGCAAAGTAACAATATGGTTTGCAATCATTGTGGCTCAACTGAACATTCTCAATACAATTGTCCAGAAGTAGCTCGAGCTAATACTGAAGTTGCAACGGAAGTGCAGAACGACAATGGAGAGGAACAAGAAGAAGAATCATCATCAGATGATGATAAGAAACCTGCGGCTATAGAAGACAGTGAAGATGGAGAGAAGTCTACTGCAGCAGAAGATGAAGGAGGAGGAGGAGAAGAAGAGGAAGACGATACCGAGGATCCGTATATTGTGGGAAGTCGTATACTTCTTCGGTATTTACTTCATGATGTCAACAATGATGATGAGTCAAGTGATCAAGTTAGTGAAGAAGACGGCTCATCGGATGATATGAAGCCTGCCGCAAAGAGGACCAAAAGGAGTTGATAGATTTGCTTGCTACATCTTGGATCTTCTAATCTAAAAATAGATATATCATAATATGTACAATAGAGCAATATATGTCTCCGTTTCTGTTCTTAGAAATACTACTAATTTACAATCTAGACATATAGATATTGCTTAGGCAATATCCCGCGTGTGCTCGTATCAATATATATGAGTCGTCATATTACGTCTCTCCTTATCAAGATGTACCTATTCAACGCCTCGTTATCGTAGGCATCGAACTCCGAATCATCTGAGATCTCTTTAGGCAAAGCATCCTCCCGAATCCGATTGACTGCTACCACTACTATCAGTATCCGTTGACGATCCTCGTGATAATGACAAACGAGTCTTTGTACTCAATGCCTTTAATGAAGTTAGTTCCTTCTTGATGAATGAACTACGTCGTCCACTACTTGATGCTTTGTTTTTGGTTGGACTTGTATACTCAAAGAAGTTTACCTCCACCTTCTTCTTAATCTTATCCTTATTACTAGCCTTACGACATGTGTCAACATCAATAGGACCATGATCTCGAACGTTGGAATTCAATGAGCGATTGTCAACAGAGTTATCATCAATGTCGGCATCACTTAAACTACCACTGCAACTAGTTGATAGTACTAGTCCTTGTATATTATCATCGTCTCGATCATCGTTATCACTAAAGACCGAGTAGCCATCGCTTGATGATGTCCATGAACTTTTAATAAAACGAGGTGATGTGAAGGATGGTGAGTTGAGTCGTCGAGGTGAGTACTTCTTGATGGTGATTACGGATGTGTCGAAAGTGTTGACCATGTTTAGGTGTTTATTGTTTATGTTTTTTATACTTTGTTGCAAACTCTTGACTGTAGCATGATATGCTATTAACTATGGGTCAACTTCAATTGTCAAACACCACTCAACCGCCATCCATCGAAGCTCATCGCCTAACTCGCTTATATCATGCTCTATTTCTAGCGTTGGCTTGCATAAAGTCCCTACAACAGGTTTGGCAGGCCAATTCGATAAATTCACTTAAGTGCTTAAGTTCTTACCTAATCCTTGCTTGACTATGATTGCTTTTTGACATGTTTGATGAAGCAAGATGGTAGATACTCATGTATCTTATTAAACATATATTAGAGCAAAAGAGATATAGTATAATACATATAAATAAATAATGGTGAGAATATGTTATATATTTGTTGGTCTTCATAGCGTATTATATTTATGTGCTCACATATCATGTGTTTGCAACTCTTTATGTCTGTCACTATTACTGTCTCTTAGCAGCAACATATAAGACCTCTAATGGATGATCTTGTATTCATATCAACTGATCCTCCTCTACCAGTATTTAATGCGACGCCATATAATCCACCGCCGTATACTGCTACAAAGAATATACAATCACAACATTATAATACCTTCAGATTCGGTCATACTAACAATATTGAAACACTCGTCAAGGCCGTGCAAGATGATAATATTAAATCAGCTGAAAGTTATATACTTGGCGTAGTTAGTGCCGCTATGGTAATATTTGCAATAGGATTGGTATGGTCCATGGTGATCATTGGATTGAAGATTGCTGGACAGAAACGAGTTGGATTTCTGGCAGGCAGGTTAGAGCATCCTGGTGTTTCTGGAGAAGAGAGTAGTGAACAACCAAGAACACCGCATTCTTCTGCAGTGTGTGAAGAAGAAGATGGAATAGAGATTGAAAGGGAAGATGATGATTTGGGAAGTCCATTAATCAGTGGTAGAAACAATAGTATAGGGACCGAAATAGAAGAGACTCTACAGAAAGAGAAGAAATTCAAGAGAAAAGTTTGGGCAGTAAGAGCAACATTTGTCATTAGTGGATTGTGTGTATTAGTAGAAGGTGCCTTATTCTATGCCAAAGGAGTGACATCATTCAAGAACTCCTTGGATAGCACAAGTAGTGGTCTTCATATTCTTCAAGATACTGCATATAAAGTTATAACACTTACCAATGATGTAGGCACAGACAAGAATCTATTGATTGAAGGGTTTGATAATGTCACATCAAGTGCAGCTGCTAACGAAGATGATCTTGACTTTTGTAAGGGTAATGGAGAAGTGGCAAGGCAGATTAATACATATGTTAATCAGTTCAAGTCGGAGATCAAGCCTCTTAGTCAAGCAGTGGATGAGAATGTTGAACTCTTCCAAGATGATTTGAATCACCTCATATCAATGACCGAGCAGGTTGATAACAACTTGAAGGATGTGAATGCTTTCTTTTACGTCACCATTTCTATATCAATTGTTATTGGGATATTAATTCTAGGCATGCTTGTCGTGGTAGGATTCTCTTCAAGAGGTGTCGCCAATTGCTGCACTAGATTTGCTACGTGAGTACATCTAAACTTGATCATTTGATTGTGTCCAATGTTGATACTTCTTCTGACTCATCTTTATCATTCAACTACACACCACAGGAATGCGATCCTTTGGCCCATATTCATTTTCTTTCTCATTGTCTTTTGGATCTTTGCTCTCGTGTTCCTCGTGACAAGCATTAGTGGAGCGGACTTTTGTGTCAAGCCAGGAAAGCCCGTGTTTGTATTGTTTCTTGTGAATGCTTGTGTTCAATATAAAGTCTTGACTGACACATTTGAACTTAGTTTACCTTTGTTTGATTGCCTTTACAAACCAGTTGTACTAACAAATGTTATTATCTCCTCTCTTTCATCTTATAAAATGTGTAACGCGAATCTTCCAGATGATATTGTGATAAATCTCCTCTATCGCTTAGAAGAGCAGTTTCACAGTGTTATATTCAAATATCTCATATATTATGTGTCGGCCTGTACGATCAAGCCTACTGGTGGTGAGTATCTTATATACGTGTGGAAGCTGTGTGCAATGTTTGATTTGTCTTCTAACAAATATCATATCGACTTCATCTTGTTTCTATAAGGAGAGATTGCTGACCTCACCGATAAGATCACTCAGGCAGTAAATGCCGTATACACTTTCTCAGGAGAGGTAATGAATATGAATCTACAAGATCTTGAGACCCAGTGTATGCTAAGCAGTACCTTAGCCACGTCCATCCATGAAGGTGCTAAATTGTTACATGCAGCATCGTACAGTCTGAACAGTGCCTGGATTGGTGTTCAAGATATCATACAATGCAAGACATTCAATCCAATCTACTCCACGTTTGTCCATAGTGCACTATGTTTAGATGGCGTTGGAGGTCTTACATGGCTCTTCTCAACTAGCATATTTCTAGTTGTCTTTGCTATGATTATGATAATGTTCAGGGCGGCTTTGTACCCTGTAAAACGTCCTGCAAGTCTGGGTATGTTATCATCTGAGGATCTTCCTGATACTGATAATGGTGCAACCACTGAGACTGAGAATGCCTCTCTTATGAACAAACCTGTAGTTTGAGATCAACTTAAAGTATTGTAAAGATTAATAATAGTGTAGTTTAGGAAAAGAATGATAAGATAGTTGGTAATTAGTAACATGAAAGCTTTCCTCGTCACTAGATGTACTTTACCCTCCTAATTCAGTCGAGGATACCAAAACCTGTGAATAAAATAATTTAGTATTTAGCATTTAGCACAAAACAAACAAGATCCAACTAATACCAATGCGCGGCAACTCTTCTACTACTACTACTAACAACCCCAGATTAAAGCGGCAAATAATATAGTATAGAATAAATTAATATAGATATGGTAGTAATACCAATAAGAAAATCAGCGGCGACAATACCGCTATCATCCACAACCACAACAACTCTCCTCCTCCTCACAGCCTTCTCGATCTTGCCAAACACAAATATAATACTACCAATACAAGCATACACACCCTTCGGGTATCAATCAACAACACTAAACTCATACGAATATCGTAACATTGACCCTACAAAGCCACACACTACACCCCTAGATCCATCATCTTACATTGGTTCAATACATTACGACCCCTTACATCATTCACTCTACATTACAGGATCAACTTTCGCTAGTGGTTCGAATACATTTGATGGTATAGATGTATATAATTTAAATGGTGAAAAGAGTGATATAGATAATGATGGTATAATGGATGATATGTGGTGGAGTAACATGGCTACTGGGTTGCAGCCTCATTTGTTGGATGTTGGTATACCAAGTTATTCACCCCTCTCAACTACTAGTTCAGGAGGTAGTGAAAGTAGTAGCAAGAGTGATTGTTACTATGCAATAGTAGGATTACCACCAATAACAACAACAACACCAAACGATATACAAAGTGCATCACAACAACCAGAGAATGAAGTGAAAATTATACACTCAAGACGATTTGGTAGTGAATTTGGTAATGAGGGGTGTTCCAGTGTTGATATACTCTTCACCAATACTGCCAATACACCCAGTACGACACTTTTGAATGGTGAAACGATTGGTAACACTCCTGGCGGGTATACACATGACAATTGGGATCATAGTTATGAAGAAGGATCGCAAGAACAAGAAAATATGAATGGATTTGATACCAATGTCAATGTACAGCCGGGTGAATTATTACCAGCGTTACCAGGTCAAAGTAATATATGGCCAACGTATAGTCCAACTGTTACTGTTGCACCTACTACCACTCCATGGCCTAGTTTGGTAGGCGGTGGGTATGCTCCTACTGATTTACCCACTTGGGATGAAGAAGATGAGGATGAAGTTGTATCAACTTTACCACAGGCTGGATTGGATAATTTTGGTAATGAAATACCATCTGATACTACAGATACAGGTGGTGTATCGGATGGGTTTACTTTTGAAGGGGATGGGGAAAGAAGACAAAGGCATAATAGAAAACTACAAACTTCTCAACAAACAGCTATACCTCCAAATATACCAACAATTGAAACAAGATCAGTCCGTTTACTAATATCAGGACATGTCGAAGCCTCTACACAAGCTGGTTCAACGAATGAACAAGATGGATATATAATAAATGAATTTTCACAAGGTCCAGGAACAAACGAGGCATCCGTTTATGGATTTGCACAACAAGTCGATGTTCGATTGCCTCGTGGTGACTTGACACAAAATCAAATTAATCAAGATATTAATGATTTAACAAATGGTAATCATGATGAATTAGATTATGAATTACATTCAGCTAGTATTGAAGAAGAACAAATGGCACAAGATTTATCCTATATTGATGGTGCTACATCATACAACATACCACAGAATGACTATGAAAAGATTGTTACCAGTGGTATTGAAAGTCGTGCATTATTAAATGATAATTTATCGGAATTTAAAACTATCTATCCAGTGTCGTTAGTTGCCGATCCTACATCGAAAAAGGATTATTATGTAGTATTATTAGCATCAGAGTCTGGGGATGAGAATATAAAAGATCAATATGTCGATGCAAATTCCTTTTTAAATGTCGATGAAACAATTGGACAGGGAGCGTCACAACGTACCTTTACTGAATATGAAACATCAGGTATTGATATTGGTGAATTGAATGATAACTTTGGTGATAAAGGACGACCAAATTATGGATATAATTATCGTATTATTGTAAAAAAGATGATGATTGAGGGTAATGTCCAACCAACTGAACTAACTGATATTGAAGCCAAGTTGGCGGCACAGTCATATGATGAAGAGAAAGGCGTGGTTGCAATGAGAGAGGAGTGGAAACAGGAATTTAAACCTGATTTAGGTGATGATGTTCGTCCCTCGGGTTTATTGTTCGCGCCTAAGTCATCGGGTGTTAGTGGTGATGGTATAGCTGATGAGAGTAAGTTTGACTTGCTTGTTATGGTGGGTACAACTGCCGGTCGAGGATCAGCATTTGGTACGGCAAGTGAAGACAATGAAGACTTAACCGATACTGGTGGACCACCGAAACGTTCCGACTTGGATGGATTCATTACCAAGATACACACTGACACAGGCGCGTTTGCTGGAGGAATTGACTTCAACATCAATACTAATCAGTTTCAGAACTTTCATTCCAAACGAATTGCTAGTAATCCTGGCAAGAATGATATCATTGCAGGTATATGTTCCAAACCATTAGTCCCACTTGGTGAACAAGAAACTATGGAATATGTATATATTGTTGGATCGACTGAGGCCTTATTGCCCGCTGTTATTGGAAGGCTATCATCTGGTAATAGAAGTTATGATACCATGGAGGCGTTCTTAATGAAGATTGAATTAGATACGATGAAGACTGTTTGGACTGTACAAGTTGGTTCCATGATAAGTCAGGCAGGCGTTGACGACTATGAGAGCAGAAAGGGAGATGTGTATGGGTATGGATGTGCGGTGACTCGAGATGGACAGAATGTCTATTTAACTGGCTTGGTCAAAGATGGTGGAGTCGTAACAGACTTCTCAGAAGGTTATGATGGAGGTGACAACGTTGCAATGGGCGGTACAGACATTTTCATTTCAAGCTATCAAACATCAAATGGTTCACGCAACTTTTTGAAACAAGTCGGATCAACGAGAGATGACTTCCCCTCAAGAGGCAACGGTGGTATTACCACTGACCGATTAGGCAATGCTATTGTTACCGGCAATACCCGAGGGAGTTTGATGCGTAAACGTATCGAGGATGAGTTCCGATATGGTCAATATGGTGAAGATGCGGCTATGGATGTGTTTATCATGTCATTTGATCGTGATAGCGGTGTTCATGTGGCAGTGACCGATGATGGACTTGCCCCCGCACCTGTGCCCGTGCAGCCTGAGAAACCACGTCCTGTATACCCCCTCAAACCTACAATATCAACAACAACACCTGCTGTTGAAAATGACGATAGCCCACAAGATATTGAAACGAAGAATGGTGCCTTAGTTGGTATCGTAGCATTTGCCTTGACTTTCATCATTGTGTCAGTCGTTGCATCCATCTTGGTCATTTATAGAATCAAAAAGAAGAAGGAAAATGATGCCTTAATGGATAGTTCAAATAATCTACACGGTAGTAGACGTCGAAGTTCAACTATACCAGGTCGACGAAAGAGTGCATGGGGTATCAATCGATCTAATTCAATAATGAAGGATGACTTTGGTGATCTTAATATCATGGTTGAGGTACGAAATAGTGCCTCTGGTGGATGGCATGGTGTGTATGACGACGACCAACTACAAGCCATTGATTTTGGGGTTTCTACCGGTGGATCAGATAAGGGGGATGTTGTAGAGCAAAGTCTATTTATGGAAGATGGCTTGCAAGAAATAGAAGAGAGTTTATCTCAATATGATATAGGCGATATGCCACACATGGATGATGTGAGCGATGAAGACTTAATCAAGGCTTACAATGATGCCATGGCCATTGACATTGAACCCGAGAATCCAGAAGTAGAGTTTGTTATGCAAGGCGGCGGCTCTAACCCGCCTCCAGAATGTCCGCCATCACCTTCTCCGAGAGAGATGATATGATTGCCGGCTTAACAGAAGAGGGAATTATTGAGGTATGTTTGCTTGTTTTGCTAGAGTAATAAACTTAATGATCACCTATGTACAAAGTTCTGAAAAAGATCTTCTTCTAGTTTAGTTGATATGTTTCAACGATCTCTTTGCTTTCCCTAAGTGAAGCCTCCATGGCGACTAATGCATGATGCCATTGTCTATCAGCTCACATTTGTATATCTAAACTAAACTCACACATACCTATGTTATACCCCGTGACTTTTACTCCAAATGATACCACATCATTAACTTGGTCACAATAGAGTAAGCCAAGATGAAGACTTTATGTTCTTCCCAGCAGATACCTCCTCAACTTTGACACAGATTTGGGCATAACACATAGAATTTCTAAAAAGGTTTTGTAATACATTTCCTCTTCCTCCACTTGCAGCCAGAAGTATTGTTGCACGTCCTCCTTCTTTTAATACCACCACATGCATCAACTACTGGTTTAGTAGATGGCTTAGGGGTGGCAGGATTGGGACGCTTTGTTGGCTTAGATAAGTATAATGAAATGGAGTGAGCGAGAATCATATGTTGATATGAGCACTGATCTTATATAATATAATGCAATTTTTCTTACCAAAGGAGTAGGAACTACTGGTTTAGCGGATGGCTTAGGTGGGGGCGTGACACGAGTGGGACGCTTTGTGGGCTTTCGAATAGAGAGGAAATAAAGTGAGAATCGCAAGATATGAGCACTGACCAATAATATACTGTATCCTTCTCGATGGTGATACTGTCACTGCTTACCTTAGGAGATGGCTTAGGGGTGGGCCTGGGGCAATCTTGAACTAGACCATCGGGAAGCTCGCCCTGAAACGGAGCACAAAGAATATCCAGACAGAATGGCCGTACTTTAGGATTAGGGCCAGAAAACCCCCCACCGGGATTGTCCCCAATCTTTTCAAAACATCGACTGTCACCGTAGAAGAAGTCGTAGCAGTAAGGTGCTGCTATGACGAGTCCCTCAGGGTTAAGGTATGTCCTACTTAGACCAGAGGAGAGGAAATAATTGTAGATGGAACGATCCCCCAATTTGGCTAGTGACTTTGAGTAAAAGTCTTCATCACATAATTGTTTGAATGTTAGCGTGTTGCGTGTTGATCCATCTTGCAATTCCTGGAGAAATAAATATGTAACATTGCAACCTAATAATAATATTTATGAAAAGATGTATACTGTAAGTATATCATGAAAGCAAACAATAGTAGAACCTTTACTTACGCGAAATGCCATCCCCATTAAGAGCCTTGTCGAGATCTCTGTCATACTCTCTGCAATAATCATCAAATGTATCATCACAATTTGTCTGGAGTATGTCAGACTCTCCAAAGGTACACTTGTTTGCCTCGCCACAACTCTTTCCGTACTGCACATTCTCTGCTCCGGGTGTATCCTCGATACGAGTGCTTGCGCCTTTATCTTGAATCGGGAAGAGAGGGACAGAACATTTTCCTCCAAACTTATCACATGGTCCTGGGGGTGGACCCAAATCAGGATTCTCTTCTGCAATCTTATCAAGGGTAGCATAGCATTCAACTTTATCAGATTCAGAATCTCCATAACAGTCTTCACATACAGACGCGGGACAAAAAGTGGCACAGGGACCATCACCATACCAACAATATGTTGGATCATTCTCTTCACAATCACCGTCATATACATTAGTACAATCCTCAGCATCACAAGGAAATGAACATGCTTTCCTACATGGAAAACAGTATTCAGAAGCCGGTTCGTAAATACATGCCTCCAAGTCAGTTCTAATTGCAAAGTCTTCCTTGTCCTTATTTTTACTAATCAAACAATCGAGCTTGGGAGATGTATCGATTGTTTTGAATGTCAGTCGCTTTATGTTGCTGCTTGGCTTACGACTATTGTTGGGGTCACATTTGGCCTGCAAATGACGGCTGATGGCCTTCTCTCCCTCGATGGTGGTGTCGGGGAATAGGATCTTTCCCTTCTGCTCTACTGTTGTTGCAACAGCAACAGGGTGTTTGGCAACGAGAGCCAAGAGTGCGGAGATGAGAATGATCTTCATTGTGTAGTTTACTAGATATGGGAAGCGGGATGAGCAATGTTAATGTAGTAGGGTAGTAGTTCACTTGCAATTTGTTGTAGTGATGGAGAATTATGATCTTTTATGTTGAACTATTGCGCAATTTCTTGACACCTAAAGCACCAACTCTGGCAGAGGATTGAGAGTTTGGCGGTGATGAGGCTGTAGATGGCTATTATTTTGACCGAGACACGAGTTCATAGGAAAGAGACTAAAGAAACTATTTTGGGTAAAGGGGAGCTTCTCATTTTAATTCCAAATATTAGGCGAATACCGTGAGGGATCTTAATTCCTACGTTCATTCTCCGTATTCATAATGACAGGGTGTACCATTTGATCTAAATACCGTACCCCATAACTTTTACCCTCACAAAAAACTTTGAGAGAAATAAAGTGCTTTATGTTATTTACTACTGATGCTCTCATAATATTGTAATCTACGCTTCAATCAACATAACAATAGCATAATCATGAAGTTATACTGCTTAGCTACTGCATCATTGATGCTTCTCGGTGCCGCTGTGGCTGAAGAGGTTAGTTGTTTATTATGTGCACATATGTTATGTCATTTTTTTATGGACGATGAGACTATCTTATCGTCGACTCATCTTCAACCTACATGCTCATATCATATGCTCGTATCTTTTGCAATACTACTATAATATTAAACCAGCCCAACCTCCGTGGCGTTGCTTGACACCTTTAAGGAACAAGTCGCAGAGGCCATGGCCAACCCCGACGATATCGAGATGTATCCCCACGTTGGATGTTCTTTTGATGCATGCTGTTCGTATGAGGACTCTGAAGACTCTAAAGACATCAAGATGTATCACAAGGAGTGCACTTGTCCACAGAAGAAACGTTACATGTGCGGAGGAGGACACCGTATTCCTCCCCGCCCCCCTTAGCCTCATGAAAGGGGTGGGTGTGCACATTGCTATGATGCTTATTGCAATGATGGTCCTCATGAGTCGGATTCTTTTCTTGCATACCACAAGAGATCCATTGAGGAATGTGATGCTAATGGATGCCAGCACATCAGGGATCAATGTGAGTGAAGGAGGACACGGCAGTGAAGGTGGTCAATGCCCTGACTGCGGTACAACCAACCTTTGCTGTTATTAGAAGGAGAAGGTGGGCAAGCAGGGAGGTAGTCGGAGAGAGAAGTTCGAATATGGTAGAAGGGGAGGTAGTGTGAAGGTAGAAGGGATGGAAGAGATAAGGAAGTATTGGCGGACAGGCAGGATTATTCGTTTGAAGACAGACTAAGTTTGAGTATAAGTATAAGATTCTCTTAGTTTGAGTAATGTAACTATTAAACTCTATTACCGAAGTCTTTTATCATCTTAATCTAACACTTAGTGTCAAGAGGAACAATCTAAATATAGAGGCTCCGTGCCTCTGGAGATTGTATCTTTGGGATGATCTATTTGCCTAACAAATTGAACTTAGTGATCACATCTTATGTATAACAAACAAACAATAAAGATAAGAAGTCATTCGATATTGAAAATTCATACATATATCTACATATCGTTTTATTGGGATATCAAAGAATTGGACGCTCGCTACCACCACCGCTATCAGACAATTCCTCTTCTCCTTCTTCGTGTGTAGAGAGCAAAGTATGGGCATGTCTTCTTATTTGCAACGACTTGGGTGACAGCCCCTTCTTTGGCTTCTTATTCTCCTTGTTATCAAACTTGTTCAGCAAAGTAGGAAACGAATACTCCTCTTCTTTATCATCATCGTCATCACCACCACTACTACTTCCAATTGATTCGTACTCCTCGATGTCGTAGAGTGAAGTCCCTGTTGCTTGAGGACACTGCCTACTGCCACCATCGCCTCCTCCTCCCTGACGAGCAGATAACATGTCAATCTTCTCCTGGTGTTCACGTACTTTAGTCTCGATGAGTTTCCAAGCGGCTACAAAATCAAGCCTGCCGTCCTTTGATACATACATTGCACCCTGTAATGCAACCATTAGCTTACCAATTTCTCTTCCACTGAACCCATATGTTACATTCACAGTCGATTGGAGTTGCTCACCAGTCATTAGATCATTCTCAATCGACATTATGAGAGGTTGTTGCTTTGTAAAGTATCGAGTAATCTGTGATTTCAATGAAAGTGCCTGTTGGTTATTCGTTTCCATGAACTTTCGAAAGTGTAAATCAAAGTACAGCAATATCAAGTCCTTTCTACATTCAGCATTTGGAAGTGGGAAGAAGATTGACTCATCACAACGATCCAACACGGCTGCATCCAAATCCTCAGCTCGATTGGTTGCCAGGACTAGCATGAAGTCCTTTCGTTCTCCACCCGTGTTGTACAGCAGAGCATTCAGTGCATTATGAGCAGTATCACTCATCAAACCTGAATCTCTCGAGCCTAGGAAACACTCAGCCTCGTCGATGAACAGGATGACACCCTTTGGTGACATCTTAGCCCAGTTGAAGAGGTTGTGAATTTGAGTTACTGCATCCGAGCCGAGTGGACTAACATCTCCACCAGACATGAGAGCGTAATCAATACCAATAATCTTGGCCAACTTCTTTGCGACCATTGTCTTGCCCGTGCCTGGAGGACCATAGAGCAGCACATGTCGAAACGGAGCATTATGTCTACGAGCATTACGAGCCGAGTGTGCTAAATCTAACACTCGTTCTTTCAATTCTTGAGGCAAGATTA
>Ga0075437_14692_pt1 | contig 20642 bp, 17 predicted proteins | sample MintriMetagenome_FD_74266 | JGI IMG/M metagenome (GOLD analysis project Ga0075437, IMG submission 74266) | Marine eukaryotic communities from Monterey Bay, USA to study complex ecological interactions - Minidiscus trioculatus and... | ecosystem: Environmental > Aquatic > Marine > Unclassified...
ATTTCTTTCTATCTTCCTTTACTTGCTTTCCATTATATTGACGGAGGAATTCCTCCTCGGTATTGCTCATCATTAATGTGATAGTGGGGTATGGTTGGCGGTTCAACTGCATGAAATTTTCAGGTGAAAGTGAAACGGGATTCCATGTAAGGGTATCCTTCCATTATATATCATAGCCTTACTTCAATTATCTGTTCAGTGTGTTTCTTCTTTACACATAGAAGATACATTATTGTGTTCCATTTGTGCATACTTCTATACATTCGTTAGACTCTAACTAACAACAAAAATAACGGAGATCTAATGTTTGTCTCGAATTGACCGTTGCCGACTTTCTCTTCTGCTTCTGCAGTCGTCACTATCCAACATTTAAGTTAGACAAGTATGCAGTTTCCCAAGTACTCTTCCTCATATATGAACGTTGTTTCTTCATCAGCAGGCCTAGTTTTTGCAAGTCTTTCTTCCTTCTTCATACGCTTCTATGATATGTTTGGCTGAGTTATGTGTATCTTAGATCATTGTCGGTTCATTTTGGTTAATAACATTTCATAATGATGAATTTGCTTCTAAAGTACACAATCAGGTCTCATCTTCTGGTAATCTACCTTTCACTGTACTCTTACACTATACAATATCAGGATCCGATAGTTTGTTGTTACTATGTCCAATCGAATTGACCGTTGCCCACTTTCTCTCTCCTGTAATTATATACATTACCCAACCTTTAGGTTAGACAAGTATACAGTTTCCCAAGTACTCTTCCTCATATATGAACGTTGTTTCTTCTCATCAGTATCAGCGGGAGGCTGAGTTTCAGATGATGCCTTTTCAAGTCTTTGTTCCTTCTTCAGACGCTTCTTCTCCTCAGCTTTTCTCTGAAGATACTCTAATCTACTCTTCATTCTATCTTCTATTGCCCCAACTCTTATGGTTTAGCCGATTGTGACGATGAAGGATTACTACTAGTGGTCGATGTAGACGACGAGGAGTCCGTCGAGTGTATTGATTCGCTGATCATGATTGAAGTTTTGTGAGTTATTGATACTATTCAAGCAATAATGTATTGGACTGATTGTCTATACCACAGATTATTAGAGTAAGCATTCGAATGAGGGCATAAATATATACGGCATCTACAGCTAGTATGAGGAGAGACGGCGGCAGTTGATCGGCAGTTATGAAGAGGGGCATGCCCTTTATTGGTCTGTACGTCGCCGACCATCAATCTACACTCTTGTATTCTCATTCTCCTCCTCTCATTCACCTTTTATTATTGTAGTAGCGGAATAGATTGAGTAGTGGATAGCGCAATGGTGACGTCAAGGATATCATAGATTGATATACCTAGCATCTAAAGTATCCATATCGACACAAGACATAAAAACAGAAGTATCCCAACTTAACACAAAATTGCAACACATCAAAATACAAGATAAACAAGATAAACATCATCATGGAGAAGTATAAAAACATGACCCTCGAACAACTTGAATCTCTCCAAGACGATTCAACAAATGATGAAGAGATTGATGAAGATATGGCATTCAACTCTGACGATGAAGAAAAATACGGCAAGTACTTTTCAACATCAATAACAGTTAGCAATAATATGAGTGATAAGAATGTTTCACTGCCAATACCACTACAACATAATACGGTGCGGATTATTAATGTACCACATGGTCATAAAGTATCACTCTCATCGATATGTTTAGACATATCGAAAGTTGATTATCAACAGATTAAACTCATGTATAAGTGTACATATCCAGCAAATCAATCTGCAATTATCAATGACTACATATGTCTATCCAACTATCTAAGTATGAAAAATGGTGGTAGTGGGTTGCAACCGACAACTCCTATCAATTTACAAGTTGTAGGTCCATGCAAGTTAGAATTCAAGGTTCAGATTATGCCGGAAAAGTATAGTAGTGGCGGCAGTATCAACATATTTGGTATACTTTTACCTACAGAGGATGAGCTGATTGATAATAGTGATGTATTTGCAGATGCATTCATGTCAGAAGATGAGAGTATTACAGAAAGTAGCGACAACGCTACATCAACCAATAGTGACGGCAGTGATGAGGATAAAGATGAAGCTGATGAGAAAGTATCCTCTTCTAAGAAGAGAAAGCTAGAAGATAGTAAGAAGAATATAGAAACACCATTCAAGAAGAAGACGCCAGTTGAATCTAAGACTCCTGCTACAATTTCCACAACTACTTCACAACCAGAGAATACCACAGAGAAGAAACTGACCAAGAAACAACGGAAGAAGCTAGCTAAAGAAAAGGCAAAACAGCTTGAAGAGACTCTATCAGCTTCTCGAAATGAAACAACACCGGATACAACCGACGAAAAGAAGTCCAAAAAGAAGAAGAAGCAAGCCTCAGCAGAACTAAATGAATCACGATGGTCAGGTACACGTGAACGTCGATTGAATGGAGGTTTAATCATCTCTGACCTAATCCTCGGTTCAGGTGCTCCTGTAAAACCTGGCAAGAGGATATCTCTTCATTACACTGGTTCATTACGGTCAACTAAACAAGTGTTTGATAAAAATAATAGTAAACAGCATCCGTTAGTATTTCGTCAGGGTACTGGTGAGGTCATACGGGGACTTGAGCGTGGTTTAGAAGGTATGAAAGCGGGCGGCGAACGAGTTATTACTATCCCAAGTAAGCTAGGGTATGGTAGTAAAGGATCTGGTGCCTCCATCCCTCCGGACTCTGATTTGGTATTTGAAGTAAAGGTATTAAAAGTTGGATAAGATTTGGATGGGTTTGCAGTATATTACAGAGTCTAGTTTTCTGGAGTCAAAGCTATTAGTTTCTAACTCAATATGAGTTACATATACAACACGTAACAACCCTATCTAAACACCTGATTGGACACTGCAACCACAAGACTTCGTGTGATGATCGATTGCCTCCTTTACAATAGCTACAGCCTGATCTACAGCTTGCCAAGTTTGTCCCGAAATGGTAGCATACGGCTCACAACTATTCACGGCGATACCGAAACCATCAGCAAATAGTCGAAGGAGACATCCAAGTCCTCCTACTTTGCAAAGCACTTTATGCTGCAATACGCAGCGGGCATGATATACTTTACGCCCATTTTCGACAAGGAATGGCAATTCAACTAAACACAAGAACACTTCTCCTGCACGTGTTAGTGACCACGGATCGTTCTCATCAAACCCCAACTGTCCAACAATGGCAACATTGTGTCTAGATTCAGATACTACCAAGCCACAACTTTTTGCTACATCATAAACACATCGACCAGATGATCCAGCATCGCCTATTTGGTAACAATGAGTAATCAGAAGTCTCTGGATCTGTTCATAGGCAGTATCCAAGGCTCTCGGAGGAGACAATGGATACATTGTTATTGTGATTGACATTGGTGGTTGGAGAATATACGGGTCTGCCGAGTCGTTATAATTGACTTTGAGAAAGCAATCTGTTTCCTTACCAATCTGGACGACGCCTTTTCTGAAGGATCTTTTTGATCCAATTAGACTGAAAAACAAGACTCTTTGACTATTACTATCACGTTGCAGCCATTCAGGTACTATCATGTGTCTTTCCCTGGGTTCAACACGAGTAGTAGATACTGTTCTTGAGGAGACTGTCAGAGAATCAGAATCAATATCTGCATGATCACGCTTACAACCTTTCGATTCAGTCTCGGATGTGATACTACTGGCAGCTACTGCTTCATCATGACATGTGATTGACAAAGGCACTTCTTGTTCATCATTTGATTTGTTTGATAAAGATAGCTCAACACTTTTCTCATTCTTCTGTGTGACTATATCCGATTCACGAAGCTCCTCGTTCGTTTGTCGATACTTGATATGTTTTGAATCATTACCATCTACATTCTGAGCTTGAGATGTTCCATCCGCTGATATCATAACTGTATATACGAACGTTCTACAATGAGTAGATGACTGCTTGGGTAGCAACACAATACCTTCTACTTCCGATCCGTCTTGTCTTGCAATAGTAACGGGACAGTTAGCAGCAAATGCTAGTTCATCTTCGGAAACTAATTCAACTACCTCATCACCCCTCTTATCATCTTTATACACTACCTCATATACAAGATCGGTCCCTTTAGTAAATGAAACAGATCGAACAACTCCCTGTTTGTGTACGTGTATGATAGGGGGTAAATGAGAAGGTGGTGATATTAGAGTATTATGCATCGGCATCAGAACAGAGACAGATGACAATGATAGCCGTCGATAGTGATACGACGTATACTATCATTCATTTATTCATCACTACTATCTTTTTCTTACCTGTTTCATAGATGGTGGAGACTCAGCATTTTCTTTATCAATACTGTTTGGAAAGTTATACCAAACTGGACCTGTATGTTACAATATCAGTATATCAGTGGAGAATATATCAGTGGAGATTAACAAGTGGTTAGCAACGGTATTATATTGCAATGACATTTTTTGCAATTTGTCATCGATCATCGTGTCGGCGGCCAAGATTTTACTACAACCATTGCAAATATAACCACTAAATTGAATAACTTACATCCAATTGGGAAAGGCAGTCCCTTTGTTTGATCTACGGTGAGCGTCATCTCTTCATCTGCGGTCGGCAACAACATTACATTAGCAAAGTCGAATTGCTAGTGGGGGGGTGTCTTTAGTTTATTTAGGGTCTACGTATCGACCTAATTCAAGAAAAAGTTATTTTGGCGATACACAACCCTAAACAATCGATCATATCTTTACTTCTTCTATTTGTTTGTGGAGAATTGGTATGTATTACCTGTATATCCTTCTACTACTGGTTTCGGCAACTGCCTTTGTCCCACCATCCGCTCGTGCTCAGATCTCAGTGGTATCAAAACCGGAGAGCGACACATTATCAATTGCAAAAGATACTAATACAGTCATCCCATCATCAACTTCATTGTGTAGTAGCAATCAAGTAGACAGTACAACAATGTCTTTACCAAAATGGTTTCAAAAAGAGATTAGTATTAATGCTCCTAGTAGGGGGTGTCATCTCATTACCTCGGAAGTGAATAAGGTATGCCCGCATCATATTTAGTATGTTACTTAGTATGTATATTTTCCACCAACACCATATGCCATATGATATACATGTCTGTATAAGATATCTTACCCATCACATATTCTCTTTTTCAATTACTATCATATCTCTATTACTATCATATCAGGCTATTCAGAAAGATATGTCGGTGATTAAGATGGTATGGCCAATTTATTTATCCAACACACCTCTGCTTCGCTTACAATCAATGAAAATGCCGACCCAGATGTGGTATGTCCTTCTTGATACAATATGCATTCCTTATGCACTTACGTCCTACTTATGTCTGGTACATTATTATCTGTTATCATCTTTCATCAAATCTAATATACTACTATCATTTATCATGCAATTAGCGTCGGGATATGGAGGTTGCAATGAATAAAATTGTACCAGGAAGCTGGACAAGAGATGGCACCTTTCTTCATACTATGGAAGGAGACGATGATATGCCAGGTCATGTTAAGAGTAGCATGATGGGGGTTAGCCTTAACATACCAGTAAGTATATTGAACTATCAACTTGTATGTGCTACTATAGACTATGTGTTCCTCATACTCATATTCCATTTCCCAACATATAAACTAAAGATAAAAAATGGTCGTCTAGCATTAGGTACTTGGCAAGGCATCTATCTTAATGAACACAGAGACCAGGGAGGATGGGGTGGTGGACATACACGAAATATTGTTATAACTCTGCAGGGACAATCATAGGTAGGCAAGCAATTAACTGTATTTAAGAACCATGTCAACATTAAGAGAGTCTACATTACACATTACAATCTATATTTATAGTTCTGCATCTTCCTTCACCATAATTCTTGGAGCTGCGTCGTGTACTAACGCAGCCAGCTTGGTATGAAACGGATGATATCCTCCAGGTATCCAAGCTAACGTTCAAGATAAATACACATGATGTGAGTAACATAAAGGATATAGTTATGAGACACAGATATGTCATGCTGCATACTCACCATTAGGAGCCGGAAACGTATCAGTTACTCGAGCTTGAGACTTGCCTTTGACTGCTTCCTCTAGCCTATTTCGGGTCAAAGCTGCTTCAACTTCCATGCCTATCGGTATTAGTAGTTTCAGATTTCCTTCATCAGCCACATGCCTAACGAGATGCTTTGTAAAAAGCTCCCATGATAAAACGAGCGATGGAGCTTTGAGTTCAAGCGGAGGTCTACTTTTTGGCTTTCGTTGAACTTCATTTGATACAGAAGAGCGTGTATATGTCTGTGGTTGAGATATGAACCAACCAAATATAGACGCATCTAGTAGCCAGATACCTCTTCTCTTGAGATCTTCCAAGACCTCGAGCTTTGCTTTTAATCTCTCCTCAACTGGTAAACCGCCACCTTTCAATAAGTCAGCAGCAAACGGAGAGGCGCATTTCGTCTTAGTGTTGTTTGTTGCTGCAACATGGTCGACTCCTCGACTACAAGCTGCAAATAATGTCCAGAACTGAGGCGTGCCCTTGTTTGACTTGTCAACTGCTTGTCCTGTTAATGCTTCATTCTCCCCATAGCCAAGACTGTAAACCAACGATAAGAATCCCCTCGGTCCCTTGTATTCTGGTAGAATGCTTTCGTCCAGGCCTGGTCCTTGGAAAGCTCTTTCCTTTGTAGTAAAAGCATGCGATTCCGCTAGAAGTATAACCTTCGTCTCCTTGGGTCTCCAGTAGTTGTAGTACTTTCTAGCCAATTCCACTACTTCCCAGTCTTCACAGTCTCCCGCAGGTAAAAGTTGTTGTACTGCATGGTGTGCCATCCGAAGAGTATTGAGCTTGGCATAAATTGGGCATTTCACATCTTGAAGAGATTTGAATGGACGCGGCTTTTCAGGAATATTTGTCATGTGTATTTCAATCATAAAGTTTGACATCAAGCTATCTAGTTGTGGCAATAAACTCTTCTTGCACTTTTTAGATGATGGAACAGTGCTTGATTTAGTTTTTGATTGTACAGCCCAATCTGGTGCTTTCCATTTTCCAGTTATATGGCCAGCTGGTGTCCACTTTCCAGTTCTTCTTTGTGCGTTCTGCCTATTCCAGCCATCTTTCAAGGATAGTGTGCAGTCTATAATTGGCTTAGGAGGCGCAAGCATTCGTGTATGAGGCAAGATATTGAAAGTAGGTGTCAAATTTGGACGGTTTCTGACCTTCTTGTTAGTTGGAGGATGGAATGTATCAAGCTTCTGCTCTCTTTTGGAGATCCTGTTTAATGTTGATGATCTCGTCTCTTCTGCTTCATCTTTCTGACAAGGAGGAAAGCCAAAACCCTTGATAAGTAAGCGATGTCGTGTCTCCGCCTTAGAAGGATACAGCTTCTTTCTAGTATTATCGGTTGGGAGTTTACGCTTCTTCTGCTTCCGGGAAGACTTTTGTTTTGTATCTGGTGTAACAATATGTGGTCTCATTGTGTCATTTAATGGTACATTGGGAAGAGACACATGTTGTGGTCCAATATGTTGTGAAGGCATGGATACACCATCAATCATTTGAAACAGCATTTGTTGTGCAAGTAAACTATAATCTCGTTGATGAGGATTTGCATTCTGTTGATGAGAAGGACTCGTATACTGTGGTAGCATCATATTGTGCTGCAAACTCTGTTGACGAGGATGAGTGTTGGGAGGCGGAAGGAACTGCTGTCTTGGCTGAGTGGTATACTGTTGTAATCTCATATTGTGTTGCGCTAGTAGGCTCTGTTGATGCAGAGGGGTAGTAAGCTGCAGGTTGTTCCTACCTTGGAGCAGGGCATGTCGTTTTGCTCCTCCATTGACATAAAACCGACGACACTCGTCAATCGTCAACTGTCCTGGTGGCTTGGGAATGTCATCCCATTTAATGTTCTTCGAATATAAATCAATACCTTGAGGATTGGTCGATGTAGTTTGTCTTGGTCTCGAAGTGCGAGTTGAAGTAGAAAGCAAACCTTTACTATTGTTTGCCTTACCATTCTTGCTTACAGTCTCCATGACCGAATATACAAATGATTCCACTTCTTCTAATGCACCATAAGTCAGATGAATCTTCTGACTAGAAGCTTGAAGGTTAGGCTTGTTGTTCGATGCTCTACCTTTGTTCTTCTTGTTCACTGGATTAGGCCTTCTCCTCTTCTTCCTGATAACTGGTTGGTTAGTTCTTTCCCTCTTCACACGAACCTTCAAATTCAACCCTTGGTTATCATTGTTACCCGATGACGCTTTCGTGCTCTGATCGGGGGAAACTCGACGTGGTTGGACTTGCACTACACCAGATGTTGGACATTCAGGCAATGAAGTGCTACTTGGTGTATGAGACGGAAGTAAAACGTCCATGATATAATCATCCACGTCGATACATGTATCTTCCTCTTTCGTAAGATCTAGAACTTCTTTTACGGCCTCGTCTCCACACTCCTCGAACACTGCTGGTATCCGTCTTGGATCTAACTCCCAGTTTCTCAGTTGACATAGCAATCGATACACTTCACCATGACGATTCTTCTTCAATAGACTATCAACCTTAGTTCTAAGCAGACGAAACCCTTTCGAGTTCTTCTGATCAATCATTCTTCCTTTGCATTGTCTTCTCAGCATCCTGCCGCCCGGTAATTCAACCTTCTCTCGTATTCGTGGCATTAGATATCGTTGGTGTAAGCTTTTGTAGTCATCTTCGTCATAGCTTTCCTCTTCAACAGTGGAGTGCTTTGATGTTATGGTATCTGGCTGAGGTTTAGCCTGAGATTTCTTTGTAGACAATGCTTGAGTTGTTTTACTCATACTGGGAGTATTCTTGGTGTTGTTGCTTTCTGCATCTAGATTCACATCTTCTGTCAAGGCCATTTGATCATCATAAAACTTTTGACTCGCTGGAGCTACCTGAATCAGTTCGTGTGCAGTCAACCACCTACGATGACCTTTCTTATATCCCGAATAATGAATGTAGTATTTCATTTCATCATTTACATCTTTAGACTTTAGAACCTTTGCTTTGTAGAGATGTCCACGATCCCATGCAAATACATTTTCTCCAATACCAAACTTATCAGACGGAGAATATTGCTGATCTGTCGTAGAATCTTGGCTGACAGTATCAACCTGACAACTACTTTTTGCAACTTTGATACGCTTGCTTTGTCGATATCCATTTATTCTAGGTTGTTTCCATTTAACGGTAACCTTCACCTCCTTTCTCCGTCTCTGTCCAAGTGTTGCTAATGCAATCAAAGGAGTAGATAGAGATTGATATCCATCAGTAGATGTAATGATTCTAGGCTGACCGTCTAGCTCGTCATCACCAAGACATATGCAGCTATTACTATCACTATCACTATCATCACCAGAATTGATGTGTGTTAAATCAACTAATGGCGATGAACTGGAAGATATCACATCAGGTGTTGCTTCTCCCCTTCTACTCCTCCGAAGCATTCTATAGTCTATAAATTTGTATTCAATATTGTTTTATTGTCACGGCGTATTAATCAAACATATCATTGACCTAAAGACGCAATATATCAATGGTATGGCGCCAATATGCTCTCTCTACTTCCTATTCTGCCATCAACAACTCAAAAGATATCATGCGCATGCTTGCGGATTGTGGCGAATGAAAGAAAAAGGATACCGGCGAGCTTGTTTGCTTGCTTTTCGATGTTTTGATGTGAAGAATGTGATATACTATTAGGATTTGGATGGTACCTACGTATAATATGGTTGGTATGTGCTGGTATGAGGTCTACAGATTGCAATAATGCATTGTATAACTCTGATTATAGGGTATCAAAATTGGATAGCGGCAAATAGCCTCTCGTATCTTGACAAAGACAAAGTATCTTGACTGAACATGAATATGAGCAACAGCATCTTGACATCAGCACAGCAAACTGTTCGTATACTAACAGAGGAGAACAGGAAGTCACAAGAGGATAATACTAATCAAATTCTACAGCTATGTAGTAGTGAATTTGCAAGACATTATGGATCGTCAAGCAATATGACAAACAATAGCATGCATTCTTATGCATCTCAGAACAATCAACATCTTTCAGCTTCTAGTACTGACCAAGTGCACAATCGGTTTGCTTCTGGAACCAGACAAATGCAATATAGTGCTGAAGATGATATGATGTTACCAGCAAGGTATCAATATCCACATACTGTTCATCCGAGTAGACAACTCCCTATGCATCATAATATTGCAACAAGCAGCAATCCTATTCTAACAACAAATGGTAACAATATGAGTTTGGATATACTTGCAATGGCGGCTGATTTGGTCATAGATCGATTAGGAAAATCTTCATCGTCTACAGCTTCCATTGTAAATGATAATATAGCTACACAACCTCAAAGATATGATATGAATCAATCTACTTTGCATCAAAATACACATGTTGTGAATGCTGATGGATCAAGAAAGCGGCTTTCTCCAGATGCAGTTAATATGTTTCCATCTAATAAGTCTACTAGAAGAACAGTTCCATCATCAGTAAATACAGTCAGATCAGGCCATACAACTAGAATAGTGCATCAACCATCATACACCAATAGAACAAACGGGCAAAGTAGCAATCAATTGATTCACCAGCAAAGCTTTCAACCAAGACTATCAACCACAACGAACACATTAAAGAATCGTATCATGGAAGTGAAAAAAGTAGAGCAGATGATGAAAGAGGCTCAGATGAAAGAAAGAAGTAATGCAAAAATTATGAGCTGCAACTCTTATCCCCAATCCAAGATGATATCTGCCACAAACAATCAGAATCTTCAAGCAACTCAAAGTAGTACTATTGACTATATCATTTCTTCTCAGCAAAATGACCCATCCACTAGAGGTCGAAAGGTTGGACGAATAAGACGTTACAATCTACACAAGGGAGCTTACGATCCTTGGGAGGACATTCATGTTTCAGACTCGAGTGCTAGTGATGCTTCTATCCGTATAAATCTTAACCGAGGAGGCAAGATATGCATGTTTCCCAACATGTTAGATAGTAACAAACAGAAGTCATTATCAGCTGCAATGCATCAATGTAAGCTATATAGACAATATACTCGAAGTCAAGTCTTTCACGAGCCGCGGTTTCATGTGCTGCTTTCATCCAAGGCGGCCCATTGTGATACCGGATACATGTATCATGGTATTAATATGAAGGCATTGCCTATAGATTTAGTACCAGAGGTTGCAGAGTATGCTAGGGAGCTTGCAAAAAGATATAACTTGCCAATGGATCACTGGGATATAGGTGTTGATATGATTGTTTACAGAGGTATGTTTGTTTGATTGTTATTGAACTGTAAGTCTTGGTCTAGACACTCAACTCTCTTGATACTTCTTGTATGCGTATGCTGAAGATGGACAGGATTCAATTGGATGGCATGCAGATGACACTCAAGGTCAGTGTGTGATTTCCATGTGCAATTGTTTTGGTACTAGAGATACTCACTTCAATCTCTTTATTCTCATTTGCAGGCGAATCCGTTGTTCTGTGTGTAGTGGTTGATGCGCCTGGTGATCCTAGGCCCGTGCATATACGTCCTAAGAGATCAAAGCCACTTGCACATGGCGATGAAGAAATACAATTAGATATTGGAGAAAGCGATGCATATGACATGGACGGTATCATGCAGAATGGATATGAGCATAGTCTGCCAAAGAAGAAAAGTAATTCCCATCGATTCGTGTTGCTTTTTAGGCATGGAAACGAGGCTTGTGTATCCGTCGACTCTGGTACAGCAATCACTGACATGCAGACCGAGCAGCAGACGCAGACAGAAGAGTCAAATACTGAAAACAATAGTCTTATGCCACTGCTATCTAAGCTACGAGTGAAACCTCCGTGAGTTATGTTTGTGTGCTATATAACAATAAAAATCTTATACTCACTCACATCTCTCTGCTTGGCAACAGTCCAGTGTTGTTTGGACATCCAAATTCAGTTGACGAAGGCCGTAAACTATATAGTAGACGATATCTATATTCTGTTAGTGCACACAGAGCAGACCAGCGTGGTATAAATGGCAATATCAAATACGGAGCAGATTCTCTTGTTGTTAGTCGTCAGAATCCTCAACTTCGGGAAGAAGACGGGCTACAATGGCTGAGATACACTTCTAGTCGAAGGCAAGGTGCAGGTGCACTGTGCTTGAGTTACACACGCCGGCAGCCAGTTCGTGTGTTCAGATCCAGTAATCTAACATCATGCTATGCTCCGCCAGAGTTTGATGGGGGTCGGACATCTTACCGCTATGATGGACTGTGTAAGTTTAGTGTGTTGAGATACATAATACCATGTACTTGCTTTGTATCTTCAGCTTATATCATTTGTTTGTTCTAGATCTTGTAACTAAAGTTTGGGATGATGATGGAAACTTGATCACTGCCGAAAGCGATCTAAAGATCTCTGTTGGGAGTGATCAGTATACCTTTCATCTAGAGCGACTCGAAACATCTCCTTTTACTGATGATGATACTTGTAATTCTATGAGTATTCAGGAGCTGTGGAACACGATACAGGTCTCAAGGCTTCTGCCAACATCACCGTTTGTTCATGTCCAACCAAAACATGATGGAGCTTCTTTGCCAAGACTTCTGAGTGACGATAAAGGTAATTCTTCCAAGACAGCATTGAAGTATACCAATCCTCACGTCAAGATGTCATCATTATATCCACTCACTGCATCCTTACCATTACAGAAAGCTGCAATGAAGCTCAAGACTACAAATCTCAATGGTGTTACTTCAAGGTCATATGAGGATTGGGAGAGATCTCACGATCTTCTTGGTTCTACGATATGTGAACGAAACAACACGATATCTGGTAGACGCTTTCATGTTCATTCATATACGGCTTCTAACAGAATTCCTTGGACTTATGAATCGTATCCAGCTTTGCCTAATACTTCACCACACTTACTACCCTATCACCAATCGACTGCTGTGCCGACCAATATCAATCATAGACCACACTATTTATCATCAGTTGTGTTTAAGTCCAAACCAAAGAAGGTCGATGTAGAGCAGCTGGAGAGGGACTGTGATTTCAATGACTCAAAAAGCATTATAAAGAGCTTTAGACTTTATGGTCGTCTTAGACCACTGCTATCTGAGATTGCCAAATTAAAGACGAGAGAAGAGAAGATACAATATGTTCGAACTTGGAGAAATATGTCAAGAGAAGAGCAGGAACAGTATAAGAAAGTAAAGAAGGTGGAAAGTGAGGTAATCAAGCAACAGATATTGAACGAGAAGAGTAGACGAGATCAAGAACTCAAAGAGTTGGCAAGGAGAAAGAAGATCTCAATAACTCGTCATGCCAAACGAGAGATGAAGAAGTTCATGAAGGCATTTGCTTTACATTCTCTTGACGATGCTACATGTGATACCAAGACGACACCTGAGAAGAAGAAAGAGTCAAACAGGCAAAGAAAGGCGCCAGTAAAGAAGAAACAGATCAAAAATACACCACATACAAGGCAAAAGAAGTCACCAATCAAAAAGATCAGGAACTCTCCTGCGATAAGAGTTCAGTCGCCATCAAAGACCAACAAGAGAAAGCCAACATCTATTGAAGATGACGAGAGGTCTATGCGGAGAGTAAAGCGCTCAAAACTAGTAACAGGGCCTGATACCATTGAGAAATCACATCATCACAAGGTCAAACCTAGAATGGTCGACAAGAAATCATACACGCCCAAACAAAAGAAAGTGAAGCAGACTACTGAAAGTAATAAACAGTCGCCAAGAAGAACTATTAGGACGAACTCCAAGTCTTCCCAAGCCAAGAATGAATCTCCCAGAAAGAAGGTAACACCACGATTTGTTACTGACAAAGAATCAGGTATGCTGTCACTAGCGAGCCCTATGGTGGCGTTTTGTCGACTTGGAAAAAGAAGGAAGAGAGATGTGACGGTTCGTGTTAAATGGGCGAGTAAGTAGAAAGACTAGTTGTAACTTAGATGTCTAACAATGTAACACTTTAAGTTGTGTTGTACTCTCATTTCTTCTTCTAGCATATTGCGATATAAATATACGCCGTCTCATATTAGGTATTCCATCAATCGTCTGACTTATTCATCTTCTGTTGTACAACCTCATACGCTACGAAGAAGATACAAACACTAGGTGCAATGTACACTACTCTTGGCACAACTCCAGCAAACAATCCCATAATTCCATCATCTTTCAGTATCTTTGATGCACATGCCACTACTGATCCCCCATACGCGTTAGTTGTATCTGTCATCATTAATGTTTTGATCCTATCAAGTGGATTGGTAATAGCCGCAGAGAACGAGCCTGCGATTCCTCCACATATTGCTGCATCTAATGCCGAGAGTGATATTGATGCATCATTATCATTTGGTTGTCTGCGTCTTTTGGCATTTAGGTAAAGATTCTTTGTTATCTCAAATGTTGTTAGTTGAGCTACCCTGAATGGCACATCACTGATTACAGTTGAACAAGGTATGGTAATTAATGAGTAAAAGAGTAATGAATGATAAGTGATACCCACAATGCACTTACCGCGCCAAACCACCAGTAAAGCCTTGATAAAATCCTCCTAATCCATTCTTCTTCCAAATACCTTTAATAGCCTCCCCCATTGATGGATAAATCCCTGCTTGTAATTGTTGTTTCATTACTTCTGATGGACACAGCCATCCACTCCCCGTCACATCACCCAAGATTGCTGACAATGCATAGATCAATGCAGGCTTGACATTAGGAAAACGTTTCAGTAATGCTTGTTTATAGATTTCATAGGAACCAAATGTCAATACTCTAAGAAAATATAGATAGAGTGATATGATGTCGGCATGTGAAAAAGCATTCACATGATGTGTGAGTATGAGGTTTGCATATACATTGGCACAAGACAAACATACAACTAAACTAAACTTACCCATAAGGTACTTGGCCAACTAAACTCCCAGTAACACCACTATACAATCCAGCAATACGAAATGCATCACCTTGTTTCATTTGCATCCTTGTCTTGATAGTGTCAACTGGATACATTCCAAAGATACTTACACATCGTGCCACTGCCGCGGCATATAAATGTGATTTAGCATTGATTATAGTTTGTATAAATGATTTGAATATAATTAATGATGTATTTGTTGTTGTAGCTGGGGCAGATGATGTGGTTGTGGTAAGTTTTGCAGCTCCTCCTCGGGGGAATAATGTTGCACTTGCAATTGCTGTGCTTGTTAGAGATTGTCGTTTTATTGGTGGATAAGGTCGACATATCTTTGTAGCGGATGATAATGCGATAAATAGAAAAAGAATGGAGAGTATTGAGATAGCCCTACGGCTTTGATGTTGGTAAGAGGTCACCATCGTCATTGAATGGAGTGAGATGGGGGATGAAATAAAAGGGAGAGGTATCTTTTATTTTTCTCCTCTCGGGCGGCGTCGTTCTATGACACATCACAACATACAAATCGCTATTGATATAACATGGTACGTCTACAACCACTATCAATCATATTGTGGTTCGGTTTATTGGTAGGAGTGACATCCTTCCTTTCTCCGAGCTTACGATGTCGAGTTGCAAACCTAAACACATCATATGAATCTAATGCGAATAAACATACATCCTATTATAGATCTTTGATGTTACATGCCAATCAACAACGATCTACAACATCAAATAAATCTAATGCAATCAAACACACATCATATGATGGATCTTTGGTATTGCATGCCAATCAACAATCTACAGCTGAAACAAAAGAGGAGAAGGAACTAACACCACCAATAATTGCCGAAATGATTGAGGTTTCCTTCCTAAACTCTTGTCTCCAACTTTCTCAGGGATATGTTGATGTGTTAAAGTTATTTATTGTTGCAGTAAAAAGTGGACATGAACTTTCAATATCATTATCTGTGCTGAACCAGTTAGTTGAGGACTGTCCTGTCAATTCTGCTGGAAGGGATTTAATGAAAGAAGAAAAGGCGCTGCGAATTGAGTGGATGAAGGTTGTATACGATTTATTGAATGCACTAAATCCTGATACAAAAGTAGGCTCTTCTACTAATGATAGTGGTGAAGGGAGTGACAAACGTATCTCTCAAGTAGTACAAGCAATGTTGGATATTAAGAAGGACAAAGAAAATGAGGAGAAAAAGTCTGGGGGTGAACAAGATGCATCTGTAGCAATATCAAATCTTACCGTTGAACAGGCATTGGAATGCAGCAGTATATTATCAGAACTTAATGATTCGATATCAGACCAAATGGATAAGGCATTCTTTACTAATGATGTTCGGGTAGCACTTATGACGTTTAGAGTTCTTAGCGAGGAAAAGTTATGCCTTGAAGGTAGTGCTGGCAATACTAATAGTGGTGATGTACCAAGACCTCCAATACCTGGAACAAACTAATAAACTTTATCTCCGGCTTGTGATTAACAAATTATAATTCTTATATTTGTGTTCTTATTCATCTTTAATTTTATTACAAACATATAGGTATACTTACATGCTCTGTCCAAAACCCTATACATAACCTCTTTACAAATACTAATACACAATCCCCGTTTAGGAGTGGAATGATTGTTTAGAACATTCTCATCCTCTTCTGGCGATGATTATGAATATCAAGTTCTTCCAAGGGCGGGGATTCGACAGACGCAGTGTTCCCAAAGATTGTTTGAGTCATATTCGCCAAACCTTGTGGTGATCTCACTCTTACCCCACCATCAACATTATTATCCTCTGTGGACCAAAACCGTAATGGCTGAGGAGCCTCAAGACGTTTCCTCTCGGCCTCAGCATCGGCTATATCCTTCTCGTGCAGTTTCTCTTCAGTTAAGAACATGGAATCCTCTTGTAACCATGAGAATAAACCTGCATGGATGTTACCCCCTTGACCTTGATGATCCTCTTGAAGTGGGTGCTGAAGAAAGCTGGAATTATTACCGGATGGCACTATTGTTCGTAGTTCACAATTCTCCTGGAAACGAACTACACTGTTCGAACGCATGCTGTTGGAACGCATGAGTTTCGCGGTATCACCCCCGAATGATGGGTTACGCAACAATCCTTTACTTGGGTGCTTGGCATTCTTGCTAAGAGCTGTGTTCATACTACAATCGAAACTAGATATTGATCCCAAACCTCCCCCAATTAAACTATGTGTAGATCCGCTGGTCTTCAAACTGAAGACCCCCATACTTGCTGCAGCCTGTTTCCTCTTGAGTCTCTTCTCGTGCCACTTGACGATTTGAACACTCAAGGTAGCGGCCTTGGTCACTGCCATTTTAACAATTAAACGGGCCTGACCAATCATATTTTGCAATAATGTTTGGCAATCGAAGCAAATATCAATGGCGGTGAATAAACCATCATCGAGAGTGTCAAATTTAGCAGTCATGTTAACGGGTGCTGTTATTTCAATAGTACTCATTTCACCGAATACTTTAATATCAATAACAGACTTGAATTGGAGAGGTATGGATAGCATATCATTTGCGCTCACCGATGATGTGACACTTCCTCCCATATTCTCGCCATCTTGTTGATCGGGGGAAACAAATCGCGTTATGACCGTGGCAATTTGTATAGGCTTGCGGCTTGGACTTAGAAGCTTGAGGCATGGGGCTGGGGTTTCGCTCCTCTTGACAAGTTGGGAAACTGTGGAACGTAATCTTGAGTCCACGAGCTCTTTTAATGTTAAAACTGATGTGTGGATGTGCATATCATGTGTACAAATTAATACAAAACGGGGTAAAGGTTAGATATATGTATAAAATATTGCTAACACCCCCAAATAAAATAGGATAACCTAATCCTCTAAAACAATCCCCAAACAAACACAAAATGTGTAATTAATATTATCAAACACCAAACTTACATCCCCAACAACATAACATAAATCTAATCCTCTAAAACAACCCCCAAACGAAAACAAACACATAAATACACATACACTTACCAACATTATTTAGAACTGTTGTTGCTGTTGTTACAATCGTGTCAGGTGTAGTATAAAAGGGTGTACTCATATTTAACGATGCTATTTCCAACAACTTATTTCTGTTGTTACTATCGCCATCCATAACTTGAGGCTGTTCTCCATTTTTAGTATGCATGGATAATGAACTTGATGATATCGAGGGTGGTGTCATGGGAATGTTATTATTACTACCCTCTCCTGCAACTTGCTGTTGTTGTTGTGCGGCACGTAAATGACTTTTAGAAAAACATGCAGACATTTCAATATCATGATGCACACCTACTACAGCTTCATCAGATCCTTCGGCACGTGCAGAGCTAAAGAGGGAGGCGAATTTATTTAGATGTTGCTCACGAAAGTTGTTTATATTTGTCTCATCATCATCATTATTATTGGTATTGTTGACACCGCCGTCGCCGATTGATGCCGGTATATTCTGATGCTGCTGCTGCTGCTGCTGTTCGTCCATTGTATTCATAGTCTAATACTATTGTTAATAATTTACTTGGCAATACTAAAATTATGCTCCTGCTAAACACGGTTACCCACTGTTGCATCTTCAACGTGCATACACATTTTTGTCACAACGCGAACCTCAAAGACATTTTGGCAATACACGTGTTGTCACATCAAACATACTCTCTTGTTCTACTTTGCTAATACTACAAGTGCCTCATTGTCTACTTTACTATTATGGACTTCAAACTATTCATACTAATCAAACCTCGTTGCTTCATCCAAATTCCAATGATACCCAAAACACAAGTCTTTAGTATTGCAGTCGTCCGATCAGCTCGTCTCATAACTTGTCTAAACGTCAATTCCTTATTCTGTGACAAGATTATACATGGTGGTTGTATTAAGCCAATTGTCAGCTTGCTCAATATCAATCTGAATGCAACATTCATTGTCCATAGTTTGCGCAGTATCTTATCAGCTCGATGGGGTTGCTTGTACTGATACGGTGCTCCAAAGCGTGCTAATCGGATGAGTGACGCTGTTTCTGGACCGTGTTGCTTTTGATATCTCTCCAAGCTACTCTGTAATGATGTTGTTGTCTTTGTCTTCTTCAATTCAGTAATCTCCTCACCAGTCTCAGTGTCCAACCCTTTCAATGCTCGATCTAAACAAACGACATCCATTAAACCAGCATTAACGCCTTGGCCTATGTCGGGAGGAAAGGCATGGATAGCATCTCCTACAAGAGCTACACCGCATGTACCACTGTCATCATAAACTGATAATCCTTCACTATATTGACAATAAGGATACCTGGTGCCTTGAGCTTTGGCAAATCTTTCCCACTCTTCTTTTGATACCATTCCATCTTTCCCAAAGTTGAGACGAGGGAATGCTTTTTGAAAGTATTGTTGCATAGCTTTTCCATCTGTGATTTCCCAAACTTCATGGTCGGGTCTGGTATTTATGTTAGTCGGCCGTACTGCATTATTATCTTTCATTGGTAAAAGGCCTAATGACAAGTAGTTCCTTGGACCAGTATTGACACTTCTAAGTGCATATATATCCTTACTCACAGTCTTCAATGGTGGTTTTCCAGGAGAATTCGGAATCTCAAATTGTGGTGGTAACTGCAATACTTTAATCCGCAAGTGAGTTGATGGTGAAGTCCATTGTTTGAGTTGGAATCGACTTGGTTTAAAACGCTTGTGTGCATTCCAGATGTTTGTTGGGGCAGAAGCCAAGCAGTTCCGTACTCTATGAGTTTGGACGAGTAAGTTAGCAAATAGGTGTGTCGACAATATTAGTAAACAGATATAAATAATGCATAAACAACTTACTTTGACTTCATTCCATCAGCACCGATAACAAGAGTAGCTTGATGTAACTTCAATGCCCCAGAAGCTACATCTTTTACAGTCACACAAACGACATTGCCCTGACCAGCTTTCTTAGTTGGTAATATACTGACACACTCCTTTCCCATCATGAAGTTAATCTTACAATCATTCTCTGCGTTATGCTCATCAATGCATTCCGCCATCAACTTGACCATTTCATGACGAGGTAACCAATACCCGACAGCTGATACTTTTTCACTTTGCATAGCACCTTTTACCTCTTCCTTCTTTTCCTTATCATCATTAGTTGTGCCTTCCAGATTCTTCTTTTGTTCAGGTATTTCTATACTTGGATCTGCGGGGACAATTGTAAGAGTTGTGTCACCAAAGCCTTTACTTGGTACACTTCTTTCTGCCATTTTCTTTTGCATATTCGAAAACTGTTTGGTAAACGTTTGTCCTGTTTATATATTTGTGATTGAGAGAGTAAATTAGATACAATCATATCATATCATATCATATATCATATCATGAATAATATACATCTGTTTGACCTCTTTCATTGACATTATATAGAAATGCTTTGGCTGTTTATATTTTGTGATTGAGAGAGTATAGGAAGAATTAGATGCGATCATTTTATTGTTCAGAATACATAATATGCATATAATACCGTAATAGCATATCCAAATACTAATATAAATACAATGCATATCATTATTTTGCATAGTAGCATATTACTTACTTGGATCATATTTAGTTTGTGCTGAGCTGGCCGGTTGAGAC
>Ga0075437_12810_pt1 | contig 20588 bp, 15 predicted proteins | sample MintriMetagenome_FD_74266 | JGI IMG/M metagenome (GOLD analysis project Ga0075437, IMG submission 74266) | Marine eukaryotic communities from Monterey Bay, USA to study complex ecological interactions - Minidiscus trioculatus and... | ecosystem: Environmental > Aquatic > Marine > Unclassified...
AGGACACATTGGCCTCGAATGTTTAAATTCAACACATTACGATGCACGTGCTAGTGTCTGTGGTCCTAACGGACAATTAGTTGACAGTGAAGTTATTTATCAATGTCCTGATTCGGTACCATATTGTATGCAATGTGGATCAAGAGGTGTTGGTGCAGCGTTGTGTTTGAGTGTACCTGATTTAGGTAATCGTAATTGTGATGATAGTGGTGGGGATGTTGGAGGTGGTGGAGTTGGTGGTGGTAGTAATCCAGACGAAGATGGAGGGTTAGTAATTGACTTTAACGACGGACCAACTACCCCTAATAGTGATGGTGGATTTGTTATGGATTTTAATAATCCAGATCCAATTGTGGATGATAATAACAATGGAGATATAGTGCTAATTGATGGAAATGAATGTGATATGATGTGTCCAATGGACGTAGAGGAGTGCGATGATGGCAGCTTTGTATCACGTGATCCATGTAATGATTGTCAATTTGAGGAATGTGAAGATGAGGGATTTCTACCTGAAAATCCCATTATTGGTATTACACAGGATGGACCTGTTGTTGATGAAGTTATTGAACCTTTTGATTTATGTGATAATCCAGATGATATTGATACGTGGACAATCAACGGAGGAGAATCGTCACGTCCTGCACAATCACAGTATTGTTTTGAGAAGTATAATGGTAATGGATGTGGTATGGATAATGATTGTTTAACTAAATGTTGGATGGATACATATGGTTATTCGGAGGATTGTGTTGCTTGTTTTGTAGGTATTCATCAGTGCAGTATGGATAATGGCTGTATGGATTCTTGGTGAGTTATAGTTAAATGTTTGTGCGGAAGGTTTACATTACATAATTCTTGTCTCTTTTATACTGACAACATTTCAATATACTCATTAGCTCTGAGGATATGACAGGAGAGGAATGTCTAGCATGTAACGAACCATGTATTGAAAAGATGTTTGGTTGTTCGGGTTTGCCTCAGGTAGTTGACGAAACTGTTACGGATCCAACACTCCCTGACATGATTAATCCAGGAGAAGCAAGTACTGACTCTCCAACATCTTCAGGAGACGAAGATGAGACCAATGCCCCAACATCTTCACCAGGCGATAGTGAAACATTTACTTTTGCTCCGGTTAACCCCTCACCTACTCAACCAACGGATCGTGATAATAGTGGTGCATCTGGCAACAATCAATTAATTGCATTATCTTTGGTAGTATTGGGTATGATGATTGTCTAAAGGAACGTATGTAATGGCCGGGAAAGGGGGTTAGTGCATCTTTATGTGTTTATGAAGTAGAGAAATATAGGGCATGTGTATATTAGTATGTGTTAGTCGACCACTAGAACAGTTTTAACTCGTCTTAAAAAGAACTATATCTAATGATCTATTTCAATAGCTTGACTACCTAATAAAATACTATCTTAGTCTAATTCTACACTATGAGAGTCCAACCATGTGCCGTATCCGAGCTTTCAGTTGTCCATTACCAACCGAATCGTCCCAACTAAAGTACTTGTCTATTGTTTCTTTTCCATTTAGCAGTATGGGTTCATTTAGCATCTTCCTATATTCGTCAGGATTCTGTTCACAAAAACGTATCTGACTTAGTGCTTGATGAGGTACGTCCAGATCGAAGAAGATGAATGCCTTTGGATTGAATATTTCAAAGACAAATCTACTACCAAAGTATATGGGTACTGTTCCCGATAAGAATGCGGCCAGGATCTTCTCTGATATGTAACCTGGAGAATCTGAGTTTTCCATTACAAGTGCATACCGATATTGGGAGAATAACTCTCTATTGTGATGCATATGATCCGTTCCTAACTCTCCTGATATGGGTTGAATTGATGGTGGTCGTTGACTATCTTCAAAGGGTACACATTGGATAGCACTATCATCTGCCGGTTGGGCTGGATTGGCCTCATAATTACCCTGACATTTACCACCTACATGAATTGTTCCAATCTCCTCGGCAATCATTCGGGCGGCCCGTTCCCGATACTCAATGTAGTGAGAGTTCATATATAGCATAAAGTTCTCCTTTGTATTCTTTGGTCTGTAGAACGGGTCAAAGACTTTCCTCAATTCTACTTGTCCAGTTGTATGAAGGAACCATAGCCTCATTGAGACGTATGGAACTTGAATACTTCGACTTGTATCCATGTGTGGACCGATGACAAATGTCTTATCACCTGGGGGCAAGTAATCCCAAGTCAACTTGCCTTCTATAATATCAAGATGAGCAGGATGTATATCATAGTACTCGGCATTGATATGTAGTTGGGTGCCAGGAAACTGCTCAACAGCAACCTCACAATACTGATGGGAATGCATGATTAGCATATCATCGCCAGTTGCATCCGATATTGTACGCTCGGTCAAAGGAATGGTAGTCACATCTACCTTCTTCGTATTACTATCCAATGTAATGCCACCTTCGTATTCTGGAAATAGACCCTGTGCAAGAAATAGACCAAAGGTTGAATACCTAAAGATAGGATGGAAAGTTAGACTAAGTTTGTATGCGGGAAAGTCGAAAAGGAGTATCAAGCACTTACTTGAAATTGGGTTGATTTCTCTTCTCCTGAGGTCCGCCACAATAGAATAGTCTCTTCACACCTTGACCACCAACACTTATTTGAGGAGTCTGATTAGATGATACAGATACTTGGGGCATACCCTCTAAACGTCGTACAGCTGCTGCCGCTTTATCATCACTCAAAAGGTCTGAACTTTTCCCAAAGAAGTACTGAATGAACGAAGAAGGATTAGGATAAGAAGTGAGAGATTGTAGCGGGTTAATGAGTTGCGTCGGCACCGTAACAAGGACTTACTTCAAACCGTGACCTGAATTTGGCAGTTAGACTCCTTACAACTTGTCCCTCGCCACCCGCAGCAAACACAAGTTCATCAGATTCTAAACAGAGTACATTATCATAATCACAGAGTGTAGCATCAACTCTCTCCTCCCGACCATGAGATGCAACGAATAGTATTTCATCAAATTGGGGCTTGTATTGTTTATACAATCCCATAAGGTCGAGTATATTTGTCTTGGTAACAATAGTCTGGAAAGGTAGGGTGAAAAGAAGAGAAGAGTTATGTTAGTCAAATAAGCACAGCAGTACAGGATATGAAACTAATCATCACTTACCGTCTCAACTGGTACATTCATATCATGTTGTACTACCGTCTGATCAGGATTCATGAAACTAATGTCTTGTTCAGGTTCAAATAAACCCATTAGCCAATTAGTAACCACTAATGATTCGTTGATTGATGAATCAGGTGATGCTTGAAAGATATGAAACGTCTTTCCATTCACCATCTTGTTGCCACTACTTTGAGAACCAACAATTGGTTCATGGCCATCTACCTCCGCAATTGCCTTATCCATTGACTCTAACCGTTTAACAGCATCAATTCTTTTACTTTCAGTTAAGAAATTGGATCCAAAGAAGTATTCAAATCTGTTTTGGAGTTTATTTGCCACATTGGCAACCACCGACTGCAGTCCGTCTTGATTGCTAAACACCAATTCGGTGCTATCAATACACAGTAAGTTATTATATTCACAGAGTTCCTCACTCATACTAGCACTGGAATCTCTAACTGCCACGAACAATACTTCATCGTAATTTGGCTTCTCCTGCTTGTATAGAGGAAGCAGATCAAAGTCGACGGCTCTTGTGACTATTGATGACTTCTTGAAATCTGCCTCGGGATCAAATAAACCAGCCAATAAGTTATTAAGTATGGTTGATCCAGATGTTGTAGCATAGAAGATATGGAAGCTCTTTGCTGATGATATATCGGGAGCTGGTATGGCAGGGGTATACGTCTGAGCTGGTTGGTTGAGTGTATCAAGGTATGCCGCATGAACAACGGTATTGTAACCTTCTAAAATACCCCTTAACCTTTGGTTCCGCTCACCCCAACGTTCAATCAAACCAGCAAGCATTGTAACCATGTCTTGGAGAAGTTCTGGTGTATATGGCCGTTCTGTAGGACCAGTCCTTTGAGAGTTATGGTGACTTGGATCTAGCCTTCGTCTTCCAACATCTAGACGTCTTCTCTGTTGCTGCTCAGATGATTGATCTGGCTCAAGTTGCTGCTTGTACTTTATCACCGTCCTCCAGATACATGGCACGACCTCGGTCTCTATTGGATTGACACCTTCCATTTGACCCAAGAAGTTGTTTATTCGTATAGTCTCATCAGGACCTGCATTATCATCCGTAAGTACCTCATATGAGATGAAGATTCGGTCCTTACTAGACTTGTCAAATCGTTCCATCCAATAGTCAACAAAATCACCAAACTTGGTAATCTGTTGCTTGGCCAGACGATCACGCCATTCAATCCAATCTGCCACCGGTGCTCGTTCACTGTGCACCGGCAGATGATTCTTCATTTCGTAAATGTGATTAAAGAATGATGGAATGGCTGCCATTGGATTTCGTATAACGACCAATGCACGGTTAATCTCATCGTCCCATGGTACTAATTGTCCGGCGTGATGGGGGAAGTGAGTCTTGACCGTAACCACACGTTTACCACGGTTATTACTGTCCCAATCATCACCCGTCCATAATCCTGTCAAGGCCTCGATCAAATTCCAAGACATACGTGCCCCACATCCTGGGTAAGACGCTGCATAAGCTGTTTGAAATGGACGCTTGGGAGGTTGAGGCCATGTAACTTCACATCCACCATTGGGTAGTGCTACAGATAAGCGTCGGTGTTGATCATCTACTAACGGTAGTGACTCATCATCCTCGTCACTACCAGCAGGTCGAGTCTTCTCTATACTCATACCGGCGCCACCATGCACTCCATACTTCAGTTCTACCTTATCCAATGGTTCCTCTGTCATCTCAACAACAACTTTAGCCATGGCATCCAATCTCTCCACGGCATGGAATTCATCCACTTCCGATATCGGTGATTCAATACTACCAAAGAAGTATTCAAATCGATTTTTAAACTTTTCAGTAAGTGAAATAACCATTGATCGTAACTCATCTTCATTGCTGTATTGTAACTCATTCGTTTCTATACATAGACAATTCTTATATCCACAAATCTCGTCAGAAGAATCTCTATTGGTAACAACATACATTACCTCACCGACACGTGGTCGAATTATCTTGTACATACCCAATAAATCCATACTATTCGTCATCATTACAATGTTATCAAATGTGGTAACATCGCGTCCGGATTGTTGGATGCTACTTTCAGGCCATGCATTCATAAATGCTATATCATCATCATGTTGGAATAATCCCATTAACCAATTAGTTGCTATTATTGATGCATCGTTGTTGATTGGGGAGGCGATGATTATGTTGAAGAGTGGCTTTGTGGGCGTTTCTTCGTTTGGTATTGGTAATTGAGGTTGGGCTGTCTCCTGATCTTGTAGTGGCTGCTCTTGTATCGGTTGTTGACTCTGAACTTGCGGCTGCTGAGCCTGTTGCTCTTGACCATCTACTACAGCTTGAGTTGGCTGTTCTTTCACCCGAGTAATCGAGCTAACATGATCCAACGCATCACGATCCTTCAATGTCTTATCTAACTTACCGGTACTATCCAAATATGCTCTATTCACTTCACGATGATACTTTGATAATATACTTAGTAATCGTTGATGTCTACTCCATCTATTCATTAATTCTAATAACATTTGTGACATGGATGCCAAGTTTTCGGGTGTGTATGGTCGTTCGGTTGGGTTCCAATTACTACCTTCTTCTTCATGTGGTATCTTATTATTGTTGTTGACTGGTGGTTGTTTCGTACCTTCTACTGTTGGGGGTTGTCTTCGTAAGTAATCAAACGTATCCTCTTCTTGTAACTTACGACGATTGCGTCTAATCCGATTCCGTTGACGTATGGCACTACCCTCCTTGCTAGATGTTGCTGCCGATGATACTGTTGAATAAACAACTTGTTTCCATATACACGGCACATCCTCTACATTCACAACTGATTGTGTCGCCTCGCTAACTGCCTTATCAATTGCTTCCTCGGGAGATAAACCCTCTTTTAAGTAGGCATCTAATGGCAATTCGTCTTGTGTCGTATCCTTGTCATATACCTTCTTCTTTTTCTTTACACCCTTCTTTGCATCATCCATACCAGTCATAACCCAATCTAACACACTACCTCTAATCCCCTCTTCCATAAAGTTATACAATCTCAAAGCCTCCTCAACACCTTTTTCACCATCAATAAAGTCTTCATATGCAAAATACATTCTTGCATCATCATTATTTAGATATTTTTCCATCCAAAATGATACAAATCTACGATATAACATTAATTGTGAATGTAATTGATTATCACGCCATTTCAACCATTGATTTTTAATATCTTGAGAATGTTGTGGTAGGGATGATGATCCTGTTGGTAGATGATTTCTAATTTCATACCTGTATATATGTGGGTGTTTGTTTTGTTATTTGTTTGTTGAGTTAATGTACAGAGTAGAAAAGTGAGATATGTTCCAACTCAACAGACTATACAAAATGTATACAAAACATATCATATCAATAAACTTACAATCTATCAAAGTAGCAAGGTAAGGCATGTAATGGATTTCTCAATAGAACAAATGCTCGTGTTATATCATCATCCCATGATGCCTATATGTGTTCCAAATATGGATAAAGAATAGATTGTATGTCAGCATGCATAACAAAAAGCAAAAGACAAATGCAGACCAAACCAGTGTGCAACATACAAAGATAAACGTACCAATTTACCAGAAGTATGAGGAAAGGAAGTTCGAACGGCTACAACCTCGCCTTGTCCTCTAGCCTCTCCAGACATTAAACCACCTTCACCATCATATACCTCTTCTTCTCCACTTCCCTCTTCCTTCCAATTACTCCCTTCACTACCAATACCATTACTACTACCAACCAGCCCTTCACTACTAACACCAACATTATCGTTCTTCTCAGCAATTCTTGCATCAATTAATCGAATCTGTTCCAACTTTTCATAACTAGGAGATATACTAGCCTCACCTACATTTAATCCAGTTATAGATTGTATATAATATTTAGTAATTAATTTATCACCACTACCAGGGAAGGATACTGCATATGTTGATTTATGGAGTGCTTTTGCTAATAGTTGAGAGGGGGGTGATGAGGAAGAGGAGAGAGGAGGGGAGAGTTGAGGGGAGAGTGGTGTACATTGTGTTGAGGTAGTTTGTAGTCTCCTATGATTATTGAGTGATGTATCTATATTATATTGTTGTACATTTGTATTGTTTACAGTAGTATAGGGAATTGAGAGGCCACCACTACTACTTCTATATGACGAGTCATTATTATTATCATAATCTTTATTATTCACTGATTGAAAATTTATTATTGTTGTATTTTGCAATGAAGATTGAAGAACTGCCGCCGTAAAGAGCAGTACTATTGCAAATACTATTCTACGAGTATTCATGGTACTATGTCGACGGTCTATCATGGCTATTGAGATAGAGGACGGCAAGCCAAGGCATGCTATTTCAATGACTACAAATCGTAAATTTTAAAGATACGGTTAGCTCGCCAGAGGTATCTTTTTGCCCTAATATTTGCAGGCATGAGTATGTGAAGTGGTATGCGGTAGAGCAAAGTATTGGGGAATAAAAGCAGTTCATATATTTCGATTAGTGGCAGTTTCAGGGTGATTTACTTTCTACTTTTATCAAACTTATATACCAAAGTTAATACACCAAAAATACATCAATACGCTAGTGGCCGAGCTCGTAGTATATTGTTAGCTACATTAGTGTATTATATACATCTATACAACAACGGAGCTACCATTATTAAATACTATTATAATATTCAAGCATATACCATTTCACTTCGGGGTCGGTATCGAGTCATTAACAAACATTAACAAATTAAAAATAATTACTGCAATGGAAACATTTACAGATGATACGGTAGTTGCATTAGCCTCATTCCTATCCCCACGTGATATGCTAAGTTTAGCATTTACATGTAAAAGATTCGGCGATAAGAATGGTACAGATAGAGAAGAGAATACAAGAGAAGTAAGACAAAGAACAGAATCAATAATATCATTAATGGAAGTAACAGCACGCACTGTATTACACAATAAGTGGACAGACGAGGAAAAGAATGCCCTACCAAGACGTGGTGACGAATCTTGGATTGGTATATATCAAGAGTTTTTATTAATGTTCCGTTTACCATTACAATTTGATAAATTGGTTGGAGATGGAATTCACTACATATCAAATACAGACAAAACAAGAGTAGATTCATCGATGTGCCGCAATTGTGTTACCGCCATATGCACCAATATAATGAGAGCTGGAAAACATTATGTTTCATTCCAAGTCAATGATGATGATTCACCGGCAAGTAATGGAATTCATTGTGGTATTATGAGACCGACTACGAATGACATTATAAGTTTAGAGTGCTCTGCCATCCTGCCGAAGATGACCTCTCCAGATTTTCTTTGAAAGAATATGAGATATTATACGGTGATGATAACATTGACTGCTGTTTATTTGTCACTGTACGGGGATTGGGTTGCTCCGCAAGAGATGGAAGGAGTGGGAGGATTCTGAATTGTTGGCTTTGGACGATGGACAACTTGAGCTGGATGAGTGCCAGCGCTTTGATTGGGAAGGGATGGAAGAAACTGAAGAGGCCTCATTCAAAATAGGACTCGAACTAGACCTTGATGAGGGAACATTAGATTATATAAGAATGATAGACGTCTTGGAACTATGAAGAGGGGATTGGTTGGTGAATACTGTTGGGCAATTACATGGTCTTTGCCCGATGATATATCGGTTACTATTAGAAGATGAAGGAGTGTGGCTCCGATGATCCACGATAATCATAATGATGTTAGGTGATATAAATATTTGGCCTATCATTAAATCAATAATACGTAATGACAGTTGACTCGCCATTTTTAGGCTTTTTCTCTTGGCTCATTTTTCATTTGCTCTTCTCTCCTTTGCTTGTTCTTAGCTGACGAAGAAGACAACAAATGCTCTTTCGATTAGTGAAGGTCTTCTGTTGGTAATATCATATTAGGTCATCAAACTAGATCAAACTCTTTTGTGCCCTTATATTTGGTCAACAACAAGTAAACGATGGGTGTTAAAAACCTATGGCGTCTTCTCCTACCCACAGCCCATCGAATATCAATTGAAACATTATCCCATCAAACACTTGCAATAGATGCATCCATATGGATGACACAAATCTCTAAAGCATGTCGTGATTCTGAAACGGGTAAATTATTACCAAATAAACCACATGTACGTATCTTCTTAATTCGATTAATGAGGTTGTTGTTTCATGATATTCGACCTGTGGTTGTATTTGATGGTACGTATTATATTATTATGTCTCGTTGTGTGTTATGTGTGTGTTGATATTGCTGAATGTATTACAGATGTATAAATATCTCATACACACATTTGCAACTCAATTGATATACTTATAAACATAGGGGTAATGCCAGAAGTAAAACGTCGTGAGATACAACGTCGTCAACAACGTAGAGAACGTCTATGGCGTGGTGATACTAATAACAATGGAGATGGAACAGATGGGGCAATCAAACGTGCAGCTAAAAAGATATTAGTAAAGCAACTAAAAGAGATGCGTGAAAAGCAAAGTAGATTAAAGAAGAATAAGAAGAGAAGTAATGTTAATGGCAATGATGGAATGTTGATGAGAGAAGAAGAAGAGAATACTGCTAAAAGTAGTAGTAATGATGGTGCATTTGCTGCTGGGTTTATACTTGATAATAATGAAGATGAGAATACTATATCAGCTAAAGCACAGCAGCAACAATCACCAGCCAAATACAAAACAGCCGAAGATGAAGTAATATCAATCAATAGTAAAGACAGTATCATGGATCAGGTGGCAATGATTGATCAAGCAGTGGCTATACAATCATTCAAACAGCAGCAGAAGAAGAATGAATTGGAAGATGAGAATGATTGGGAAATGTCCATGGCTGTTCAAGAATCGATTAATGATTCTTTGCATCAACAACCTATTCCTAATTCATCACCAGCTAATAATAACATTGAAGAAGAAACAACAACATATGATACAATCAACGCCAAGACAGGTCATCATCAAACAATAACATCAAATCAATACAACCCTAACAATGCATACAACCCTAACTCCTCTGCAACTAATGAACAAATAGCATCATTCAACAGTACAACACGTCATGAATGGATTGAGTCACAAAAACGACAACAACGTATAACATCCCGTAAAGAATGTATAACTGCCGCTGCCAATCCATTAGATTATAGCAATACACAATTGAAAAACTTTTTAAAAAGTAGCATGTTGTCCAAGAGGGTTGGTGAGATTGACAAGTTGGTCAAGGATAGGGAAAGTATTGGTGTAGAAGGGAGTGGTGGTGGGTTTGATTTGGTAGCGGAGGAGGAAGCAGCATATAGTGGTGGTGGATTTGCAACAAGGAAAAACAGTAGTGGTGGTATACCCCCCACTATTCGTCCACTTCAGCGATTAAAACGACAGAATGAAACTCAATCTAATGACAATGATGACGAGGATGAAGAACTATTCACCTCCTCTTCTACTAATCATGAAACATCTACTACTGCAAATGGTGGTAAAACACAGGCAGCTACAATGCAGGCATTGTTTGGAGAAGATGATATTGAAGAGGAGGGTGGTGGATTCCTGTTACCGTCATCAACTAATGAGCCAAGTAAACCAACAGCTAGTAAAGAGGTGACCAGCTCTACAAAGATGGATATGAGAAAGAATGAGGTAGTGCTACTAGATGATGACGATGATGATATGAATATACAAAGTGATGATAGCAGTGTTGAGGTAGTAGCAAAAGATGGAAACATATTATCGAATACCCAGAATAGTACAACTGCACTGCCTAAATCAAAGCTACTAGAGTTGTCAACTGCAGAAGAAGAATGGGAAAAATGGGGAGGTGGAGAGGAAGAAGCTGGTGTATCTGAAGCAGCACAAAGCAAATCCACTGCCTCTCCTCGGGTCAATACTAACACTGCTATGGATGCTTCTGATAGTGACAGTGACGATGGACAAGATAATACATTCCTTACACTCGGCCAGATTACCAAGCGTGTATACACATCTGATACAAAGAAGTCGGTGGCGGAGGCAAATGAAAGTATACTACCAACTAAAGAATCAAACACAGCTGAGACTGAAGATGAGGATGAAGTTGATTGGGAGGATGGTGATTCGGACGGTAGTGATCATGCTGAAGATGAGCCATCCAAAGATGATGCTGTGGATCAACCAGAGGCAACAGCAAGGTTAATGTCAGATATTGATCATCAGGTGCACACTGAGACGACGCTGAATGGTGACCACGAAGATGACTTGAAACACAAGTCTTCCACTAGTACTAAAAGAGATACGTATACCAAGTCAAATGACAAGAAGAATGATATAATTGAGCTCCCGTCTGACGATGGTGATGTTGAATCAGAAGCTCCTCCTCCAATGAAACAAGCACCAAGTAATACCAGCAAGAAAAGAGAAGAAGAACCTCTGGTTATTGATAGTTCTGATGATGATAATGAGTTTGACACCTACCGTCCTGATGATCCACAAGCCGCCGCCTTACTTCGTGCTCAAGATACAGCGTCTAGATTGACAAGTTGGGCTGGCAGGGCATTTCAACGTGCCATTAATGATCATGCAACTGAACAGTCTCATGCTGATTCACCTCCTGACCGTGATAATGAGCAGACAGTGAAGGAACACATAGACTTGACTACTAACGATGATGACGAAGTTATTGATGTTGACAAGAATGATATGAAGGAGACAGATGAATCTGCCGAAGATGGAAAGTTACCTGCCCATAGTCAAACAACAACCGAGACGGCACCTGCTAACAATAACTCTCCCACAGAACAACAACAACAACAACAAAGTAATAAAAACCAACAAGTCCTATTTGACACATCACTCGAGGGGTTGACCGAGGCTCATAATGCCATCCTTGAGGAAGACAGGACGATGGAACGGGATCTGAGTACAATGACTGATGAAATGAAAGAGGATATACTCAAGTTACTTCAGCTATGTGGTATACCATGGGTGGAATCACCATCAGAGGCCGAGGCTCAATGTGCCGCATTAGAAGAATTGGGATTGGTAGATGGAGTTGTTACTGAAGATTCTGATATCTTTGTCTTTGGTGCCAAGAAGGTATACAAGAATTTCTTTAATGAGAACAAGTATTGTGAGGCATACTATGCTAAAGATATACAACGAGATCTAGGATTGGGAAAGCATCAATTGGTAGCTCTGGCCATGCTTCTAGGAGGGGACTATACGGATGGAGTCAAGGGAGTTGGTATAGTTAATGGTATGGAGATATTGCAAGCCTTCTCTGTGGATGATTCTGCCGAAGGTATCAAGAATGGATTACAAAGACTTCGAGAATGGCTAGACGGTTTCGGTGACCCTTTATCATCATCGTCTCAAAAAGAAGTAGTCTTCCACAACAAACACAAGTCGGCTAGAACTCGTTGGATTGCACCAGCCGATTTCCCATCACACGGAATAATCAAGGCATACCTCCAGCCAGTCGTTGACAATAGTGAGGCCACCTTCTCATGGGGTAAACCAGATTTAACTTCTCTGCAGCATTACTGTGCCGAGACCCTTGGTTGGGATCAGGCTGAAACTGATCGAGTTGTCCAACCCGTTCTCAAGGTGATAGAAGATGGATCGAAACAAACTCGATTAGAATCGTACTTTATGCGGTATGAAGATAAACAGCTTGCGGGTAAGGTTAAATCGAAGCGTTTGCAAGCTGTTCTACAAGATATACAAGGCAACGATAATGAGATTGCTGGTACTGATAAGAATGATAAGATGGAGGATGTTGATACTTCAAATGATGATGATGATGAAGAATCAAAGCCCAAGAAGAAGAGGCAGAAGAGGTAATATCATGTGAATATTTCACTGTTATTTAGATAGTTACTTCAAGGCATATACAATGAGAACAACAACAACATAAACAATATACATAAGCACAACATAAATGTACAGTGATCAACATTATACTCATAAATTATAATTAGTGGAGATACCTATCAATTGGCATATCAATCAATACATCACATAAGTTAGCATTATCGAAGTACCACAGTTTCTATCAGTAGCAGAACCGTTTGGTATATTGTGGCAGCGAAGTGTCGATCATCTATGGGGTCTTCAGGATGACATGTTAACCAAGGGACAAGCATGCACAAGATATTCACATGTACCACAGATGCCTTGCCACTGTGTTATAATAAGCTCCGAGCTTTTATTGGTAGAAGAAGAAGATGAACGTTGATTAGAAGTTAATAATCCCATTATAAATTATATAAGGGAAAGTACCTATTGAAGACAAGTCCACGCGAGTTGAATCATGAATCATATATGATTGGTATCTATGAGCCACGTACCAGACCCGGCAAATATAATATGTGAAAATTTGACTAGTGTATCAGAATTTCAGGTGAAGTTCAACTGGATGTTGTATGCTCCACGCTATCATCATCATTGAGTGATTAGATATAGGGGCGGTATATTGGTATAGTTAGTAGCTATTATCATCCGAATAAGTAGTCAGATTGACTGCATGATACTGGTCTTGTCTTGTTAGCCACGAACCTCAATGTCATCCAACTTTAATCTTTCAAATGAGACCGCACCAGCATTAGAAGAAGATCAAGATGATCCTTTTCCACTAATGGATGCGCTACCGCCTCCTCTTCCTGGACAGGAATCATCTTATTCTTTATCTCACGCTCGTGCGGGCTCTTTTGAAAGGTCACAGTTGGGAGGCGAGGAGACCGATATGCCAAACCTAGATGACAATAGCGTAGAAGTGGAAGAGATATTAGCAGTCAGAGGAACTTTCCAACTAGATGATAATACAAATGTGAGTGTGTATCTCTTTTGTCACCTGTCTCTTTTGTCATATATAACTTGCTAACGAATCTTGACTTAGGATAATACAGAATGGACAACCAATATCATCAATGGACATGATAATACTATAGAGCAGCTTGAATTCGGCAAGCCACCAGCAGGTATGATCCAGCCCATAGAAGTTAGTAACAGTAACCAACAAGACAAGAAGCCCCAAGCTAACAAGAAACAAGGACGAACCAGCAGTGGCAAGGGTAGAGATGCTAAAGCTTCTTCAACGGCAAAGAAACGTCAATTTGATACATTCAAGAATCACTTTGACAACATGTTATCCAATCAGTTGAACGAGCACTTACCACCAGAGTGGCCGTCGGTAGACTCTGACTTCTTTGAGTATGCAACAAAGAAGGTGAGACATGATTTAGATATGGATGAGAATACGAAAAAGAGGTTATTGTATGTTCTGGATGTGTCCATGGGGGCAGTACAAGCCGTGGCGGAGAGTAATGAGAATGAAGTGAAACCTTCTACTGATGATCTTGAAAGGATTGCTCTACTTGAATCTGAAATTGAAAGTAGACGAGCTGAGATTCAGCGCATCAAGTCTACCTCAATGATGACTAATATCAGTAGTAGTTCTGGGATGAAACACGCCCAAGTTTGGTGGAATACAGTAAAGGCTCTTCAGAAGGTACCCCGAGGTATTGACTATGCCAAAAAGGATTGTTCAGTATGTCGAGTGGCAGTAGGTAGGATCATAGATCTAAGCGATCATGACTGCCCTTACTGCCGTTGTTGTTTTGATGAGAGCTGGAAACAGCCTTGTGTCCTCCGAGAGGATTGTGTTAAACATCATGGACAGGCTGAAGTTTAAGATGATAGAGTCGATTGGGCACAGAAAAGAGTAAACATGGGGGGTTTAGTCGGCATGGAAGGCTTTAAATGGAAGAGTTAGTAGCAACTAGCTACTCAATATATAAACTAATTGATTAGTATTATTACAAAGTATGCATATTAGTACTGCAGATTGCAATACCAAACATCAACAAAGATACAAAAGGATGATAGTATTCAAAGTCGTATCCAATCGGGTGGTATAACCTATCAAGTATAGAGATAAACAGATTTGTGGTATCTATTCTCATGGTGAATTTCTTGCCATGTGGTGCACCGCTAGAAAGGTTACTGCTTAGTGTATACCATTCGCCATTTACCCCAATTTGCAAAGGTGAGCTAATAAAGAGAAAGTCGGTGAGGTTGTTGAGACAGATAAATATTTAACTCACATCTTATGCTCCGTCTTTACCTCTGAAAACTAACTTATACCATAGTTGCAATATATCATTTATCATACACCACACGATGTCTTCAAATAATAATAGTGAAGCAATAAACACAGCATGCACTGCATTTCACAAATCAGTATCAAAATTAATATCAAAAATACATAAATCGAAACATACCCGAGGTACATTCGACACTGAAACTGATATTGAATTACAACAACAGGCCACGCAATTAGTGAATCATGCTAATCATGTATTAGTAACATTAGTTGGTAAACGTCAAAGTTTAGAGACTGGTATTGTGGCATTTAAGGAATTGTCTGATTTGTTTGTTCAACAATTTAAAACTACACTAAATAATGGTAACAATGGCAGCAATAGTAATGCTAATGATATACAAAAGAGACAAAGAGAAATATTAACAAATTGGTTTGCAACATTTATTAGATTACGTGATGGATTCGTTTTATTAGAAAGTGGTGAATGTCGTCATACACACGACATTGATGATTCCAAATATCCCTCGCAATTAAGTGGTGCATTACGATCAGATGGACAAACACGTAAATTCAAAAGTTCAAATGGATATACCGGATATGGATGGGATGAAGTAAATGATGAAGATGTTGGTATTAAATCACGATTATTAGATACCTTCCATGATATGGATGGATCGAAAGGACGTGGATTTATGAAGAAACAATTTGATAAAGATGGTAGTGGCGCACAATTGTATGAACAACAGTTGGATATTGTAAATGATACAAGTGGTATACGTGATGAGTTTATGACTGCTGCGGAACAATTTGTTAGTAAGTTGAATGTGCATTTATCAAGTGTTAAATCAACAACATCAAATGGAGGTAGTAAGAAGGATGTATTGAAATTAGTTACAGATGATAAGTCAGAACGTATGACATGGGGTTCATTAGATATTGCCAGACAAGGAAATGCATTTACTTTATCGGATAAGGGCGGATCATTACCAATTGGTATGACTGTTGATAAATGGCGTGATAAGTTTGGCTTATCATCATCGGCAGCAGCAGCAGAGAAGAAACCTGTTGATAAGAAGAAGGTTGATAAGAAGAAAAGAAAGGTTATACTGGAAGATTCATCCGAAGAGGAATGGGAAGAGGAGGAGAAGGCTGCCCCTAAGGCCAAGGTAATAAAAGAGGTGGCACCCACAACAACACAATCTTCTCAATCATCAAATGGATTAGCAGTACGTGTTCGAAAAGCCACAGATGTAAGTAAAAGCAAGGGAGTCAAGACTACGTCAGTAGAAGAGATGAAACGTCAGCTCGGTGTAAACACTGCTGAGTTAGAATCAGGACATGATCAATTAGAAGAGGAACAATTAAAGTCTAAAATGGCAGCAGATGATGAAGATATTCAGGAGGGATTGCTCGGCGATAATCAAAGTGTCGTATCAACATATGATCCACTACTCAAGGCTTGCTTTTCTTCAAGGAAAGAACTACGGAAGAATGAGTTGTATACGAATGATATTGAATTGCTAAGAGAAGGTCAAGAGTATTGGGCAGACTTTGATAGCTCGGCGGCACATTGGAAGGAACAATTCCAAGCATTACGAGTTGTACGGAAGGATATTGGTAGTGGGGAGTTGAATGAATCGTCAGATCATGTAAGTATTTGTCTGATTTGTGCATCTGATACGTCTGTACATCTGGCTGACTTTGATATGGACAAATACCACAGGCATACAATGTAAGAGATGACTTCCGAGAAGCAAACATGACTCTTGGGAATGATTGTATGGAGATACATTCCTTCTTCTCTGGCCAAATTGACAAGTATCAGCAATCAGGCTCTTCGTCCTCTTCTCTAGTAGATTCATTGGCCAAGGTTTGTCATTCATACCTTAGATTGGCAGAGGAGACTTATAAAACGGCCCTCAACCTAGTACTTGAACATGAACGGTGCCAAGCTCCTTCCACCATGTCAATTGATACAAACTGGGAGAAGGGACAGCATCTCTTTCTTCGCGGACGTGCTAATTATAATATCGGATATGCAACATACGAGCTTGCCTTATTCAACGATAGTCAACGGCAACGGAAATACAATACAAAAGATCTACTTGTCAAGGCCAAGAGGGAGTTTAATAATGCTTTACAGCGAGCCAAGTCACTACGTCAAAATGCAGTGCTCATTTACGGTCATTCCGATGCTAATGTCATGTCAAATCAAAGCAACTATACATGGAGAACCGAGGCAATGATTCATACATTAGAGGGTATGAAATTAGAAGTTAATGCTAGTGGACTTCACATTGCATGCTCGTTGAAATTGTATGATACGAAGGAAGTTATGGAACGATTTAGTAGTGTCTGTGGGTCGGTAGAACTGACTGATATCTTAAAGTTCTCTAGTATCGAAGGTATTACACATGTCGAGGTTGCCGAACTATTAGGTGAAGTGTATTGGATGGCAATGAGTGTAGCTGAATCAACCACTCGTAAGCTTGAAAGCATGACAACAATAAACAGGCAAGGAGGATTGGACACAAAGACAGGTGACACATTGTTGCAAATTATACGCACTGCCATGAAACGAGCCTCTTCAGTTAGTGATCAGCTACTCTCATTTGTGGATCAACACTCAGTCGACGACTATGCAAAAGAACACATTGCAACTAGTACTAATATCTCCAAAGAAGATGATGCAATTTGCAAGTGGTGGGGGGTATCTAAGGCCCAAGCTCATAAGAGGCTGTCAGATGTTGTTCAAGTGTCTCGTGCAGCCACTAATGTTGTGTCTACCTTGCCTCGAAGTGGAATTTCGGGGGATGTTGGTACTACTACTGCTACTATTCCTCCAACACAGAGACGAATCTTCAATCAAGATGCTAGTAGGGCATTGAATGGGATATCGAATGTAGTTCGGACGAGACGAGTCAAGAAGAAGAAGAGTTCAGAGGGCCAAGTACTTGCCGATAGCTTTAGTGCCGAGTTCAACCCAGACTCAGACATCAACAATACTACTACTAATACATCAGGAGGAGTATTGCATGCCGTGGAGGCTCGACAAAAGCCTGAATATCGTAAATGGGGAAATGATGCCATGGAGGAGAAGGAAAGGAAGAGAAGCTGTCCCCCACTGCCAAAGAACTTATTGGAATTGGGGGTCTCTATTGATGTAATTCGTGCACTTGAAAAGAAGCTGGGGAATACTCTGCCATCAGATTATCTACCGATTGATGAATATAGAAGGGGATTAGTAAATTAGACTATGTTTAGGATGTTTCATACTACTGACACTCTCTATCACCATTAATTACTACTAAACTCTTATTGGCTTTGTCGATGAATGTGCAATATCTTGCAACACAACTGTCATTATCTCAACTAGCATGCTCATCTAAATCAATGATGATTAAACCAGGGCCATCCGACTTGCTTTCACCATTGCTACCGACTAATCCATCATGGACTTCTATCACCAAAAAGCGATCATTCATATCAACATTAAAAGATTTCGGCAAACGCCCATACTGAATTTCAAGTCGATCGTTGAAATTTATTATACCAATTCTATGCCGAGTGTTGATCCGGTTAGCAAACTGAATTTGTTGTTCTCCCCTTGGATGAAGGCTTGTCATCTCGACACCCTTTGGTAGGTTGACATCATCAAACTTGTTTAAAACATATTTTGATCCAAGAAGATGATACACATCAAGATAGAGGCAACCGAACTTGTCAAATGTAACTACCATAAAGGAATATCTCTTGCACATTAAACCGATGATGCACTCATACTTTATCTTGACCATCATTTGAAAGTCTAATTCTTCAAGACCTCCGATTAGGGATAGATTTTGCCACAGCGTGATAACGCCTTCTTTACCATTTACCTGTGATGATAGAAAGAAATTCGGTGATCTTCCTTTGTCAATTTTGAGACCTTCGATACTGTTCAGACCGTGCATCCTCCGTCCTCCCACTCTATTAGTTGGGAAAGGGTTTGTTGCATGCAATATCTTAATTCGGTTTGGGGCTGATTTGTCACTGCAATCCCAAATCTCAATAGTACTAACATCCGTACCAACAAGGACATGATTCCCACCATAAGGATGGATTGAAGCCACTTTATTCACCGCCAAAAACGAACATTCTGGCTTAACGTAATGATGATCATTCACAGTGTTGGGGTGTGAAAGAGAGAACAGGAAGACACACTTTGCATACCCAGTATCATCTCCGTATGGATCCCCGTCCAATACAGCATAGACTTTGTCTCCGTTGAAAGACACAGCATTAATACAAACTTGTGCTGGAATCCTAACTATAGTCTTCAATTCAAATCTTTCCGAGGAACTTCTTTCTCCACATCCGCTATCTCCCCATATGATGAACTCGGTACACATTGTTCTATCTTGGTCCCTCAAAATTCTACGTAGCAGTATCTTCTTTTCCTTTAATTCTATCCCTTTGTCATCTAATGAATCAAATGTTTTGATTGCTACTTCATTAATATATATCCTTCTATCATCTTCAAGTGGAAGGACATTATATGGTTCGAAGGGGGTATCATTTCCGAAATACTCTTCCCAATCCCTATTCAAAAGTCTGGCTTCTTCCTTGATAGAGTACAGATATGAACTAAGAATTTGTTGACTGGATTCTGTATCTGATGAGATTGAAGTAGTAGCAGCCTCACGTTTCTTTTGGCTAGACTTGTCAAGACATTGTACCCTCTCCATTATACTGTCATATACTTCAACACCACCTGTGTCGGGGTTCACAATAACATACTCCTGACCACTACCATTTGATATGAATTTAAAATGAGATCCTGACGACAGAGTACGATGCTTCCAGGGCCTATTAGACGTTTGTAGTTATATTGACGGAGGGGTAATGAATAAGATCTGTTGGTACCAGCTTTTTTGCGCTTTTCATATCCAATAAGATTGTTAAATAATGACAATCGATAATTAATTGCAGCAATATGATCATGTGATTTGCCATCGGACTCTTCTAGTGGAGTCATTTGGAGGTCTGCAAATACACCCTGCCAAAACTTTTTATACTGTTCGAAATACTCGAACTCGGGTGTATTCAGATCGAACCGCCTACGTAATGATTTTGAGGTGCATCTTGTGAGACTTATTAATGACCGTAAATCGTCAGAATATGATAGAATCCATAGTAGTGTATTGTCGCAGAGATCATCAAAGCTGGGTCCAGAATGTTGAGCATTAGAGGAGCTGACATTTTAAGGAAGTGAACATTTTAAGGAAGTGAACATTTTAAGGAATTTTTCTAATTCCGTCCCATTTTGA
>Ga0075437_12361_pt1 | contig 20523 bp, 12 predicted proteins | sample MintriMetagenome_FD_74266 | JGI IMG/M metagenome (GOLD analysis project Ga0075437, IMG submission 74266) | Marine eukaryotic communities from Monterey Bay, USA to study complex ecological interactions - Minidiscus trioculatus and... | ecosystem: Environmental > Aquatic > Marine > Unclassified...
TACATCAATTATTTGTCAAATCACACGTTGATGCACGAACTGTGGCACCATGGCGTTACTTTTGGGATAAAGACAATGAAGTGATGTATACCGAAGATGATGACGAGCAGAAGAAACTAGAAGAAAAAGATACCGGTAGTGATATATCAGATTTATACAATCGTCTTCATAAGAAGAAGTCGAAAGTGGGTGGATATATGATGAATGGTTTCGATGCAGAATTTACCATGTACTGTGGTGTTATAGATAATACATGCAATAATGTACAGCAGAGCACGGAGAGTAAGAGCGATGTTGTACAACAGAGCACAGAAAATAACAGTGACATAGAAAGTGGAATATCCTTGGATGTATCCAAGGGCATATCTAACATCAAGATTGAAGAAAATGGATCTCCTGAGAATGGCAATAAAGCAAGTGATGACATAATTGGCAACTTTGATGATCTGAAAGCAAACCTCGAAAGGCGAAGATTACAGAATCATAAAACGCCACAAGATTATGATCATTCAACTACCCAACCAATGTCAGTCAAGTATGTACTTGACTACACATTGAATCGATTTACAAGATGGCTAAGAATCCTTGGTGTTGATGCCACTCTAGAAACATTGGAAGAAGAAAAGGAAAGGACAAGTGGTGGAAGAATAGCTTTATTTGATCACTGCAAAGATGAACAACGAACACTCATCACAACATCAAAGAATCTTCTATTAAGGAAAGACTGCCCTCCTGGAGCGTACTTGATTGATCCCAAATCTACTTCTCATTTAGAGAAAGCTCTAACTCTTCTTCTTAGAACTCATGGTGTTGAGTTATCTCCATGTACCTTTCTCACTCGCTGTGTTGTTTGCAATGGACACATCAAACGGTTGTACTCAGATGAAGAAAAGGTAGCTGTATTTGTAGAACAAGGTGGTCCTAGACGTTCAATAGAAGCAGTGAAAGAGAACACAGAAGTCTTTCGATGTGATACTTGTGGTCAGGGATACTGGTGGGATGACGCACCATCTAGTTCAGGCTCACGGGTCTTCAGTCAAGCTACAAAGCTATTTCGACTTTGTCTAAAAGCTGGTGTTGGTCTGAAGGATGAAGATGTAAGTGATGAAAAGAAGAGAAAGGCTGCAATGGGAGCTTTTTCTTTTGTTGATGTTGCAAAAGAGTTTCTGTTTTTGGTTTCTTTTTTGTTTTTCTTCTTCTATGTGTTTTTGTTCTTTGAATTTAATCGAATGTTGGAAGAGACTAAGGGTAATCCAATATTTAGATGGAGAGTTCAAAAGTATGTTGAGAAGGCAGCAGAAGAGGAAAGTGTAAAAGACGGCAAGGCAAAGTAAGATACGCGACTTGAGAGGTATCAGTTAGTTTAAGTGGATATCGTATCGTGGTGCATAATAGGAGAGCAAAAGATGTGTGTATGTTTCGAATCATCTGTGTTAGGTGTATTATGTTGGGGGAAATTATGACGACTGCTGAGTCAACTTTTTATAGTTTGGGATGGAAATTAATGCCACAATTTCTAGAATATTAAGGCTAATGAATAAGAAATGAATGAAAAAAGAAGAAGAGCTAGCTCGAGTTTGATAATCAATCTCAATACTCAATGGTCTAGTAAGAGATATATGGTAGTAAAGAAGTACTAGTAGATATATGATATATTTTCGTGTCAATCTGATTTGGTTAGGTTAAGTTTTGGGTACATATCTGTCTGTGAGTGGGATAAAATCCACTTCAAGGAGATGTGCAGGCCTTTTATCATGTTGCAAAGTAGTAGCAGCAAATAAAAAGTACTACAATCTCATCTCACATCATCCATTAATACCCAAAAGAATACATTTACTCTTCACCGTCAGCCTGCTTCTGAAGGTAATCCAAAAGAACAGTTAAGGCACGTGTCTCCTCACCAAAGTCGGTGATCACAGCACAGGAAGTACGAACGGCCTTCTTAACTTCACCATCAGCATCAAGCTTGGCTAATCCACACCATGCACCCAAGTCCTTACCGCTATCAACCATGATAACAGATACCTCACCCTCGGCACAAAGAGCACGGATAAGCTTCTTGTACTCCTCGTTCTCGCAATCCTTAGCAAGACAACATAGACGGGCTGAGCGACGGTCAAGAGCCTTGGCACATTCATGTAATCCCTTACGGAGACCATCATGAACAAGAGCCTTCTTGAGGACCTGTTAAGTAGAAGGGAGGGGATGCAGATTGTTAGCATTGCAAAGTAGTAGGTAGATGAACACATCATATGTGCAAAAAAAATGATATCTTTGTCAAAAACGTACCTCCTTCAAAGCATCCAAGACATTCATCTCGGCTACTTCTTCTTCCTCCTCGGCGACTTCTTCAGCGGGTACTTCTTCGTCAGACATGGTGAATTAGTTAGTAACTATAACTATATGACTCTCACTAGCAATTTGCAGTTCCTAAAGTGAGAGGATGGATGAGATGAGGGAAAGGTGATGATGAGCTCATAACCTAGTAAGTGGGTAAGTTTAGGTTTAGTCAGAACATTGTAATCAATTTATCGTACGAATGATACTGCAATACAAAAAGAAGAGAGGTATCCTGCTTAGCATTTTTTTGGTTGTATCTCCACGACAAAACACAACAGCGATTGGATAAACAGATGCTCCGGCGTAAAGAGGCAGTCATTCAAGATAAGTTCTTTTGTTTGAACAAAGAAGATGCTAGGGGTGTCATGAAAGAGAAGAACATGTCGTCTAACACAGTGAGATTGAGAAATAAGTAATTAGAACTAGATAAGTAACACTCATGATTAAACAGAATCAAATAAAGTACTACTTGACTTGTTTATCATTTATGAAAATAGCTTATGGAAAACTATCTTATGATAGGTCTTCAAAGCTTAGTATGTATATAAGACATCAAAGGTAATCGAATATCTCCCCTGTTATAATAAGATTTCTTTCTGTTGTTGCTTCCCCGTATTAGTAGACCTGTGTTTACCATACTTCATCTTCTCCCTAGCCAACACAAGACGATTCTTCTTTTTCTCTTGTTTTAGGGGAGGAGATAACGGAGGCCTTGATAGTGATAATAAGGATCTCGTCTTAGGAGCATGAATCTTCTGCTTCTTCTTCATCTTCCTCTTCTCTTGCTTTGGATGTGATAGAGGGGGTCTAACACTCGTAGCTTTCATAGTAGTAGTTGCAACCTCCTCCTTCTTGAGTTTCTCACAATATTCATTTTCATTTCCATCCTCGGTAATAGAATTGTCAAGTAATGAGATGTCGTGGTGGCTGTTCCTCTTTTGCAGCTTGCGAGCCCTCCTCCAATTCTCCCTAACTTGCTTATCAAAGGTTGATAATGACAGTGATGACATTGACGAGGCAATCATAGAGTCACCGAATACATTCGATGCAGCTATTAGAGATGATGAAGAAGAAGAGTCGTATGTATCTTCGTCTGGATGACACATGTTGCTACATGCGGTATCAATAGGAGAGAGCAAAAAGATGAAGATATTCCACTTCTGCTTCGAGTGATTAGCATTCCTGACCATTGTATATTGATGTTGTTGGATATGTCAATAGATGATGAATTGATATAAGTACTCGTTTTGTCTTGTAGGTATATGATTTATGATATTGCAGTATTGAACAACCTCTCTAGTTACTCCGGTCTCCCCTATATTGTTCACACCTATGCAATGAGCCACATATTATGCTTCAGTGAGGAATCGAAATATAATCACGACGTCAATCATGGTTCTCGAAGGCTTTGGGGGCGTGCGTTGGAGGATGATTAGGCATCCAACTGACAGATCATTTCTCAACTATCCTGCCTACTTGCAAAAAGGATACTGACATGTGTCGTGAGTGAAGAATGCATTTTTTTGTGAGTAGAAGAGGAGTGGATGATGATACCATCATACACACATACATATGCATAATATGAGAACCTCGTAGAAACATCATAATATGACTTCTATGGTGGTATTGCGATAGATCATACAACAAGTTGAATGAGCTAGATATTGTAAACATAATTATCATACACATCTCTAAGATACTATCGGATCATGTTCTCATTAGCCTCGAGTAAACTCAGAAGGCATAAGAAGAAGAACAAGCAAAGTCATAATAACGAAAGAACAACAACAAATAATCATCAACCAGAATTCCAATTGAAAGTACGGCGTGGTAATGAATCCGAAATACAAGAGGTTCCATTATGGATACCTCTCTCAATCATGGCAGGAAAGTCCGCTAAAGTATTGTTTTATGATATGAATTCGTGTGCTCAGTATAAAGTCTCGGCGACTTGGCTGTTTTATTTGACCTTAATTTGTCTTTATTGATTACCCTGCATATCAAACGTACTAACATATATGTTATAATCTCCTCCCTTTCATCATCATAAACTGTGATAACGCGCATCTTCCAGAGGGCGCTGCAATATCATGCGGTGCAAGTATTCACAATGCACAGATCGCTTCATCTGTTATTATTGGTCATGGTAATGTAGTTGCAAATCGATATCATCATACACAACGTGGTAGTTTAAGTAGAAAAGCTGATGCATTTGGTGAGATAACAGTGGCAGCGAAGATATCCGCCTTGTCATTACTCCGTAGTGGCGAGAGTATCCAATCATCAAAAGCGGTAGAGGATGCAGTATTAGGTTGGGGTGGTTTTCTATTAGCTTATGTATATGCCAATAAACTTATAACACTTGATGGTATAGCAGAAGAAGGTTCTACCACACCAGGAGGAAATGATGATGAACATAATCCTCTATGGCAAGCAAGTTTAGATGCTGTTAGTAGAAATGATGATTATAGTAACATGACAATACCCAGTGGACATTCACAACCACAAAATACTACAAGTAAAAACAAACCCATAGTTGATTACTACAAGACAAACGTTGGTAGGGTTCCCATTATTGGTAATGACATATATTTAGTGTCGCAGAAAGGTGTACAGAAGGGTGAAAGCAAAATAATACCTTTACAACAAGAAGAACAGGAAGATATAAGCGCTGGAGGACGAGTAAGCTTAACGGATAGGATTTCTTCGGCGTTGTTCAATGATGGACAGCTCGTTAAAGATGTACTCTCGTGGGAAGATGAGAATGAAGATGTGTCTTCAACTAATAAGAATATCAATGGTATGATTGATATCGCTTCTACTGATGATTCGTCCAAGGATGACGGGCAAGAACAATATATCAATGGTGGTATCTTATCACCAACAACAACAAGCGCCAACATTAAAAATAAGCCAACACGAAAGATTGGTAGTAAACATTTATCAAAGAAAGAAATGATGGGTATATCAGCAATGGCACTACTTCTTATTCTTGTAGTTGGTTTAGGATTAACAATACGCAATCGAGCTTCTTCGTTGAATCAAACGAATGACAATTGGAGATGGTTCGAAGAAGCTTGTGATGGAGACGGAGGGTATATTGACATAGGATCATACTATTCTACCAAGAGCAGTAAGTCAACGACAAGATCGCCATCGACATCTAAGAGCAGTAAGTCGCGTACCAGATCTCCATCGCCTTCGATATATACAGAGTCGTCATCTAAGAGCAGTAAGTCAACCAGATCACCATCACTTTCCAAGAGCAGCAAGTCTATGAGTGCGTTGCGTCATCTCGTACTGAGCAGGAGTGATGATGAAGAGGAAGCGTTGCTTCAGGCCTTACCCATGCTCACACGTCGTCATATTGTAAAGGATGAAATGATCAATTCTGATAAAGCATATGTGGATACAGACGAAGAGTTCACAGGAAGAGGAGGACTCCGAAGACGCCATCATCGTGATCTACATAGTAGTCATGATAATTGTGAGTGTGATGACGACGAGTTTAAGTCGGATGAACTTATCCGTCACCTGCTGCTTCCTGAGGCCGAATCGGAGACTGTAGAGTATGAAGTGGGCGAAGAACGTTCAGAAGCTAGCTCATATACACTCCTTTCTGAGGCCGAGACTGAACCATATCATATGACGAGTAAATGCAAGTGCACTTCCAAAACAACTTCTTCAAGCAACTCTATTACGTCATCGAAATCAAGCAAAAATATTACAGATTACTCGTATGATTATTCCTCAAAGTCAAGCAAGAATAGTACAGATTATTCCTATGGTTATTCCTCGAAGTCAAGCAAGAATAGTACAGATTATTTCTATGGTTATTCCTCGAAGTCAAACAAAGCTGACGTGGCTATGCCTGATTATGATGATGTATCTGACAGGAAGACCAAGGTAAGTCTACATATTAAGTCGTACCAAAAACCTGCATGATATGCTCATAATCTAACGACTATGTCTTTCCTACATATCAATTCTCAGTGCTCAAAGAGCTCGTATACTAAATCAAGTAAATCTTCTTCTACCAAGTCGTCTAAAAGTAAAAGCAAAAGTTCCAAATCAGCTCTACCAAGTGCACAGCCATCAATTTCCGATCAGCCTTCAGAACAACCAAGTTCTCAACCTTCAGCAATCCCATCGTCGCCAAAGCCTACTGATACACTAAAATAAGATGAAACATCATCCGACCTTGTTCCTGTCTCAGACTGTCCTCGAGGCTTCATATGCTTGCGCAATCGAGACTGGGAGGATCAAGATACAACTCAGTTTAACATGGATATCTCGCTTGAAGTAAAAGAGGATATGAAGTCAACTACGATGCAGCAAACCCTGAATATGATGGAAGTTACACTACTTGTTGCTCTGGATCGAATATTTTACCAGCATCCAGACCGATTAAGCCAGGGAAAGCATACGCCACTTACTGCGATCTTAGGATATTAAAGAGTAATGAACTGCCTATTGAGGAAATTCAATCAATCACAAGTAATAACGAGGATGTTGAGTATGTTGGTGATAAGTTCATTACTATCCTGATGGAAGAAGGTGGTAACATCTATGATGTGCATGAGTGCTTATATGATAAGGCATTGTTGTGGGGTAAAAAGGGTCACTCAGGCTATCTCTTGCTTTTACGGTGTTAAAAGTAGTGTAGTGACGATATGTTGTACAATACAATCTCTGGCCCTAAGCTTACATAACCATATATATATTTATGGACTATGATTTCTGTCTACTCCCGAGGCAGTGAAGTGAGATCTAGTCGTAATTGGATAACGATTTACATGCCTTTCTCAGTGTAACAGTGAATGAGTACTTATGTGTGTGTGTCTTCATTGGCAAGGATACATAATAATCATAATGTGTGCATATGATATGTCCTATCCACTAAAGAGATAGTTTTATGCTTAGAAAGCAGTATGCTGACTGCTCTATGGCTGAGAAGGCAGTATTAAGAGGGCAGTGATATTATGTGAGATAGTCGTAATTTGATAAACGGTTCGCGTCGCATCGTGTATAAACTTTCTGAAAAGATAAATAATTATTCACTATTAGGCATTTTTTTCACCCTGTAGCCCCCCCTACTTGCCATAACTTGTACTAATCCCCATATGACTTTGCCATACCTACAAGCGATCGAATCCCTCTATAGTATCAATAATGAGTCCTCTTATCATGACGTCGTCGACCGCTGATTGCGGCAATAGTAGTGTTGGTAATAACAGCGCCTGCAGCCGCTTATCGATCATACAAGAGCAAATCGATTCTTCTGAAACATCAAATGGCGGACAAGTTGTTGCATTCGATGATCTACGACGAGATTATAAAGATGCCATACAGTGTATAGTCCATTGTGAATCATTAATTAAAACACTTGAATCACAACTAACAACCAAAGATGATATTATATCCAGTTTAGAAGAAAAGATTATCCAGATGTCCCTAGAATTGGCAAGTGCCAAAGCTAATGAAGATGAATTGCAATTGATACAACGGAGACAGTCATTAGGTATGATGGATTCTTCTATTCACTCTGCTGGAGATGTTCGACGTCGATCGACCATGACAGAGCTTGACTCTTCCATCACATCTGGCGCAGCAGCACATAAAGTCCATCGCCCATCATGGTCATGTGATGATGATGATAATATTAATGATGATGATAGTTATTCCGATGAAGATTATAATTATGAGGAGGATAGTCTCGGAGGTGTAGAGGATGGGTTCCAACAAGGTCTTAATAATGTAAATATTACTCCACCCTCCCCTACTAGGAAAGAACAGACCAAAGATCGTCGTAATTTGGGAGCACGGACAATGAGTACGCCCATCAATAGTGAACCAGAGTCATCTATACCCAAGGCTGAGAATACACGGGCATTTGCCAAGAGTTTACCGGGGGGTATTGATTCATCGATATCAGATAAGAATGATCTTGATGAGGAGTGGGAAAGTGCTAGGGAAAACCCTATTGATGAGGGTACATCTAGTCGAGGAATACTGGGATTGTTCACTCGTCAAAGATCTGGATCCAGAACAAGAAGAAGATCGAGCACTAATGATAACATGGATACAAGCCATTCTGATCGTGAGGGATTAGATGAGTCTACCTCAAGTCGAGGATGGGGAGGATTATTCCAACGTAAGCCTCGAAAAGATTCTCAGAAGGAGGTCGAGGATGATGTTGAAGAACCAATATCATTTGAAACTCAAATGAATGATATTGCTAACAAGAATCCTCGGCGTGGAATGAGTAAGGCACGTGTAGAGCGACAAAAATCGAATCGTAATTTCTTATCAGCGGTTTGCTTCCCCGACGAGGAAGAAGATTTGACGAAAGGGTTGAATGAAAGATCATTTGTAAAACAATTGAAGGAACTAAAAGAGCACGATGAAAAGGAAGTAGCAAGGAGGGTATCTTTAAAGGATAGTTCAAGGAGTTTAGAAAAGGCATGTGGTCTCATAATGGCGGAGGAAGCCAACTTAGCTCTTGCGAATGACAACATGACTGCTGTTCAAAGAACAATTGCAAGACGAGAGGCAATGAAAAAGAGGCGTGTGCAGGCAAGCGGTGCCTCTACGCACCTACGTCAGCCTCCTGATAGAGGGATGGCAAGAGAAGGATCATCTTGGTATTAATACGTTGATTTAGGTTAGGAGATTGAAATATTTTACTTAGGTTGTGTATAAAGAATAAATGGGCAGTGTAGCTGTTGTAATGACTAGTAATGGAAATACTTTCTAGACATCTAAATAGACTATCAATGTGAACGCCCATCTCCCTCTTAGGCCGCACATGAATGGTGTTGGACTTTTTCTAGACAACCTATTCTACCGCTGCTGCTTCTTCCTCCTCGACTGCAACGTCAGGGAAGTTGACAACCAAACTCAAACTAGCATCGTGAAAGACAGGATCGGTGATAGTCAATTCCTCGCCATTCGTCATCAACTCAATCAATGTCTTGTCAAGATTGGCACGTAATGCTTTCTCCAAAGATACAGGCTTGCGCATGTACAGAGTCTTGGATGAGGAGGTGATACTAGGTGCTTTCAAACGGAACTCACCATCACAGAGTTGTTGAATGAGTGCATTCAATGTCGTGGTGGATGGGAGGGATAGAGTGTGAGTATGTGTGGTACAGACTGGACAGGTATCTTTCTGTTCGTAGACAAATGTGTGTGAGTAGATTCCCTCGGAACCCATGTACATCATGTCTTTTGTTGAGGGATGATAGAATGAGGTTTCAGTTAATGACCAGCCAAAAAGCACATAATCAAAGCTCAGACAAGTACTTACAAGTGTTCAAACTCTGTGAACAAAAGGAGAGAACCTTCATGGCCTCGTTGACACAGACGGCACTAACAATGGCATTTGTACTTGCTACAGCGGGAATAATATTCTTCACAACACCCAATGTCAACATGTACGTTACTCCTTCAATACCAAACTTCTCGGCACGTTGCAATGCACATTCATATACCCACTTCATATCACTGGGTGAATCGGCATCTAATTTCTTGTCGGGAAATTCCTTTGGCCATTGTAATACAAATGCATATGCAATACAATGTTCGGGGATACGAGGAGTCTCGGCAATGGTGCAGAGTGGTACCGCGGCAGACGGTGTAAAAGCATCAAGAGAACACTCAAAGCAAGAGGTAATGCGTGGTAAGATGAGACGAGCTTGACCAGAGAATCCCTCGGTACCTCCGTCAATAAAGGGGATGATTGTGGAAGGATCCGGATCACCATCTTCATCCATCTCAACTAAATTGTTGATCATTCCATTGAGCCATCTGTTTTGTTTTGTTTTTTAAAGTAAAAAGATGTGAGTACATGTATACTCTCAACAACAACTTAAATAGACCCACATCTTACCTCCTAGCCTCGACATTATCCAAACCACTAATAACAACCTTGAACTGTTTGTAAAATTCAACATCTTTATCCTGAATCTTGCCGTGATATGGAATTACATTCATCCAAGGACAGCGTTCATTGATAAATTTGGCAGCAGCATTTGCCTTCGAATCTCCAACATCCTTCTTACGGAATAGGAATTGACGGTTTAGATTTGTCACATCAATGGTGTCTGTATTTTTTTAGTATATAAAATATTGAAATAATACACCAAAAGAAACATGAGCTCATGTAAGATATGGTAACATATATATCATATCATTATTACAATTATTATATACCAGTACATATCCAAAAAAATCCATAACACACTCATATATAAATACACACACTAACTCACCTAAATCCATAACAACAACATCCCTAACAACACCACACATTGCTAAATCCTTGAGAATTTCACATCCTAAACCACCTGCACCGACAACTAAAATCTTTGCATTCCGTAATAAACTACTAGCCCCGCCCTGTCCGGCACTTGTATCGAATTCACCAATGGGTAAACTGCCAGTTTCGTTGGAGAATGGTGATTTACGATTTAGCAGTGTCGATAGTGAACCACGTTGACGTCGAGATAGTGGTTTGAAATGTAATTGAGAAGATGTACCTTGGTTGTTAGAAAGTGAACTATTCTCCATCATTTCAGATGTCCTCTTAATTGCTGTGTTATCTGGGGCAGCCATTAATTGATATTTTTCACTGCACGATGGTTTTGATGCCGTCGAGTACAGTTAATTTATAATAGGAGAGGTGAATGAGCAAGAGGGATAATAGCGCAGAGTACAAATACAGACCCTAAACTAATTTCCCATTGGTTAGAGTTAGAATGGCGATAAAACGACACATTGTGTCTATTGACTCTTGACTTTGAAGTGTGACAGTGAATGAAGTGAAGTTGCAGGCCATGGTGTTTGGGCTTGGCAATATATCCATTCTCCGTCTAATATAGTGTTATCACACACAGTAAAACAGGATAGGGGCTAATAGCGCAAAGACATATCTCATCTTCAATTGAACACATCTTGTGCTGTTTGCACATCCTATTTATTTTTAGGTGCATACAAAAGTTAAGATCAACTACTGATGATATTGTAGTATGTATTATATAATCAATATTCGTACCTAATCAATACATAAAAGAATATGCCGAAAAAGATGGTAAATAATACACCTCCTGCCTCGCAGCAAAAATCCATTGCAATGTCAGCTGATGCATCGCAACCGATTGGAGCAACAACAATGAAAGAAAAGTTATTCCCTTCTGCCATCCTTTCAAACGCCGAAAGGAATGAATTGCATCAACAAATATACACATATTTTGCATGGCTCAATGAAAACATGGTTACAGCCGATAACTCTGGCCAAAAGGCAAAAGAACAATATTGGTTTGGATATAATTGGAATCAAAAATATACTAACATCAATGGAGGAAGGATTGGGAGACAAAATACCAACACTCAAAAAAGTTGCAGAGGATCATTTAAAGAGTAAAGAACCACCCTCTTTTGAACATGGTTGTATATCTGAATTGAAAAAGCGAGCAGATAATAATAACCCGGTATCTTGTGTACCAGATAATCATGTAGGAGGAGAAAGAGATAAACTAGGAAGATGGGTTGCGGGGCTTCGCAATACTCTAGGGCTGGAACTAGATGTAAGGTCAAAAGAGAAGAAGATGTTAAGAGTGAAGGGAAAGGTGGCCATCCATGCAATCTACATCTTACAGCAGGAAAGTCCGCATTAGTATTGTTTCATTATATGATAACGTGTGGTTCAATAGAAGTCTCAATGGTTTGGTTACTTCATTTGAACTTCATTTGCCTTTATTTGATTGCCTTTGCAAACTACGGGTACTAACAGAGATTATCTCTCTCTCTCTCTCTATCACCTCGTAATCTTCCAGAAAGAATTCAGCTACTTGATTCGATCGGCTTTAACTGGGAAGGAAAACAACGAAGGAAGAAGAGGAAGGTGATGGAAGAGAGTTCAAGTGGCGGTGCATGATTTGGAGATGGTAATCATGCAGACAGATGCTAGTCTATAAGCAATATTTATTGGATTGTATAGGAAGCATTATTTACAATAAATAATAAAATAATAATAACCTACTTTGGTTTGAGAATAGCAAACTTCACAGATATACAATCCGTCTCATTCATTCTTCCCAGTGCTTGTTGAATTAATTCTTCTCCGCCATGTATATCTAAACCTAATTTGATATATCTCTTTCCTACCAGTAGGGTCATGAATGGATACTCGTATTTTTCACTCAAATCTCTACATTCATCAAGGCTTGACTTTGCATCCTCAATTTCGGTACCATTTATTCCAAATGTATCTTCAACTTGTATTTCAAAACTACCTTGTAGATCTTGCAATAGCTTATGATGCCAATACAACAAGCCGGTCTTCTGATGCAAACATAGCAAATAATTCTTGCGTCTCTCGTGATTGCCGGCATCATTTTGCCCCAAGGATTGCCTTAGATATAAAAGTCCTGCTTCACAGTATCGAATTTGTTGCTTTATTGTGTCAGCAGTGGAACGTCCTTGGAGTGCAATATTCCTTATCTCGGTTTCACAAAGCGCAGCTTTAACTGCCTCTATTCCTCTATCACTCAACGTTTCAGCACTTTGTTCAAGCATGGGTCGCTTGTGGTTTATTTCATGAATAGTATCTGATGATAGAACTGATAGCAAGTCTAAGTCACGTGCCGAGCTATCGAATGTCTTGTTTTTGCTCAAAGCGAGTTCTCTGTTTGCCAATTCTTCCTGTAGAGTACCAATTGGTTTGAAGAAATAGCAATATTGTGTTGCATTAATACCGTTAGCAATCTCGGCTGAGCTGCCAAACTCATCAAGTAGAAGATGAAACGACGAAATGGTTCCTTTCGACATTGCTTTCGTACTACTTGCAAACTCATCGAGTTTTAACATTTGTGCCTTCAAGAATTCGATATTGTTGCGAGCCGCAGCAATTTGACCCTTGAATAAGTATGTTGATGCCATTGTCGCGATACAAATGAGACACCAATCCATTCCGTAAGTATTAACCAAGTCTAAACTGTATCTATCATGATCATAGATGTCTTTGATGCCCTCGCATTCTTCTAAAGCTTGAGTAATATTCCCATGTTTCAAGTAGAGATGACTAAGAATACATCTTGTTCGAAGAACGTGGATCATTTGATTTGCCTCTTGAGTGACTGCTACAAATAGATTTGCCAGGAATGTCTCTTGAACTTGATTAGCACCTATCGGAGAATCGCGATAGAATGTCAACAGGCCAGAAAAGGCAGGGAAGGATATTGCGAGGTCATCTATGTCAAAAGTGTCATGTAAACATGAAGCGTCACTGCTGAATGAACTGCCATCATCGTCATCATTAGAAATATCTTCTCTCTTTACTAGTGCTTTCATACTTTGCAAGTCTACCTGTCCTAAAAAGGAACCTAGACGAGAAGTCAAATTGATAAATGCATCATCCGCAAGAACCAAGAGCAATAGAAGAATTGCTTGTATATAAAGCTCTGATCCGAACTGGTAACCATTTTGTTCTATTGTACCAACAGACTGGCCAAACTTTTGCAAAACGACAAGACTCTTCTTGAAGGCAAATAAGTCCGAATCAAATGAAATTCTGATCCTCTCCTTTGTTAGCTTGGTGAGGGTTTTGACAGTGTCATTCAGCTGATCTCCTCCAATGGTCCTTATCATTTCACCAGCAATATGTCGCCTTTGCTCAGAAGATTCATCTTTTTTCACTTCTATTGTAGATGCCTTGTGTAGGACCTTCTCCAACATCAAGTATGCACTCAATAAACGGCCATGGGCTTTATCTCTCACTCCTAAACTTGCAAGCGCATCACTAGAATCAAAGTAATGAAGCATGGCAGGGATGGGCACATCCGCAAGGTCATAATGAAGTGCTATAACATGAAACAACTCCCAATTTGTAGTCGATACAGATGTTATGTCAGTAGAGAGTGATGATGATTCATTGTCACCTAAACTTGTATCTCCTCCACCTCTTCTAAATGAGGAGGAGTAATATGCTGCGACCTCAAAATGTGTTCGCTTTTTCTGATCTTGGAGCATAAGCCCATTAATCGCGCGCCGCTCGTGATCGCTTCTGAACCGATAGGCTATAGAATCCATGGAACTTAAGTCGCTCATTTCTACATTGATCTCGTCTAGAAAGTTGTGAGCTACCAACGATTCAAGCATCTGTTCGAAATTGTCTTCTTGAAACATGTTGTTAACTCCATTCTCGCCTATACCAACAGTGGTTGGTACATCACAACCTATAGAACTTGGCACTTGGAAATCACCATCACTATCATAATCATTATCACTGTCGTCATTAGCTAAGGTGGCATCTTCATTTTGTGATACCGCAAGGAAGACTGCTTCCAGCAAGTTTTGGGAGAAGGAATATTGCTGTTGTATGTTTGATGGGGGCAAGATGAATGGGTTAGACGTGCACAATACATTAAGTACACACACTCATTGTAACGTACATCAAACCCGGCTACTGACGCAATCTTTAACAACATTTGCTCCTCCGGCTTCATTTGATCCGTTCTAAAATATATGATTTCTTCAAAATCGGATGGTGTATCATTCAAGAAAGCGTGTGTGTAATCTAGAAGGTCAATGGATGTATCATCATTTTGATCTCGTTCATACTGTGTACAAAATGTATGAGCTAGCCTAGAGGTGGCGTGACACATACCACCACACAGCTTAAAAATCTTATCATGGACTTCTGGTTGATCAATAATACCGCATTCCTCCGATGAAAAGTCACGACGTAGAGACCATTTGAAAAGATCAAACACTGTTTGCTTATCAAGAAGTTGTAAGTTTTTGGTCTCCATATGAATGTTCTGTTCTCCCAAGATTGAGGTAAGGAAATTACCACTTTCAGTGCTCGTGTCGCCCAGTAGAGGATCGTCATCGTGATGGGGAGTAGAATCGTCAGCCCCACCAATAATTAGCAAGTTGGCATTAGTACTCAAGATTCGGTTTAAAACTTTCTTTGAATAGCTATCAATCTTGTCCATATCCATCATGGCAAGAATACACGGCTTTCCTCGAAGCTCAAGGTATCGAACGATCAAAGCTGACAATACATTACAACACTTCTCTACCTTGAGCCCTTCTTTTAAGCGTTTGGCCTCAATCGATGTTTTTATTAAAGGAAATCCTTTGTAGACAAAGTCGTTGATCAGAGATAGATATGGTGTGAGTTCATCAGGCACAATATTAGTCCGGTTTGGGTATGCTTGAGTCTGAAATGATTGATTGGCAAGAAAAGATGCAAGGACAGATGAGCGTTTATGACGTTTCTTCAATGATATAAGCCTTTCTCTTGACTCCTTGTGATATAGAATCGCTCTAGTAATGATGGGGATAAGGCAGTAGAAGGGGTCGTCGTGAAAACAGCGATTCGCTTCTAGTATCACTGATGTCCTTTGTAGATCTGGATGCTTCAATACTGCAGATATGAATGCGTCTTTCCCCTTTCCCTCATCACCCTTAACAAGAAGTATAGAAGGCTTGATTTGGGTGGTAGATTCTTTATGATTGGACTTGCGTGTCTGTAGGATCTTATCAACAATGTCAAGCACCTCATCTCTCTGACTGAAAAACGAGACCACATCATCTTGCTCGTTATTCTTCTTCTCCTTATCCTGAGTAGGCATGAAGAAAGGCACCGGCTCGTCGTATCCTTTCAATCTATGTGTTCCACTAATGGTGAAGGTATGTCTTCGTCCAGTTTGCATCTTGAGCTCCTCATCACAATTGATTTGACCACATGCTCCTTTGGCCATTAACCGAGCCGATAGATTCACCGAGGGGCCTAACAGACTATATTCATATCGCTGGAATGAACCTGTCTCACCACAGAATATCTTGCCTAATGTAATACCAACACAGCACTGAATATCCATGATATCTAATAGCTTCTTCTGTGCTTCTTTTGCTGCATCTATAGCTATGTCCGAAGGGTGTAATATCACTGATCCCCGAAGTCCAAAACTAGCAATAAACACTGTGCCCTTGTCATCGTTTATGAACTGTCTCACTTGACCACTGCGAGATGTGACACTTTCTGATATTATTGAATAAATGTTCTGGAAATTCTCGAGTAGGACATAATCCCCACGTGTATCTTCTGGAAGAACAGGCTCGTATTTGATACTAATGAAGAGAATAACAACCCGGCGGAGCTCGGCAGTAAACTTCCCAACAACATCACGAGTAGCCTCATGACGGTGACTCTCAAGCAGACGCATAATGTCCAATTGAAGTGATGAGTTTTCACTCTCTTCAAGGGTAGTAGAACATGTACTTATTAAATCTCCAATCATTGATTGGGCGTCACTCTTAACAAATGAAGCACCTCCCCTTTCTTTGAAATATAGCAGCATGTCATCAATTGTTGATTGACTCGTTGGGCAATCAACTCGTTGAAAATTGCTTTCTATACTTGTGAAGACCAGTTTGGATGACAACTTGGTCTCGTTTGTCTTCAATAAGCTGTAGACTGATGGACTCACAACGAGCTCCCCTGGGCCGGCTAAGCTTTCTGCTTTTGCAACGTCCTTTAGGGGTCTTCCAACCAAGAAAAACTCGGCTCTATTATTGGCAACGACATCGATTCCTACCATGATGCCCTCACTAACACCACAATATACAGTCAGAGTGGATCCTCGTTCTTCGTATTCGGTATTCTTGTCCTGAATTCTGTACAATACTTCTCCTTGGCCGCGAAGACTAGTCTGCGTAGAACTAGCGGATGATCCGCCCGACACAGCCGAACTCCGTCGTTTGTTGTAAGACTTTGAAACCTTGTAGTTGTTGCATTCCGTGTTAATGGCGATAGCACATGTAGTGCACTTTTCTATATTCATAGCGTGAGAAGTATCATCGTCAGTATTATTATCACTGAAATTATCACTTAAGCCACCAGATGTCGTCCAAATAGCATACAAGGCATCCCCAGCAAACTTGACAACCTCCCCACCAAAGCTCATCACTAGATTGATTATCTTTGTAAAGTATATATTGATAAATGTCTTAAAGTCCTCCACAGGGTAATTTTGAGATAACTTGGTAAAACCAGAAATATCTACAAATAGTAATGCACCACGATGTCGTTGAACTGAACCTGCCGACTGATACTTGGCTACAGCATCGCGTAACGTGTGTATTTCTCCAAATGAAGTTGCTGATCTGTCACTAGTTGAAACATCTATTGAGGTGACACTACTCCTTAGCCGTGAAATCTCATCCCGGTTTTGTACTTCATTTCGTAATGAATCGATTAGTTGTTGGACTAATAACTGCGGTACAATTGCATTAACAGAGCTGTCAACATCATTTTCATAGGATAGTCCCGATGATGCACTTTTACCCCACTTGGCTAATGATTCAGAACCTTGTCGAGATGATCTGGACCCTGCGAATGACACTCGGCTCGCGGCAGTCTCAACAGTACCTGGTATTGAAACTATTGAGTTATCATCATTGTCATTCAACCTAAATGAGGACTGAGATCTAAAGGAGGATTGCAAATCGTCATGATTCAGCATACGTGGAGATGTCGTTGACTCGACGTTTGATTCATCGAGGAGACTATCACCCATTGTATCTCCCCCCTCTTGGACCAAGGTAATATCAGCCAATCTATCCCTTGCTTCTTCTACTTTCCCCCCTGCCTCAGAGGTATTGCCAACTTTCATCGTATCACTACGATCGTTACTAGTCATGAAAGACCGTCTAATTACGACTTGCTCTTCACTATTACTACTCTTTCTTATTGGAGTTGTAACATTACAGGGATCACTAGTAGCAACGCTACTACTTGACAATTGTACAATAGGCATGGGAGGAGGTAATTCTATCATCTCGGCCTCCTCTACCATTAACCTAGTACATTCTCTACCACATTGAATCCATTCTTCTTTATTTCTCATTGCCAACTCTGCAAACTTTACATGCTTTGAATCGTCTTCTTCTAACAATTTAAATAAGTTACATTAATCCAATCGTTGTGCTAGTGGTATAATGTAATGATCGAAGAAACCAATCTGTGATTCATACCAATTTTCATGTGGCGGCGACAGCGGTGGTGGTTTGGATTGGTTCTCTATAACCTCATTATCAGTAGTTTGTTGTTCATATTGATATGCTGCCAATACCTCATGATACAAATGCTTATTCCATTTGGTAAATGTTGTAAAATGTTGCATCGTATGTGATACGTCTGCTACCTGTATAATTTGTTCACAAATCGCACGTGCTGCTGCTGATGATGACGTGTGATTTGGTATCGACGGTAATGCTGTTGAATCATCGTAGTCATGTTGTTCTTCGCCTTTCTTGACGTCATCGTTATTATTTGATTGGTGATTTAGAATACTGCTTCTTGACGATTCCCTACTCATGGTGGTATTATCTGTAACAACTGTTGACATACTACTTCGACGTTCTGGTCTACCTTGCTTCTTCTTCCTCCGTCGTTCTCCTTCGTGGTTTGGATCATCACTATGTCGCCTAGGTGATGATACTTCTTCTACTTCTTTACTTCGGCAACATGCCCTTTTCCACTTCTTCATACCCAACTCTCTTCGTTCCTTACTTGCAATATCTGTACATAATACTAAATCTGTAACGGTTTTGTAAAAGGAACTTTGACCATCATGACCTAGCCCATTTTGTAATATACGTGCAAATTCGTCATATTCCCCTCCTTCTCCGATTTCGGCCTCGTCTCCGTTGTCTGATTCGCCCAGTAATAAACTTAAACCAATAGTAATAGAATTACATTCCGCATAACTACCTAAACATTCATCATACTGTCCATGATACCGTAGAGCAATTTCATCACAATTCTTTAATAATGTACTATTTGGCACACCCTTGTGATCAATATCATGTAATAATGCCGCGAATACTATAGTAAAATGTAACCATGGATCATAAATTGTTGATGATACATCATCTTGTATTATTTCTTTCATATTCTCTGCTGATGTTGATTTTAACTCATTATTATTATTGTTGTTTGATAATAACGGATTGCACAATTGCAACATGTAACATATATTACATGCACTCAACATAACATGACTTGCATGTTCAAATGTATGAAAACCAACATTATGATATTTGTTTGATATTGATTTAACATAATTATATATCTGCTTTGATAGGTTAGGTGATATATGTTTAAACTTCTTGTTTGTTAAGCTTTTATCCTGTGGCGGTGATGGCTGTTCAATATGTTTTCTATTAGTATTCACCCTATTATTATCATATTCCAAGGCAGTATTTAATAAATCAATTAACATTATTGCATTCCTTTCAATTGCTGCATCGTTGTTGAAACTACTCTTCTCTCTTTTTTCATCAGACTCATTATTATCACTATTGTTATTCTTATCTTCTTCTTTCAATAATGGTGATTGAAAACGTCCCAAGTTATTCCAATCAACATACTTAGCTGGGTTTAGTAGTACAGCTTCGGAGTTATTGTATTTATCATAATTTAGTATACTGGACTGTGTTTTGTCATCGATGACAGCATCATCACCAACACTACCATCGTTGCAACCACTGTCTATTGCAATAATGCTACCATTGCTTGATGTTGAACCCATAATTTAGATATTAGTATTTAAAATTTTAATTGAGCCCCTAACAAGTGACAACTATAAGATGAAAATATGCTGGGATGGTGATTATCTATAATAAATCGCACCAAACGGACGGCTTTGATGCTTCTTTTGGTTCGAATGATATCGAGATCATGTTCATAAAATCCTTCTAATAGGATGGAAGTAGTAATTGCTAAGAGTAAGCCCGGCGGCCCGGAAGTGTGGCCAACAATAGCTCGCTCCTATGTTTGGCGACTAAACAACTACTCGTACATAGAGGTAGTACGAAATGCTTACAAGTGGAATAGTTAGAAATATGCTGAATGTGATCATCAACTTGTTATGCACCTATGCCTATGCAATGCCAAACAAGCACTATAAGAGCAAGCCTACATCTCTGAGGTGCCACTTGATGGCCAAACATTGCCTGAGACTGAGAGTTGGCAGAAAATTGAGATTTTTCTGGATCTGAGGCATGAAACCTGCCAACAAGTGGCTGTAAAAGTATGACAGAGGGCCTTACAATTGTGCTGGGAGTGTTCATCACTTTGTTATACACCTATACAATGCCAAACAACCACTA
>Ga0075437_12135_pt1 | contig 20357 bp, 12 predicted proteins | sample MintriMetagenome_FD_74266 | JGI IMG/M metagenome (GOLD analysis project Ga0075437, IMG submission 74266) | Marine eukaryotic communities from Monterey Bay, USA to study complex ecological interactions - Minidiscus trioculatus and... | ecosystem: Environmental > Aquatic > Marine > Unclassified...
GGTACAAAAGTATATTTATTGTGTGTTGTTCTGGCGGTGGTTAGTACGATGATGCTGAATTGGGCTTGTGTAGGTGGTATTGTTGTTATTTTCCAATAACTATGATAGTCTACTACGGATAAAAGACGGGATATATTGCAGAAAGGGGTTGAGTAGAAGATATGATAGCGGTATACTAATGACGGCTTTCCTTTGTATCATATGGTACGCTAAAAGTAGTCGTCAATTCGCCACATGTTTACTATTGTGATTTTTTTCGCCTGTCCGTCGTTATTGAATACTAATGAATTAGTTGATAGAGGCAAAAGCCATCGCGTATTGTCAGAGGAAAGGGTATATCCATTGCAATGATGAACAGTATATCATCAGTAGTAGCGCTAGTAGCTACAGTTACTATTCTCGGTGGCGTCGAATCATTCGCTCCGCCGTCGTTATCATCTCAAAAAGTTGTTGATGTTTTGACACATCATGTGCATAAAACATCAACTACAACAAGTAGACAACCATTGTCTACCACTACTACTACGTCTTTGTTCACTCTGAACAATGATAATACTGGTAATGATACCACACCGGATAACGACACCCCTAAGGTCCGCTCATCAACAATTAGCCGCCGTAAACAAATCTTACATACCATGCATCAAAAATCTAAACCAATAACATTGGCAATCCTGACATCAACTGCTACACAATTCCTACCCGGCTTATCAAATCTCTTAGTACAACCAGCAAATGCAGCATCAGCACCAATAGTACTCCGTGCCAACAAAAAGAAGGATGATCCACCAATGATCCAAGCTCAAAAGAAAGCTGAGGAATTAAAAAAAGCAAAGTCATTAGAAGAATTTGATATCTTCATGGCTAAAGCGAATGATATTGAAATATCAGATGGTAAAGCTGCACGTAATGCATACGAGAAACAATATCAATTAGACAAAGCTGCAAAGGAAGTTCAATTACAAAAGGATGTTATTCAATTAAAACAATCTTTATTAGATGAAGGACAAGATCCACACACTGAATTAGATGCTGAACGTCAAGTATGGCTACTTGAACATAATCTAGACTTGGAAAAGGTAAGCGGCACGCCACAAAACGAACAAATGATTAAAACCAAACTATCCCGTAACAAAAACAAAGTACCAACATTTGAAAAACAACGATATATAATAAAATGTCAAGTACAAGACCTTAAAGCACGTGGTATCAATCCTTTAGAACACTTTGCACAACCATCTGTACAAGAGAAGACACGTGCAATATATAAAATGGATGATAAGGTTGCCGCAAAGGTAGCAAGTCAATATGAGGAATTAATGACCAAGTATAATGGACGATTAACTGAACCACAAGATGGTGAAGGGACACCATTTACTTGGGATAATAGTGATGTATTAGCAGATAAGTTAGTTGATGGTAAAGTAATTGCAGTGGGTGGTAGCGACAAGGCGAAACGTCGTGAGGAACGTGCTGCTTTAAAGGCAGTACGTGCAGCAGAACGGGAGAGTGCCAAGGCAGTACGTGCTGAAGAACGGGCAGCTAATAAGGCACAACGTGCTGAGGCGAAATCTTTAGCCAAGGCGGAGAAGGAGGCGGCTAAGGAGGCCAAGTTGGCTAAGAAGGCCGCAGCAGCAGCAGGTGTGACGGCGGCTGTAGGTGCAAGTGTCGCTGGTACCGCTCTTAGTAGTGTATCGTCTTCAATGGTTGATGGGGAAATTGCCGCAACGGCCAATGGTGATATTTCCGCCACAGCCGGTACGAATGCCGTATCCTCTGACCTTGTCGAAAGTACCTCATCATCCACTACCAAGTCTAAATCATCCTCTTCGGACTTACTAACCAAAGTAAAAAAGGTGGCAACAAAACGAAATGTAGGGACAGTAGTAATCGGTGGTGGTGCTGCATTATATGGTATTAATTACTATAAGGAGAATAATGCTGCTACAGTATCTTCAAGGGAGGAACAGTTAAGGTTGATTCTTGGTGATGATGATGACGACGACGATGATGATGATTTTGACGACGATGATGAAGATGATGGTTAGTTATGTTTGTGTGTTTCGTCAATGTTGAGGGAGTTTGGGGATATTATTACAGGAGGTTACACACATCATATGAACACAAAAGATAAAATAATGTGGAGATGTGTGTAGCCTTCTGTAATGTACCCACCATAGCCCTTATTATGTATACCTGCACATATCTGTCTCTAACCCTGTCTTGACTTTGTATCTATCCTCTGCTCCAACTGCCCGTTGGAAAGACTTTGCAAAGTTTACACAGAAAAAGAAGAAGAAGAGGACACCGCCAGAGGACGAGTCTCCCTCCAAATCTGCACCAAAGGTATCAACGCCACCACCGGCACCTCCTCCTCAAGCACCAGCACCTAAACCACTTGTTCGTAAACTTGGCATCTTCTCAAAGCGCAATGCCAACGCTCGTGAGACTGATTTGAATGTCCTCATTAGTTCAGATGCCAAGGCACCACAATTTGCTACATTACTGTCACAAATCTTAACATTCGGTGCACCCGGTCGTTTCCCTGCTATAGCAGCATGGAGTACACCAATGCCATTTGATAAGTTTGATTTAGAAGAGGCCAAATCTTTACTATTCAGTACAAGAAAAGATGCCGAATTGACTGATGAAGAATCAGCTGAGATATTTGCAAGTGTTGTGAATTGTATGATTATTGACATTGTTGACTTGGCTAGTATAGCATTAAAGGCAAAGGATAAGGATGAGAAGGTAACGGTTGATGCTATTAATGTTGTTATGGACTTTATGGATCATGCTGCTAGTTTGTTTGATGCGGTGGCCGAGGATGTCACCATCAAACCAGTGACTTACGGCGGAAATCTTCGTAAGAAGGACCTTGAACAAATGTTCAGTGTTTATGCTGGGTCATCCATGATGTCTCTAGATGCCTTGGCTGGTGGCGGTGGTTCATCTCAAGACCGTGTTGATACACTGCAACTAGTCTTTGCCATAACAGACAAGAAGGCTGAGGGTCTTATGCAAAAACACATGATGAAAATGATGATGAATCTAATGAAAGACGGGGGTAAGGGGCTAGAAGGAATGATGGGCGGTGAGGGTATGGAGGGCATGGAAGAAATGATGGCAGCCATGGGTGGAGCCGACGGCATGCCAGGTATGTGATTTGACTACTCAATTGACCTTTATTTGCCTTTGTTTGACAGCCTTTGCAAACCTCACATACTAACAAACGCTGCTGTCATCTCTCTTCTTCTTCGTAAAATCTTCCAGGTATGCCAGGGATGGATGGAGGAGAGATGAGTCCGGAGGATCTTAAACAAACTCTGGGCATGATGAAGGATCTCATGGAGTCAGGACAGGTCTCAGAAGATGAACTCGTTGAGGTACGAAATCAATTCAAGGAGATGTATGGCTCTGATATAGGAGACTTAATCAAGAAAGCTGGTGATGAGGCTGGAAGCATGACAGAAGACGAAGCTGAGCTACTTGACATGTTCAAAACAATTCTTGGCGAATAGAAGAAGAAGCTAAGCTAGTAATCCGTGTCTGTGTTATTTATTGGGTAGTTTGACATATGTAGTATATTGATTAAGTTACAAATGTACTACGCCTCTGCCCAAACAAAGGCTTGGAACACTCGGGGGTCGAATGACGATTCACAGTTTCTTTCATCAAATTGATTATTAATAATAAACTCCTGTTCCTCTTCTGAAAATTTAGTCAGGGCATACTGTAGAATGAGTGTATTAAAGTGTTCAATGTCAGTACATCTTACTCGTATCGCATTTTGTATCTGTTCATTGCTATACTCATAGTCCATCATTTCAACTTCGTTGGGACAACTGTTGATCCAAGTGTCAGGATTTGGCAAACTATCTATCAATTCAATCCATACATCATCACCACTTTTGATCACATGGATAGCTATAACATGTGCATGAAAGAATAATGTTGCCCCGATCTTGCGACCTTTTAATCGTTCTCGTTCTCTTTCATCATCCAACAATAGCAGTGTAGATTTGAATGATGACAAGTGCTGCTCGTCTAAGATGTTGCCGCCACAAACACCCACGAAACTTGATGTAGATAGTAACCCAGCTTCAATTAAGTGATCATGTACGTCTGAGGGTATGATAAACGAATCATGCCCGAGGTTAAGATTTCCCCGGACAACAGGGAGAATAGAAGCAGCATGATCATCAATCACTTGGTTAATAAGCTCGTCAGGCATACCACTATCCCAATATAGCTTATCTTCACTGAAAATTGATGCTGAAGATGATACCCGATTCTCTTCACTACACGTGAAGTAATGAATACAAAGCAGTGGCCCTATAACTGTACAGCCATTTGTCGATAGTGGGTTCCGGCCTTGATAAGTATCTAAGAATCGGACATGAAATGCACCCTTTTCTCGTAACGTGTTGTACTGCTCTTGGTACAGTGATGTAAGAATCGCAACACTCGAGGAATCTTTTTCGGTGGCAACAGTACTTTCACAAGATGAGACAATGTTAACATCATTATCTTCTCCTTTCTCCATGTTCATGCTAAGACTGAGTGCTAGTTGCAATGCTGTGTTGCAATCAAACTCCGCGGGTGAAGGATCTTCTTGAGCCTGCTTGATCTTCTCTACTTGTGAGGCCTCGTCTGCTGCCGATTCTGTCGGTATCGACGGAGTACTACTGGTCATACTGACTCGTGAAGATTGAGTGACAGATGCAGAAGAAGATGATGGAGCTGTATGAAGAGGCGGCTTGCTGCTAATCTTGCTTGGATGAGTTTCGGGTGTGTACTTGTTTACTTCATCCGTATCCGATGTCATGTTCACATCACCATCCTCATCTTTCTGCGGCATGGCAGGTGGCCGTGACAATGATGTAGTCTTGTGCCGTTTCCTACCATGATGCATCGACAGTCTCTTGACAGGTTTATCAGTCACATCTTCTTCTTCTTCTTCTACAACATAGTTCATGCTACCTTGTCCCCCGCAAATATTCCAGAAGGAACATATATCATCCGGTAATACACATTGATTCAATATCTTATCCCCTTCAACTCGAGCATCATGCCATATACGAGATATATGAGACTTGACATCATCCATATTCATATTCGAATATCCACTTGGTTCTTCTACCCCTTGTTTCTGTTTATTGCCATCCTTAACAACCTCTTCTAAACTCTTATACGCAACATTTGACAATCTACCAATTCTCTTTTGTTCCACATCTTCATCACTATCTACCAATTCACCCAATAATTGAGTAACCTTCACAGCATCAACTACACTCTTCGTTCGTTTATCTTGATTTTCATTCTCGTTACTTTTATAATAACCATGTTGTGGTATAGTAAATAATGCCACCTCTACAAACTTTACTCCAGCTGCATATGCCACACGTGTATATTCTTCACTACCACTATTAGTTTGATTATTAACAGTGCCCATACTACCGGCACCTTCGGCAACATTCTCTACCACACTTGGATCAGTTTTAACGCCCTTTTCATATAAGGTAGTGAATAAATCTAATAATTGTTCATTCGTTTCATAATGTTGAGATATTGGCACACTACCAAAAGTTGTGGATTCTGTAGAATTTAAATAATGTATATCACTTGGTGTTAATGATCGTGAACGTTTCATTGACTTTGGTTGTCGTTGTGTTAATGTAGTAGTAGATTTCTTAACAGGTGTTGTACTCATTGTGGGTGGTAGTAATGGTGGACGTTTACTACCATCAATAACATATTCGGATGTATTTGTTTGTATTGAATAGTCAGTTAGTGGTGTTATCACTTCGTTTGTATCAACTTGTTGCTGTTCATTATTAGTCTCTATAATGGACAAACCTGGTGCCAAAGACTTCTTCTTACGACCAAATCGAAAGGAAGACTTTCTACTACTTAGTGTAGTAGCACTGCCATCTATATCGATAGTTGATAGAGATTCACCATTGCAACTTTTTGTACTACAGTTTGAGGAATCAGATTTCATTCGAGAGAGTATACCCCTCGTCGTCGTGGCGAACTTCTTCTTAGCCATATCTACCTCTCTATAATATACTAATCACAAGGTTGTATCACTCTTTCAGATAAGGATAACATTGTTAAGACGACATAGGTATATCACTAACTCAACGCCAATCAATACAGGCGGTCGATCGGAGGGCGTGCCCGCCTGCCCGCTATGAACTAACTAAAATCATGTCAACAAGCTCAAGTATGGTAGTTCTATCGGAACTTTGGTGATAATTTATAGCAATATGATATTCTGTATAGCATTCTTAGTAGCAGATAAGTAAACTAATAGTAGATCACGGTCCAAATATAATTAAGCAATTGGAAAGAGGATATCAAACAAAAGCTGTAATAAAACGATCAGGTAGCAGTTCTTTGTTGATGAATAAAGAGTCATAGGTCAGTGTATACCTATAGTATTGTATAGAATAGGTTTGGTATATATCATGCCATCGTGTAGATTAACAACAGTACAATTTGAAGATGCAGTAAGTCGATATTTAGATACCTCAAAGCCTGACCCTCTGGTCAAAAAACAAATTGAACAATTGAAATTGAGTTGGGAACAACAACAAGAAGTTAGTACTACTGACGTTGTGGATGATACTCCTCATCATTGGAGATTAGGTGGTACATTAACTATATCATTAGAATACATTTCTATTGCAATACATGTTAAATGTAGTTGCAAGGTTGAGAATGTTAAGGATACCGAACAAGAAGTGGTCAATAATGATGATAAAGTTGACACACCATTCGATGAATTCTATTTTCAGCTAAAGGTCACTGGTTCATTGTTATCCGAGGTTAAAGAAGTAGACGGGGAAGAAAAGTTAAGTAGTAAAGAACGTAGAGCAAAGAAAAAACTACACGCTGGCATTATCAAACGATTGCAATCAGACAAATTAATTCAAAATTTACTATCAAATGAGGGTAGAGTTTTATGCGAGTCAGTAATACAACAAACAATTTGTACAAACCAATTAGAAGAACGTGTGAATGTTAATGAAGATGTATTATCTGGTATTAAGAATGCAATATTTAGTCATGTTGAGGATAATTTAGATGTGTTTGATTTGTTATTGAGTATGCCTTACCTTCCGAGACTTGAAAGGGATGGTCTTGACAGTGCTGTTCCAAACACTATCCAAGGATCAGAGTCTGAAACTAGTAAAGTTCATAATATGTTAGGGGATAGGACATATCTACGGTTACTCGAGGATGCCATGTTTGATGCCTGTGAAAAGGAAGGAGAGGATGAGATATTAGACGATTTGAATATATCTTGTGGAAGTCCAAAAGAGAATGGCGGTTTTGATGCTAATGATGCTAAAAGACGAAGAAAATAGGGTAGCATGTTATTGCTGTGGAGTATTGTGTATCCAAGAGGTGGAAGATACCAAAAGTTCACCATGATTGAATCAACAGTTCCCCTCAAAATCCCACAGCCTACTTTTGAATGGGATGAGCGCGTTGAGCTCCCCAATCGCCAATGGATGTATCAAGCCATACTCCACACCTTGGATTAATTCCTAGCCATCGCAGAATTAGCAAGATGAATGGCACCTCCAACGCTGATATACCACACAGTTGGTCTAACGATTGGTATCATAAATCTAATTTCATACCACCATCAACATCAAATCGATATTGCAATTTATCATTCTACCAGCACCATCCATCATGAATACCTTCACCACTATTATCATCTTCATCGTCATGGCTGCTATTCTCTTGGCTCAACAAGCAGCAGCAGTCCATGATGTACAGGTGCAGCAGTTATTTCATGAAGTCTTTGCCGAATGGCAGAATAACGAAGAGGTTCCTCAAGAGGTATCAACTTTATTAACTGGTGTACTTACCGAAATGCAGAATAACGATGAGGTTCCTCAAGAGATAACAAGTTTACTAACTGGTCTTGTATTTTGGCTACACCAACTACTCTCCGAGTATGAAAAGACCAGTAGCAAGGCTGGGAAATCCAGTGAGCATCATCATTTTGCCAAGGCAGAGAAAGGTTCCGCTGCTGCAATTCCAGAGTCCTTGTTTGAGAATATGAGCATGTCGTATTCTTGGGGGGCAGAAGAGGAGTTGAGCATGTCTTTGTCTACGGCCGAGAAGAACGGCATTGAGTTTGGTCAGACGGTCAAGATGAGTAAAGTCTTCAAAACTAAAGCAAGTAAGGGTGTGCGTATGTTAGAGAAAGCTAGTAAGGCTACGAAGACCTACAAGATTAGTGTATAAATGTTGGTGATATATATTATGTTGCTCAGCTTGTAATTGATTATAGTCCGGTAATACCTATGGTATATGGTGCTCAGTTGTAATGAATGTAAAGTGTAAAAGAAGGATGTATATAGTGATTAACTTATCCTAAATCCGAGTTATATCAACACTCTATTCCTTTAATTTAATCTCTCGTGTAGCCTCATCTACATCTTGTGTTGCAATAAAGAAAACCAATTGTTTTAATAGATCGATAAGGATTGGGAAGTCAAATGAAAGTTGATTCTATTGTTGAACAGATGAATAGATTGACTGAATGAATCTCTCAATAGAGCTAGAGAGATAAGGAAATATAGCTAGAGATAGAATATAGAATATACTAAGTTTTAGATAGATCCTATCTCCTATTCATTTGCTCTGTGACCTTGTTTCCTGTCTCTGGCTCGGCTGAAACTTAAATCGTATCCTTTAGAACCATACTTGGAAAGCAGGTGAATAGTCCTCGACTTTATCTCTTCGATAACGCGCATATATCAATATCATGGTACGTTTCCCACCATCGGCATAATCATCGAGACATGCCACCAGCAAACACTAGAAGATGAATTTGACGGTGTATCCTTTGAGGATCTGTGCTAATCTCCAAAAAATGAATCCTCGCCTTTTCACCTCGCCCCTTGTCTTGTCCTGATCATATCGGACATTTGCAAGCAGAGTATGATCCAAATGCGACTCACTCATTGTATACCAAGTCTTCTCGTACCTTTGAGTTGTGGATCTTGATTGGCTATTCTTATGACCATCTCTCCACCCCTATCTATCTCCTTTAGACTGGATAGCCTACGAACTCACTCAGAGTTTATCTATCAGTCTTCTAAATGACAAGCTAGATCGTTTAGCTGGTATCGAAATACGAGACGGCCAGCTCTCATTCTCATCTGATAGTTTATATATCCGTCCGGGCAAGAGGGCATCGCCTCCGCCTCCTCTTGGCTTTCTATTCTCAACATCATTGGCAGCAACTGAAGAGGCACTACTTCCCAATGGAGTAGGCAAGAAGTCGGCATGCGTTGCTGTGTTGACAACTGTCGGGACTGCTTGAGTTGCAACTTCATGAGTAATCTTGATACGTCTCTTCTCATTCTCAGCATATCGGTGAGTGATTCTTTCAAGTAATGTCTCAAGTTGTGTAATAGCTGCATCTCTGTTTGTGATGTCTTCTTGTTTAATGGTGAGGTCTGCTCTTTGAGCTTGAATCTCTTCTTTTGCAGTCTTGTTGTCAGATAAGAGTCGATTGGTCAGTGCCTTCATTTTCACATAATCATCTTTGAGATGTAAGTTGAGAGTATTGTTATCAACACATTCTCGCCTCATTTTTCTTAGGATTGCCTTGATGGAATCGAGTTGTAGCTCTACAGTCTCATACTTTTCTCGCATTATTGTCATTTTGTCTTCATACTTTCGATTCGAACTAATAGCATCGGTTAATATTTGCTCTAGCTCCCAAACCCTCAACCTACGCTGTTCAATTTCGGCATCATGCTCGGCTTGGTGCTTTAGAACCTCCGCTTCATGAGTTTTACATACCTTTTGAAATGCCTTGTCTAGACTAAACTGACCAATTTGTAATCGATTATGCAAGTTACCCATGATATGGCGTTGATCAGTTTCATCCTTTAGGATTGATACCCAGTCTATAGTATCCGATTCATCAGCATTATTTAAATGATTGAGAAGAGTTCGTGCTTGCTCATTTGTTGGTTTAGAAGATGACTTGAGATGCTGACTATTCCTATACAACTCTGAGCCATTCTCAGACAACAGCTTCTCTTGGACTAGACAATTCTCATAGGTTGTTCTTATACACCCAAGCAACAGATTAAAGAGCATTGTAGATTTGTGTCGTAGGGTGTCACATTCACGGATTAGCTCATCAGTTTTAGCAAGCACTGCATCTCGATTGGATGGCACAATGGCAATCGACCCTCGTCGTTTAGCACCTTGTAATGTAGCATCAATCTTTCTTCTGTAGTACAATGCTTCTGTGAGATTCTTTTGTGATATACGTTCCAACTCTGCTATTGTTGATTGCAACTCCGAGCACTTGGATTCAAGATCGTTGATCTGACTTTGGTGTTGCTCTTTTTCATTCTGCAAATTGGTTTCCAGTTCATCAATAGCTTGTTCCGCTTTGTATATACAATCCTCAGCCTCCATTGTTTCAGTTTGACTCTTTGAAAGATCATTTGTAAGTGTAGTGCATTGATCGGTTGACTGATTGTATTGTTTTCTAACTTCATCGAGATTTGACTGCAGCTGTTTATTTGCATCTTCGAGTATATCAAAGTCATGTGTCAGAGAGTCCTTTTCACTCTGTAACAAACTATTCATTTCCACTTGTTTATGAAACTGTGTTTGCCACTGAGCTCTATCGGTCTTGACTTGTTCATTCTCAACCAAAAGACGCTCATGATCAAGTAGTATTGGCTTCTGTTCCTTTATAGTAGACTCGAGAATACTCTTTTCTGCTTTGAGCTGTTGAACTTCCACCTCCAATGCATTACGGTCGGCTACATGATGTTTTAATGACAAGATTTGATCCAGCAATACCTCTCGTTCATCCTTATTTTTCTCAACTATATCTACTAAGCGTTGTCTATCCTTTTGTGCCTCAACTTTGGTACCAACCAAATCTAGACGCAATTCCTTTTCTCGTTCTTGTAGTGCTTGAATTGCATACTTAAAGTCGACAATGCGAGCACTTTCTCGGTGTATGATTTCCAACTGCCCGCCACATGAGAAACACGGCCGCACTCGTAGCTCACATTCATGTGGAGCAAAGAGCCGGAATGTCTCGCGGAGATCAATTGAGGGTACCGATGACAAGTCGTCTACCAACAACGAATTAGTATCGTTTGTATTTATACCTTGCCTTTGTAGATTTTCTTTCACCACCAGCACATCACGATGATATGCTTTTCTAATAATATCAAGCAAGGAATTTCTACGATCTAATCGACCACGAAGTTGATTTATTTCAAAGTCTGATGACAACGAACATTCTCCTTCCTCCATCTTTATGCCATACGTAACACTTACTAAATAGTCAAAGGTTACAAAGGAGGTGTTCTTCTGTGCCAAAGAGGATCGGATGTTGTTTTTATTTTTTGTGCGTATGTGGGAGTCGGAGGGCGGAGATATTTCTAAGAAGTTGCTATTGATGTGTAGCGGCAGGGCAGCCATTTCGCATTGCAAGCGGGGAGGGAATAGGAAGGGCGTAGAGTCTTGTCATGGTATTTATAAATAATATACATACTCTGCCACATCACCCTCTACTCTTTGCGGTGAAACTCAAAGGTGAACGAATGATCCTCGATACCAGTCAAATCGTCACCAAAAGATGCCTTGTAGTGATACTTGGTTTGATTTTGCACATCAATCTCTGTAACAATCATCGGTTTGTGTAATTTTCTAACTAGTTGTTGATATGATGATGATGCAGTTGAGATAGTATCAAAACAATCACTTCCACCACTAACACCGCATCGACATTTGTAATCCACCCAAACTATAACGGCATGAGCCGAGCCTACTGATATGAATTTTACGGGTTCACATAATGCGTCTATTGATGGAGTGGTACCCTCATATGGGATGCTTGCAATACAGAATGGTTTGGATAGACGCTTGTGTCTGTATTGCCATAGAGGAAGAGACACGTCATAGGTGTGATACCTATCACCATAATGATTGACACTATCATGGCGAAATCCAGAAACTAAACCTGTTTCGTCACCCACCTTGCCATAGGCCGAGATAAAATCCTTAAACTCGACGACACAAGCCATGACTTTAGCACATGAAGGAATAGATGATGCCGTTGGTGATATTACACCTCGTTTCTTCATTGCACAAATAAGATAAAAGTAGTTTAACGCTTCTTGTAAGTGCCAACCTTCCAACATTTCATAAAATGGCTCTGCAACAACAATCTCAGCGGCACCTCCGGCTATATGCTCAACTTTGATGTGTTCCGGAAGAGCTTGAATGATTTGATAGTCTGCACCAGCTCGAGGTAAGCTGTTGCCGATTTGTGCAACTGTAGCCGCGAGGGTTGGTAATGCCCCCGATGAACTTTCTAAACTAGTCACTTTTGTAGCGCCGGAGACAGCTGCAATCATCCCAACCAATCCAAAGTCTGATAAGTCAAGAACTGGACTATCCATTCCCTTGATTGCAAGACAATGTCGAATAGAAGATGTCAAGGTTTGTATCCGAGATGAGTCGTTAAGTTGAAGTGCTCGTGTTGGTGTAATATGACGATTCATTGTTGATTCGATACCTTGCTCACTTAATCTACGACGCTGACTTGGTCTTGATTCACTGGTACAACTAGTCTCACTTTTCTTCTCGTTCTCTTCAGAGGAGGTTTTCGATATGGAGAATGATATGGAAGTATCATCATGAGATGCAATTAAATCCACTGGAGTACCCTTATTAAGTCTTCTTGTTGATTCGTCGGTATTGCTATTTGCATGTGCGTCCCCAAACACAAATAAACATTGTTGCCAATGATCCTGCCAAAGTGATTCCCCTTCTTCACTTTTCATCTTCTCATCCTCGACAAATCCGATAGGTTCAGTAGAATATGTAGAATCTACATCTCCCAAGTCTAATTGCCACCAAAATAGTACGCCGTGACATATCCCATTCGTTGTCGGGATGATAGTTTTTGACACAGATCGTCCAGTTGAAGGAGGTAGTGTATCTAATGATGTAAAGTCAAAATTCAATACCATTGTTGGGTCACTGAGAGGACGAATACCTCGATATTCCTTGTCATTATTATAATTCTCAACAAGCATGGCGTTGGCATGTAGAGGGATGTTAATACCATCTTGGCTAGACTTTCCTTCAGCTTCACTAGATCCAAGTAATATCCCTTTATTTGGTTGTGATGTGCCTTTAATCTCCTCATCTAGAGTTGATTGAGCAGTGGTAGACATCCAAACGCCACCCGAAGCTTTAAATGTTTGTAATTCAGGACCCAGGAAGGCAGTGGCAGCATTAAGGTTTGTCGCTTCGCAATTTTGTCTATCATCATCATTATTCAAAGGCATACCTTCCACAAGTACTGCATAGACACGAGCACGTTTGGGTACTACAATTGCATCTGGTTTTAAATGTCTTGTCCATGTATCTCTCATGGCCGGGAGAACACCCTCTCCTAGCAGTCCAGACTCTAGTAACTCGGATGTACATATATCTGCTTTATGTTGTTTAGTTTTGTCTTTTATATCTTCCACAAAGAAGCGACTATCATCAATTTGAAAGGTTGAATCAGTAGAATGCTGTTCCACAATCTTAATATGATTTGATAAATCATTCTCTTCAATAGTCATTCGACCAAGACGTGCCATTGCTGATGCCATTTCCACTCCTGTCACATTAACTTTCATATTTTGTTCACATGATGTGTTACTATCTACTTGTTGTTGCTGCTGTTCCTGTATAGCATCAAGTGTATATCTTGCCCCCATCATTGCAAGCAATCCTGTTCCTGATCCAATATCTAATATTCTAATAGTTGAATCTTCATCTTCTTTATCACTACTGCCAATACGTCTTTGAACTACTTTATCAACGGCATCACAAATAGCTTTATCATAGAGTTTATTCCTTCTATGATCATTGAGCATGGGAAGTACCCATCGTTTCGTTCGTAAATGTCTTATTATACCAATATCTTCTTTGTTTGGTGTATCAGCGGTATCATTAGATGTAGCAGCGGCAACAGTTGCAACATCACCACAAACATTTGCATTTTTCCAAACGATACCTCCATTCTCATTATCGAGACATGCTACAAGGACGATTTCACTGGTATCACCATCACCATTATTGACGTTAACTACCACTGCCTCGTTATATCGTGCTGATTGAATTGCAGAGCCGATGATGGCTTCAGCATCTGTCATTATTGAATGATTTGTGATGTGTGATGTGAGATTTGAGTTTAGATTTACTCTGCGAGATGGTTCTTACCTAAACAGTTTAGGTTGAACTCAATCAATTATGGGTAAACGGGCCACGACCATCCGAAGTTCTCTTCATACAAGCAATTGTGTCCTTGTAAGGCTTAGAGATCAGACAGATAACCTCAATAGTGAACATGCTGGCATCTGAAACTACTGTCGCCTCGGTAGTGAAATGCTGCTAGCCGATCCGTAGTGCCTAAGAAAGGCACTGAGGTGGATACCGTTTATGTCGTGGCGCTTCAAGAAATGGATCATCTTTTTTCTTTGCTTTGGAATACTACAGTTGTACGATTATGAATATTAGATGCTTTTCAGTTTCAGTTTCTTGAGATTTAAGTTTATCAAAAAGCATCTTCTAATCAGTTTGTTCTAAGGAGTTATCATCTCAACAAGTCGGCATACGAGTCACACCTTGGTAACTTCTCTCCTCCGGCAACAGTTCGTATCTGATCAACAAGAGCACTCGCTGCTTGAGCAACCTGCTGATTCTCTGATAATGCTAGAGGCCAGTCACCATGTCCTTGTCCTCTAAATATAGTCACATTGATTGGATGAGATGGCTTTGAGAAGGAACCAAAGTGATCTCGTCCTGCTTGCTCGGCATCAAGTACAACCGATCCCTTTGATCGAAGATACGCCTCGACTTTATCTGATGGGACTAGTGCATCTTGATCGGAAAGGAACACAGCACAGGGTACCGGAGGTATCTGTTCAGTAAACAATGAGATTCTAGCCCAAGGAAATCCCCTCTGTATAGTCCAGTTGACATTGACGTCGGTTCGTATCATGTGGCTTGTCGAGCCTGGATCAGCACGATGATATACGAACTGTTTTGTCAATCTATTGGGGGGGAGAGGAGATATAGGGTAACAAAATGCATTAGACTCAATCATAAAGCACACACTCTGGTATGACACACACCTTTGTCTCACCTTGGGCAATGTAAACAGAAACAAACAGGATCTAAGAATAACACCGCAGCCACAGCAGACGGGGCATTTTTACACATGAACGATAACCAGCTAGTGCCATATGAATGCCCTAGAAATGCGCCCCTTGCATGACCATGACAAGCTAAGATGGACATCAAACTGCTTGTGACAGCCGCCGGTGGTAAGACACAGTTGGGACTTTGCCAAGGTCGAAAACCGGATACGTACGGGATCTCGGGCAAGATGAGAGGGCGGCCCAGCTTCAACAGTTCATCTATCAGCATTTTGTAAAAGATAAGCCCAATACCAATACCATGACAAAACACAATAGGGACACTCTCCACTTCTTCCCTTTCACTGTTTTGTCTATCAGATGATTCTTCTGAATCAGTGGAATTCTTCGTCCCAGGATGGTAATAATATGAGATGGGGCCTACTCTTAAGCGTTGAAAGCCTCTCGATCTCATTATAACTCGCAGACCTCCTTCTGTGACCAATAGTATCAATATGTGAAACATTAATGGATAGCTTGACACATCCATCAATGGATCACAAGAATACCTATATTATGAAAAGAAAGTAATGTAAAATGAGCATATTTCACAAGAACAAAAAGGGAATATCCCCAATACAGCATTTCAACTCACTTTAGATACCGCGGAGGCTCTTTACTATGCAACAAATTCTTTCCAACATATCCCGTGACCTGCATAAAGGCATCCATGGCGCTTGTCTCCACACCCTCTAATGCCTCATAACATTGTGTAATCTTCCTCATCAAGTCAGCCATCTGTTTTGAAGGTACAGCCGTTGCCATACTACGCATCTGGGCTAATGTTGATCGATAACTATTAAGTTGTTGTCGTAGTGCTTTTCTACGAGTGGATATGTCTGTGGCGGTACGTAAACGCTCTTTCATCTTCCACACTCCATTCCATGTTGATGATATTTGAGATTGAGTAGCGTGTGATATGGCCGTTAGGCCTTTATCAATGGTACCATCCTTTTCAATAAGTACTGAATACATATTGCTAAGAGATTCAGATGTTCGTCGCATAGCCGCCTGTTCAACATTGTGTAATTGCTGTGTCTTTTCGGCGACATAATCTCTAAGATCTTGAACAGGATGAAAGTTTCTGTTTCGATATTGATCACACCAATCTTTATAACTCTCATATAAGTCTGAAAAGTATGACTGATGTGAATCATCTCTACTTCCTTGGAATTGAAACAACTGCTTTGGTTTTGCCCTAGTACCCTTTCTCTTTAAGTTGTTGAGAGTGAATTGTATCGGCAACACGGGAGCTCCATAGTTTTGCATAAGATGTTGTCGATGAGGCGCAGGTGGGGCTAAAACTTCATCTCTTGATAAGTCATATGTCGTCTCCTCCTCTGAAGAATCACTATCAATACCAAGGACATCATCATGCTCATTGTCCTCTTCTATCCCGTGCAATTCTATGGAAATCTTATATTCCAAATCATTAACAAATCCCTTTAATTGTAATATTTCCTCTTGAGTCAAATGTTCAATATTTCGTCCCTCAAATAAGCTCCAAGTTAAGAAATCCATTACATCATACCGAGTTAATGTATCCAAATCTTCACCAAAGAACCAACCCCTAATAAAATCTATACAATCATTTTCTTCACTGTCCATCATTAAACTCCACAAATCAGCACGCTCTCCTATCTCAAGCATTGGTGCCGATCGTAAACTTAATTCCAACGTATCTAAACTATTTAACCATATTCTATGAAAGTATAATATAACATAGAAAATACCCTCAATAACTGCCCAAACTTCTACCAATAATGAACTTGATCTCATAGTTTGTGCGGTTAATACTAAATAATACATGTAATGATTCATAAACTCACTTTCCATCATTGTTTTGGGAAAGCTGTAACATAATTCTCTCCATAATATTAGTAGTATGTATATGTATGCCAATGGCACAGTCATTTTGACGAGGGCAAAGAAAATACCAGTAGGTGAAAGTATACTAGAATTACTTTCAAACGGCAAGTCATTTGTTGTTATTTGTTGTTTAGATGATCGTGATGATCGATTAAAGTATTGAATTATCCGTGGTGATTTTGGATAGGACGTAAATGGATTCGAGGGGAAGGAGGGTGTGGATGGTGTAGTAGTTGTTTGTTGGTGTTTTGGTGGTGTTGGAGTTGTCATTGTTTTTGTGCATAAGATGTGAGTATATATGTGTGTAGTATCTCGCTTGTCGGCCGCTTCTCTTAATACCACCACCTATTGTGATTCCTCAACAGCCTCCTCTACTATTTATAAGTAGTTGCAATAGAGTATGGCAAAGACGATGGCAATCGATTGCCGTTATACTAAAGAAAATATTCATGGAGACTGGAGAGGACAGAATCTCGAAAAAAGGATACCTGAGGATACCACTAAATAATTGGCTCTCTTCTCGCATGACACCATGCATCTCTCTTGACCTCTCACACAAAGAGCATCAATATCGCCCTGGATTCTATTGATATCAGCATTATAGTCTAGAGTGTTAGGAGATGTCAGTAGTAATAAGCATATATGGCAAAGAGGATACCACTATCACTATCATCTCTCCTAACTAGTATGAAGTAGATAGTAGATCTATGTACATAAGTTGTATGAGTATAATTCACATCTCAACAACTCTACTAATACTCTTATACTAGAACTATCTACATATTCTCTTTGTCAAAGATTCATCTCCTTATCATCCCTATCCCTCAGCAAAAGAATAGCTCCATTGTCATCTTTGATACTTTGTTACAGATTGGGCACTTTTTGTTCTTGGCCATTACCCTCGTACTGCATTCTTTGCAAGCACATACATGGCCGCACGGGACAAAGACATGTGTTTGAGGAGCTTCAAAGCATATGGCACAAGTTCCAATATGCTTTGAGTGATTACCGGCTTTCTTTTTATCCTCTTCAGCTTCCTTGGATCCTTCGTACACTATTTGCTTGTTCTTCATTCCCTTCATATGATTGTACAAGCCAGGCCAGTCGTCATAACTATCCCTTTTCAATATATTTATAGCTTCTTCAAAATCTTCCTCCCATCCGGGATAAGACAGCATTGACTCGTCGAGTTTCACTAGAGCGTCATGATCTTCAAAGTTCCCATCATGAATCATTTGGCTGATAGTACATCTATCTCTCCATCTGTTGAAAGTAAAGTAACTAGAACTAGGGTCCTCGGCTCGCATTTCATCTAAATCATCCTCAAACCCAGGGTATGTCAATTCCATGTTCAATATCTCCTTTTGAATGGGATGGTATTTCCATTGAGCATCTTCTGCTTCATATGCCCTCTGTCTACCCTCAAGAAAATTGAGCTTTTCTCTAAATGAATCACAAACTCCATAATCATACCAACAGTCGTCGTCTAAGTGGTACATTTCAATTTCCTTGACGTCCTTTTCCCAATCAGGATATGTGAGTGTCAAAGCATCAAATGCAACCAAACGCTCGTGGGACCTCACTCCCTCAAGAACACGCTGTCTTTCAATCAAAGAATATCTAAAGTAATCAATGTCCCTACCATCTTTGTGACGATTAACAGCTTCCTCCAATATGTCTTCCCAACCGGGGAAGGTCAGTTGAAGAGAAAAGAGGAACTTAAGATTTGGATGGCTGTAGTTTCCGATTGACATCATCTGCTTGCGCTTCATCTTCTTCATACAGGTTTCAAATGGATGATAAGAGTCTTCGTCACCATTGGACACATGGTCAATCAAAGCTTCGTCAACATCAGCTTCCCAACCATCATATGTTAATGTTCCTCGAATACTATCGAGCTCAGCAAGGCGAGGGTGAGATCTATCTCCATCATGAATCCTCTGAGATTCGCGCATTAGAAATACCAAATCATTAATCCTGTAACAACTTCCTCCATCGAAGTGTGCATTTTCTAGCTCTTTTAAATCTTTCATATACCCATCATATGTCAATTGTTCTTTTAAGTCATCAACTAATTTTAATGTAGGGTGTGTTCTATCGCCGGTGGCGATCCAGTTGTTGTCTACTTCAGCCATAATGTTGAGCTTATTATTTTTAGGTGGTATTGGGTTAATATATATCCGCCTGAAGTGTACTGATATTATGGATATACTTCAATTCAACCTCTCTAGAGAGAGAAGGTTGTCAATTACCTTATTATTATTGCAATAATGCCATGATGTTGCATTCGGTATCTCTGCTGTTGCCCTACGGAAACACCAGATAATAATAGTTATTCGGCAGTTCTAATATATGCCACGCACGTTATAACGCCAGTTGTCTATATATCAGCCGACAAAGGCACGGCAATCCTCCCCACTCCCACACCTCCAATCTTCATGGCGACTAAACGGAGATCTTTATTCTCAATAGACCGCGCCGAGGACATATACTATGCTGTAGAATGACATACGACGGAGTTAATAGTGAAATAGGTTCAATAGTATTTAATTGCAATAGTACCTAATATTCAAAAGCGTAAGGATACCATATCTTTTATATCAACCAATAGACCAATACGGCAATACTTAATAATAAATAAATACTTATATCAACTGGTTAATAATATCATGATGTTGCAACTCATACCTCGTTTACTTTGTATATGTTATATCCAACGCGGTTTATCATTCAGCCACAGTCTTCAACCACCAAGAACACATACAATTTCATCTAATTTGAATGCTGTAACTAATAATAACAATGGTATAGTTGTAGAAGGAGGAGATAATAATGATAGTGATGTACTGCCAGAAATACCAGTTTTACCAGCATTACGAAGTGATGATGAAACAACAAAGTTTATACCACCAATCTTCAACAATTCAAAAGAAGAAACAAACTCAATCAAGAGTACATTAATGACCAACTTCATGTTCCAATCCCTCTCAGATAATACACTGGATAAATTAGTAATTGCATTTGAGAAGGTGGAATTTAATAAAGGAGCTATTATAACAAAGCAAGGTGATAAGAACATAGATTACTTTTATGTTATATACAAAGGAGATTGTGACGTTACAGTTGATGGGAAGAAATTACCGTATCCTTACGGCACACTTTCAGAAGGGACAATGTTCGGAGAGCTTGCAATGCTTTACAATGTTCCTCGAA